>Ga0182027_10008950_pt1 | contig 14477 bp, 15 predicted proteins | sample 712E1DmetaG_FD_121300 | JGI IMG/M metagenome (GOLD analysis project Ga0182027, IMG submission 121300) | Permafrost microbial communities from Stordalen Mire, Sweden - 712E1D metaG (Illumina Assembly) | ecosystem: Environmental > Terrestrial > Soil > Wetlands > Permafrost | place: Sweden...
ATGTTATTTATAAAATAAATTATCTCTTCCTATTAAAACCCTCTTTTTAGTATTTATTTAGAGATTATACACTCGGTAATAGTCGGTATAATAATCAAAGCTAAAACTATCCAGTTGAGGAGCAACGGATTAGTTGTTTTGGATCATTTTCGAGCAAATCCTTAAAAAGAATTAAAGGAACTTCGATTTTTGCCGATATTTCATAATAGGCTTTATTATGTTTGACTTGGATTTTATTTAATTATCAAACAAACATAGTAAAAAAAAGTGAAGTGCCCATTCGTTTTGCCGATACTCAATAATAGGTGATTTGCCAAATCACTTGCAGGGTCAAGGACGATATACCCTGCATCACCTACAACCAACAAGGACGTTGGTTATGAGAATAAATCACAACATTGCAGCAATGATTACGCAGGGCGCACTGTATCAGGTGGGCCAATCGATGTCTAAATCATTGCAAAAGCTATCGACAGGTCTTCGAATTAATTCTGCTGCAGATGATGCTGCCGGACTTGGCGTGTCGGAAAACCTTCGTTCTCAAGTTAATGGCCTTGGTCAGGCATTAAAAAATTCACAAGATGCTATATCAATGCTCAATATTGCCGATGGCGCTCTCAATGAGCAAGGCAATATTCTCCAGCGCATGCGTGAACTCACTGTCCAGGCAATGAATGATACCTATACATCCACTGAACGAAGCTACATGGGGCAGGAATTTGTTTCATTGCGAAATGAACTCGATCGTATAGCTGCTGCCACTAACTACAATAAAATGCAGCTTTTTGCAGCTCCAGCAGAAACAACGGCGAATCCTACCTACCCTGTATCTGTGGTAAATGGTGATGCTCCAAGGCAAGATGCGGCGGAAGCAACATTGTTTCCTAATGATCCATTATTTGGGCCGAATGATTTAACCTCAGGCAATCATTATAATATGTTTATTGGTGCAAATTACACTGCACAAGATGCAGCCGCCTATCAGGCAGGCAGTAATTATTATAATGGCGCCTCCGACATTGTAACGATTCAATTTGGACAAATGGACTCAAACGGAATTCTTGCTATTGCCCCTGGTGTACCTAATGCCCAGGCGAACCAGGTTTTTGATGGGTTTGGATATGATTTGACTAACGATATTGAAGACCAAAATATTGATGGGGCGGTTTGGGCAGACACTGGTGGTGGAGCATCATCAGTTGAGGATAAGCTAAAATTACTGCTTAAAGTGATTGATGGCGGCAGCGCTCTTACCGACAATGAAAAGGTGTTTGCTTTAGGAGGAAATGCCGGTGCTAATTATGTTACGGGAATACAGAGAGTCAATGAACAACGATCACGAATCGGTGCTATGATCAATAGGCTTGAACATTCTGTCAATAATACTATGAACCAGGTCAATAATCAACAGGCTGCAGAGTCCCAGATTCGGGACGTTGACTTTGCCTCCGAAACCGCGAAATTCACAAGGAACCAGATTCTCACGCAATCGGCAACTGCCATGCTTTCCCAGGCAAATTCATTGCCGCAGAGCGTTCTATCATTGCTCAAATGATCGGGGCATTCAAGTTAAAAAAAAGCCGCAATTGCGGCTTTTTTTTATTGCACCAACTGAATGCACGTATATTTAATCCATGATATTTTCTATTGCCTCCATGAATATTAACACAGTTTTTCCCAAAGCCTTTTTTAAAAACCACATTTTTTTTTCTTCGGTTAAAAAAGATTATTGCTTGCCACGTGGTAAAATGTACCACTTTGAACTTGTTTTTAAAAAACAGTTGTTGCCTTACTATATAGTACCTTATAATCCATTGGCTATTCCGCATATAATAAATAAATCTGCAATATCGACTATAATTTATCAAAACGAGTCTATCTGCAAAATCAATTGGCAAAAAAAACAGGCTATTGTCACTTTGTCGGAAAGAGTTAGAAGTCCCGAAATGCTGTTTTTCGACTATTTAAAACTTCTATTTTCATCCTTACTCATACAAAAAGGAGGATTGCCTCTCCATTCATCAGCAGTGAGCAAAAATGGAAATGGCATAGCATTTTATGGCCCTTCTGGTGTTGGTAAAAGTACCATTGCAGGGTTGCTTTCACCAGATTGGAAAATGCTGAACGACGATGTTACATTTATTGTTCCCTATAAGGGTGGGTACAGAATGTATTCAACACCATTTATTGCTCCGGGAAAATACGAACAGATTTCAAAGGGGGCTGCAAAACTACTAGCATTGTTTCTCATCCATAAGCAGAATAGTAACTCATTCTTTGAAATGACTATACAGGAAAAGATTTTCTCTCTGACTTCATCAATGTTTGCACTTCCGCTTTCCGATAGTTTCAGTCAAAAGATGCTTCGCAATATCGAGATGTTTTGCAAAAAAGTGATAGTGCAGAAATTATCTTTTAAAAATGATATATCGATACTGCAAAAAATTAACGGGTTTAAGGGGTAGTTGATGAAGTTTAGCGTAAGCCTCAATATTACAGGCCGAAAAATAGAGGATGAGACATTCGTTTTTAACAGGCAGAATTCCCATATTCATTCTTTCAATAAAGCCGGTGTGTTTTTATGGGAAAAGGCGCAGAAAATTGATACAAGCGATGGTCTGATTGATGCTTTTTTACAACAGTATGATGTTGATATTGCTACGGCAACCAGGGATGTGGAGGACTTTTTACATTCGCTCCGTGAGGAAAGTCTTATAAAAGTAGTCATATGACAACCGAAACAATTGAACAGAAACTGCTTGGCGTTACAAAGACGTTTCATCCTCTTGAAGCAATGCTTGAAGTAACAACAGCATGCAATGCCTCCTGTGCCTATTGCTATATGCGACAGGAGCCGCAGCATACGGATTTGAGCACATCCGACATGTTCCGCGTTATAGACAAACTGGATGAAGCAGGAATCATGTTTCTTGGCCTAAGCGGCGGTGAGCCTTTTATCCGTAAAGATATTCTGGAAATTTTGCAATATATTTTCTCGAAAAATATTTTTAAAACAACCATAATATCCAATGGTACACTCATGAACGATGAGCATGTGCGCTTTATGCTGAAACACAAATTGTTTTTCTCGATAATGAGGTTTTCTGTTTTTTCTCATGTTCGAGAAGTTCATGATGCTTATGTGGGAGTTCCCGGAGCGTATGATACTATTATTGCCAATGCGCTGAAGTTGAAGGCAGGCGGAATCCCTATCATAATACTTCTTAATGTGATACAAGAAAACCTTGAAACCTTCAACGAATCCAAAAAGAAATTTGAGGCAATGGGTTTTATTGTGCTGATTAGTTTTTTAAAGGAAATAAACAATCGACACCTTTATTCCTTATTAAAGGCCCAGTCTTCCGAAGAGTTTTTTGTAAAAGCCTTCATGGAACTTGATCATAAAGACCGCATCGCTCATAAGGAAGATTTTCAAAAGAGAACAGCGCTCAAAGAAATAAATCCTGGTTTATGCAATGGATTGACTGCCAGCATTACCGTGGAAGCAGATGGAATGCTCATTCCATGCGCGAGTTTCCGCAGAAAAAAGATCGGTTCGATTTTACAGGGCAAAAGCATACTGCAATTATTGCGTGAGTCTAAGGATGTTTGCGAAATTCGAAGTGTTGACAAGTCAAAGTTGGATGGATGCAAAACATGTAAATATACAAATGCTTGCGATTTGTGTTTGGGTCTTTCGTATTCGGAACATGAGGATTTGTATCACAGACCCGAACAGTTTTGTAATTATATAAATGCTTTGAGAAAGACTTCAGATCTCCTGTGAAGGCTCATCCGTTTGAAACGCATCTACCTGCTTCAGACCTCCTTTTGCTTTGTGGGGCACATAAAGCCGTTGGTGATTCCATGATACCCTTGTTGGCCCATGGCCAGGATGTTGATTTTGAGCCGTGTGACAAGCACTTAAAGATTGGTAATTGTTATGTGTTTTCTTGGCAAGGGCGTAATGTTCTCCACCGGCTCGTATATGTAAATAAAAACCATGCATTTTTCATGGGAGACAATTGTCCTTGGGGGGAATGGGTGTTGCAGGCCAAAATTCTTGGTCGATTAAAAACCCCAGAATCTCTTTTTAAACGAATTTTTCCTGTTATTATAGATATATTTTATTGCTTGGCAGTTAAATGCGGCTTTCAAAATCGTGGACTACACAAAGCAAGAAAAAAAGCCTTGCAATTTTGCATAAAAGGAGGTTGTTGTTATGAAAGAACCCTATGAAAAACCGATATTGATTTCAGAGCAATATTCCCCGCAAGTGTTCTTAACGAGTTGCGTTAATGCGAACAGAAGTGCGCCTGCGCTTCAAACATCAGGCTCAGTCCGGTGTCTTACTGCCTCCGCCTGTAAATGCACAATTACAACATCGGTTCAACAATCTACCAAATGTAAAAACGACATGGGATCCCTTATAAAAAAGACCACGGCTTTTTCAGAAAAAGCAGTAATGGATTTTTGACAAAAGGTATTTCTAAAACTAGACGCCGTAGCCACACCGGCATTGATTCAAATCTCTTCCGAGTCCCAATTGATGCAAGTAACCGAGAGTAAAGTGATGGCCTATGCAACGGCACGCTTACCTTTTTAGACTTTGCATAATAGAGTAACAGCATATTAAAAAACTGCTGTACGCCCGTGTGCGTTGACAACTCCCAAAACTTGTCCCACGAAAAACCTTCTTGACTACTGAGAATTTCTGTTTCTTGCCATACTGTTGTTCGTATTTCGAACGGTATATGCACTAATTGGTGGCATAAAAAAATAATCAGGCTGTCTTCTACGCAAGGGAACAGGCAAAATGGTTTTTGCGAAATCGATCTTGAAAACAGATCTTCGGTTGGAAGAAGGAATCGCTCCGGGTAATTAAGAAGACTGTGGATTTCAACAAAAACGCTTTCTTCTTTGCAAGGGAAAAAAAAGGAAAATTCAAAGGGCCAGTAATTAGGTTTGACCTGGACTCCCAGTACATTTTTAAAGTGCTGAATAACCTGGGAAAAGTCTTTGGGCAAAACAAGAATGTCGATGTCGACCATTTTTCTGTCTGAAAACTTTCCCGCGCAATTGGATGCGATGAGATATGCGCCTTTAATGGGCATGTAGTTGATTTGTAAATTGACGAAATGGTCGTGTAAGAGGTCAAGGGCTTCTGCAAAAAAAAAATGCCGAAAAACCCATTCTTTGTTTGGTTTAGACATTAAGGCTTTCTCGAAGTTCCCGTTTCACCGCGGATGATTCGATAGGTTTGGGACATCGAAATTTTGAATTTTTTTGCGAGTTTCGTTCCGGGAATTCCTGATTGATATGCCTTCAGGATTTCAGCGTTCCGGCTTTGATATTTGTCCGCAACAGGAACAATGCCATATTTCAAACGTAATTGAAAGACAGCTTGACGTGTGATCCTGAACAGCTTGCCAATCGCATCATCGGTTTTGTACTTGGCCTGCAACTTGATGAGTTGCTGCTTGCTGATTCGTGCCATGGCAATGTTGCCCCTTTCACGAAAATATCGACGGGCATGATCATTCTTTGATGAAAAAGAAAATACGTTTGTGTCAATTGTATGGCAAGGAATTTGCGTCTACGCTTTTTTAACAATGTCGTTTAAGGTGCTGGTCAGCGATTCGAGGGAAAACGGTTTTTGAATAAAACCCGCTATTCCGGGCAGTTTAATAAATGCGGCTGTTTCGCCAACGGCAAATCCTGTTGCGAAAATTCCAAGGGCTAAGGGATTGATTTTTCGCATTTCGAGAAAACAGGTGCGGCCGTCCATTCGGGGCATATTCATGTCTATAATAGAGCAATCTATTTCCTTATAATGGTCTTTATACCATGCAACGGCTGCCATGGAATCCGTAAAAACAGTCGAAATATATCCTTCGCTGTCGAGATATTCTTTGACAAAGTCACATATCATGCTTTCATCGTCGATCACAAGAACATGGAGCCGCTTTACGGGTTTTTCCTTCCTTAGTCCTACCTGTTGCAATATTGGCTTTTCGGAACTTATCGGCAAATACAAAACCATTGTTGAACCGCATCCAACCGACGTAATTGCCTCAATAAAGCCATGATGACGTTGCATTGTGCCAAAAACGCTTGCCAAACCAAGACCCGTACCTTTTCCCGCTTCCTTTGTTGTAAAGAAAGGTTCGAAAAGATGCGAGCGGGTATTTTCATCCATGCCGATACCTGTGTCCGTAACTTTAATGGACAGGTATATGCCGGCAGGGATTGTAAAGCCTGATTTTAGGCAATGTTCTTTTTCAAACGTAATTTCCTCGGTTGAAAATGTCAGAGTGCCGCCTTTTTGCATTGCATCGCGAGCATTCACCGCAAGATTAAGCAATGCGCTTTGCAATAAAACCTGGTCGCCTGAAACAATAGGATTATGGGTTTGAAAGTTTTTGACGATGGCGATTTTTTTATCGAGACTATGTGAAAGCAATGCTTCAACATCGTCGATGAGCGAGTGGATGTTAAGGGGTTTTATTTCAAAGTTGCCCTGGCGGGAGAAAGCCAAAAGTTTACGGACCAGATCTGCGGCGCGTTCCCCTGCCTTTAAAATCGAGGAAACCTGCTCGTCCAATTTTACGTTGACAACAGATTTTACCTTTGAATGGTTGTCTTTTTGTATCAAATAGGCAAAACCCAAGATAACGGAAAGGATGTTGTTGAAATCATGCGCCATGCCGCCGGCCAAAAACCCTATTGATTCCATTTTTTGCGCTTGCCGGTATTGTTCCTGCAATAATTTTTGTTCGGTAATATCAATCATGCACAAGCGAAGCGCCGTGACGGTACTCAGATTAAGCACATGGTCGCAACGAAGTAAAATCCAGAGGACCTTTCCGTCCTTTCTGATGAGCCGATATTCCTGAACGTTGAGGCTGTCGCCATTGAGGATTTTTGTAAGGTCGGTTTTGGCCCTGGCCCGGTCGTCGGCATGCAAGATATCGAGAACCGACGGTCTATTGGTAAGTTCTTCGTGGAAAAAGCCGGTCAATTCACGACCTGCTTTATTGATAAAAGACAATTTAAGCTCGCGGTCGACCTCGCAAATTACAACAGGAAGCATATCGGCTGTTTCAAAAAACCGTGCTTCGCTTTCCCGCTTTTCCTCGTTGACTTTTTCTATGGCTGTTCGATATCCTTCGTGGATGACCACGACAAACGTTGATGCAATAATCAGACAGAGGAAAAAGGACACTGCCACATCGGTAAGCCGCTGCTTGTCGGTTGCATATTCCCGGAACAGTCCCGGATTTATGTATTCGATGGTTATAAGGGTGACAACGGTACAAACATACAAACAAAATGTAAGGAATCGTCCTTTTCCTTTAGAGAAAATGAGCGATACAAAAGGGCAAACCAAAAAGTACAAAGACACGCCGCCTCTGCTGCCTGCATTAAAAAACCATTCAACCGACAAGACAGATATCAGTATGATGGTCGCAGGATACACAAGAAAAGAATATGAAATTCCTTTCCGGGCGAGTACCCACAGGCAAGCAAAGAGAAAGCCAATAATAAGGGTCGTGCATTGGACTAATATATCAAGCTTATTGAAAACGTTTGAAATAAAAGCGCTACAGCCGGCTATGCAACTTAAAAACATGACGCATATAAATAATCGTTGTTCCAGAGAACTGCCGATACAGCCTTGTCCGCAAATCAATAAAAGCATATTTTCGGCAATAGATTTTTTTTCAACGGAAATGGGTTTTTTTGGGTATTGTTTCATTATTTTATAGTATAGCGGAATTGCAGTATTACGTCAATAATAATGATACTAAAAGATTCAAAAATCGCGTAAATAATTTAAACTCAGAGTCTATTGCATAATTGAATGAGTTTATTGTAAAATCAGTGATCGAACCCCATGCTTCCCGCTACGCTACCGCTTCGGGGAACTGCCGCTATGGGATACGTTTTATATGAATTTATCTACGCTTTTCACGTGCAGCTCGTGCCTCAAATGCATTACAATTAAGGATTTATAAAAAATGAGGGCAATCAAGGTTCTTCTCATTGATGACGAGAAATTAATAAGAAGCACTACTTCAATGCTGTTGAAATTGCAAAACATCGAAACAATCACGGCATGTGACGGCGATGAAGGAATAGCTCTGGCTCTAAAGCATTATCCAACAATCATTTTGCTCGACATTGCAATGCCGGTTTCAGATGGATGGCAAGTGCTTGATAAATTAAAATCGACCCCAAGTATCGCCCATATCCCGGTCGTTCTTTTTACCGCAGACGAGTCCACGATATCTCAAGAAAAAGTACATGAGCACGGGGCTGCCGCAATATGCGGAAAACCATTTCACCCGACACAATTGATCAGTATCATCAAGGACATTGGATGTGATAATTCACGGTCATAACTTGCAAGGACGGTCCATTTTCCAGACCACTTCATCAAAGGACGGCATGTGTTTGACAAAACAGAGGCGATAGGGCTTTTTTGCATAACAGAGCAGGAATACAACGAAATGCTTTGCGAATATGTTGCGCAAACGTGCCAGGCGATGGCAGCCATGGAAAATGCGATTGCCAATAACGATTTCGAGGCTGCGGAAACCGTTGTGCATTCGGTGAAGGGGATTTCCGGAAACCTTCGGGTTGGGCCTGCATTTGAAAGCGCAAAGTTGTTGGAAAATGAAATAAAATCCCGTGCGTTTGACGCTGCCCAGGCCCGACTTGCCGAGTTAAAATTGTTTATCGACGGTCTTGCCGAAGAGCTAAAAGGAATTGTTGTTTGAAACAAGTTGGTATTTATCGAAAACTAATCCATTGCTCCGCAACGGATTAAAAAATATGGCCCGAAAGCTCATTGATTCTGCCGCATAAAACAAGACCGATTCCTGAACCGATGCCGAGCAATTCCGCTTGTTTGGGCGGTTTGGCTACGACGCATTGTGTAAACCCCATACGGGAAAGCTCTTTAAGCCGAAGTTCCATGTTGTTGACTGTTCGTATTTCTCCGCCAAGCCCGAGTTCACCGACAAAGGCCAAATCCTTTTTCAGGGGCTTATTGTAAAACGAGGAAAGAATTGAGGCTGCTATACCTAAGTCTACCGCAGGTTCAGACACGGTTAATCCGCCTGCAATATTAAAAAAAATGTCATGATCGCCAAGGGAAATACCGCCGAAACGTTCCAAAACAGCAAGTAATAAAGCCAGTTTTTTCGGGTTGATGCCCGATGCGACACGCTGGGGAAGTCCGAAATGCGACTTGTTGACAAGCGATTGAACTTCAACAACAAGGACGCGTGAACCCTCCAAAATCGGAACAATTGCAGTTCCGATTTGCGGGTTGCTGCGGTTGTGCAGGAAAAATTCCGACGGGTTCGATACTTCGCGAAGCCCGCGGTCGGTCATTGATAATATGGCAATTTCACCGCTTGGGCCATAGCGGTTTTTCACGGCCCGAAGGATCCTGTATTGATACTGTGAGTCGCCTTCAAAATATAAAACCGTGTCGACCATATGTTCCAGAACACGCGGGCCTGCAATCGATCCGTCTTTGGTGACATGCCCGATCAAAATGACCGCGGTTTTATTTTGTTTTGCAAACCTAAGGAACATTGAGGCGCATTCCCGCACCTGGGAAACGCTGCCCGGGGCGCTTTCCAGCGATTCGGTATACATGGTTTGTATGGAATCTATGACAACGATGTCGGGACGCAATTTTTCAAGTTTGGAAACAATTTCCTCAACAGAAGTTTCAGTCAGCATAGCAATTGACGAATCGGAAAGACCGAGACGATGGCCCCGCAAATATATCTGTTCGGATGATTCCTCCCCCGAAACATAAAGCCCCTTTTTTCCCAATGCCGTCCATGTTGTTAAAAGCTGCAACAACAACGTTGACTTGCCGATACCGGGGTCTCCGCCGCAAAGGACAAATGCGCCGCAAATAAGGCCGCCGCCCAAAACGCGATCCACTTCCTTAAATCCTCCGACAATTCGGTCGTTTTCATGTATCTTGCAGTCGGAAAAGGCGACGACATCGGTGTGGGCGGCGATTTTGGGTCGAGACGAAGGCGTTGCCTTGACACCGCGCATTTCGGTTATTGTTTCCCATGCTCCGCAGTTTGTGCATCGCCCAAGCCATTTTGAAAAGTCTTGGCCGCAATTGTTGCAAACGTACATAGTGGCTGTTTTTTTATTCATGGGGCTTTGATTGATAATCAGGACGTCATGTGGGCTATTTCCACTTTGTCACCGCGGTTGCGGGCTTTTCCAAGAGCATCACTGGACGCCTTGATCAGGGATTCGGTCGTGCTTATGGCATTTTGACAAAGTGACACACCGCAGGACAATGTCGGGTGCAGGTCTTGGCCTTCGGGGGTCTTTATGGTGATTGCCATGAGCTGCTTTCGAATTCGTTCGGCTGTTTTGTCGAGCTGGTTCGGGTCGGTTTTAACAAGGATGAGGCCGAATTCTTCGCTGGAAAAACGACCTGCACTGTCGGAACCACGAATACTGATTGACAGTTTCCTTCCAAATTCTTTAATTACGTTTTCGCAAAATTGCTGGCCGAACGAATCACCCAAATTTTGAAGGCGGTCGATTGAAAAAAGGGCCAATGCCATTGGTTGGTTTTCGGTGAAAGAACGTTCGATTTCATCTTTTAAAACAACGCAGAATTGCTGGTATCCCATGAGCCCGGTCAATGGGTCGCGGGAGGCCGCATCGAACGATTTATCACGACGCAATTTTCTGTCGAGAGTTACCCTGTGTTTGACTTCGCCTATGTCAACATGCTTCTGGAGTTTTGATTCCTCTTCCGCTTCCGCGCCAACCGCATAATGCAATTTCCGCTGGCCGCGAATGAATTGTTGTATATAGGGGTTGCGTGAAGCCCTGATTTCCGCAGGAGTGCCGCTGAAAATTATTTTTCCTTCAAAAATCATGGCGATTTTATCGGCGATTTTATAGGCAGAAGCCATATCGTGCGTCACAACAATGCTTGTTACCCGTAATTTGTCCCGCAATGAAAGAATCAATTCATTGATTTTATCGGTCATAATCGGGTCCAACGCAGAGGTCGGCTCATCGTAAAGCATGAACTCGGGTTTCATGACAAGCGCGCGCGCTAACCCTACGCGGCTTCTCATGCCTCCGGATAATTCCGACGGCATTTTATACTGGAAATTACGTTGAAGTCCCACCATTTCAAGCGCTTCGGCAACTATTTCGCTAATTTTATCATTAGTATAGTCGGTGTGCTCCCGCAGCGGAAAGGCGATATTTTCCCCAACACTTTTCGAATCGAACAAAGCCGCTCCTTGAAACAACATGCCCATTCGCGTACGTACCTTTTCGAAGTCGGAAGGCTTTTTCAAAGGGGATGATATTTCTTCTCCGTCAATAAGGATGCGGCCGCCGTCGGGGATCATTAGGCCGATAATATGTTTCAAAATAACGCTTTTCCCGCCGCCAGATTGACCAATGATACACATCACCTCGCCTTTATTGATTTCGAGGTTGATGTCATCAAGCACCATCTGGTTGCCGAAGCGCTTTTTTAAGTGTTCTATTCTAAGCATGATTCTCACTAAAATAGGTCATGGGACATTTACCAAAGGATGGATGCAATTAAAAAGTCGAACACGAGAACCAGAACGAACGAGGTCATGACTGCCTTTGTCGTCGAATTACCAACGCCTTCGGCACCGCCTTTTGTCTCAAGTCCGAAATAGCATCCTGTCAAGGCAATGATAGCGCCGTATACCGATGTTTTAGCGATGCCAAGCATCAAATCAAATGGGTTGAACAATAATTTGAGCCCGCTCAAGTAGACAAACAAGGTTACATTGACAGAAAAAAGTACGGTAACGATCGAGCTGATAAAGGCGATGAGTTCGCTCCAAATCACCAGCATGGGAATCATGATCATGCAGGCAACCATTTTAGGAACATATAAATAGCGGATCGGGTCAAGGTTCAAGCACACCATGGCATCCAACTGCTCGCCGGTTTTCATGGATCCGATTTCTGCCGCGATTCCCGTTGAAATCCTGCCGGCAACCACCATGCAGGTAAACACGGGGCCGATTTCATTGATAAGCGTTTTACAAACAGCAAGACCCAAATATTTGAGCGGAATAAATCCGGAAAACTGGTATACCGCTTGAGTAACGGTTGTTGCTCCTATGAATATGGCAATGATGGAAACTAATGGAAGAGAATCGATTCCAACGGCATACATTTGTTCGAACGATAAAGAAATGTTCTTTGCGATAAGGGGGAACTTGCTGAAAATTCTCATGGCGAGTCTGCACATGCGGGTGACATGGGTCAGAAACGTCATTCCCATATCGACAAGAGAAAAAAATCCCGCACCAACATTTGATACAAGCCGAAAAGCGATCATTAAAACCCCGAATCTTCAACACGGTCCGATGCCAGGTTTTCAAAACGCGCATAGTCTTTGACAAAAGAGAGCATGACGCTTCCGGTAGGGCCGTTACGTTGCTTGCCGATGATGATTTCCGCCAGCCCTTGCTTTGCCGGGTCTTCCTTATTATAGAATTCTTCACGGAAAACGAACATAACCACATCGGCGTCCTGTTCAATGGCGCCCGATTCCCTCAGATCCGACAGTTGCGGCTTATGGTCGCCGCCGCGTTGTTCAGGCGCACGCGACAACTGCGATAAAGCGATAACCGGAACGTCAAGTTCTTTCGCAAGACCCTTCAGTGAGCGGCTGATTTGCGAAATTTCCTGCTGACGGTTTTCCAAACGGCTTGAAGAATCCATGAGTTGGAGATAGTCGATGATAACAAGGTTCAAGCCGTTTTGCTTTTTTAACCTTCTGGTTTTTGCACGAAGTTCCAGCACCGTTATTCCGGGTGTATCGTCTATGAAAAGCGGCGATTCGGACAAGGGGCCGGCCGCGAGTGACAGCTTGGGAAAATCACGTTGCGGAAGCCTTCCGCTGCGAAGTAAATGCATATTTATCCGGGCCTCTGCACAGAGCATGCGTTGCGCAAGCTGGGCCTTGGACATTTCCAAGGAAAAAATCGCCGTAGGGTGTTTTGCAATGACAGAGGCATGCATGGCAAGCGACAAAATAAATGCCGTTTTTCCCATGGAAGGACGTCCTGCCACAATGACCAAATCGCCTTTCTGCAAGCCAGATGTCATTTCGTCAAGGTCTTTAAATCCTGTTGGCACACCCTGGACGCCGCCCTTGGAATAGCTTGCAATTTCTTCAAAAGTCTTAGGAAGCAATTGGCCCAGGGATTCAAAAGACTTTTTTATGCGCGCCTCGGAAATGGCAAATATTTTAGCTTCTGCCTTGTCGAGAAGTTTTTGCGGTTCGTTATCTGCTGTAAAGCAATCGGTCGTGATCTCGGCCGAGGCGGTTATGAGCTGCCGCAATGTTGTTTTTTCAATAAGGATGCGGCAATGGTGTTCAATATTCGCGGATGTTGCAATGCTCGACACAAGTTCCGAAAGATACGGTTCCGCACCAACAGACTCGAGCCAGTTTTTTTTCCGCAGCTCTTCCGCAACAGTCAGGATATCGAGCGGAACATTCCTGTCGAACATGGTTGCCATGCAGTTGAATATGCGTTGGTTTTGCGTCGCATAAAAACAGTCTTCGGTGAGTACGGTCATGGCATTGTTTGCCGCGCTCTGGTCTATAAGCATAGACCCGAGAACCGTTCTCTCGACATCGAGAGCCTGCGGGGGGATTTTATCTATTGAAAATGATTCGTTTTGTCGTACTGGCATGGTTCTCCGATTGCATTAAAACTCGTCCGGTTCAGTGGCTGTTTCTCCCGACAATGCGCGTTGGACCTTTTGCATGTCTTCCCAGGCCGGCCGTTTGTATTCCTCATTGCGAAGCAGGGATGCCGGATGATATGTAACAAATGTCCGGATCCCTTGGAACATATGGGCCTGCTTGCGTAACGCTGCAATACTTGCATTCGTGTCTAATAGGTTATGGGCCGCAATGCGGCCAAGTAAAAGAATTATTTGGGGTTTTATGATTTGTATTTGCGAAAACAGAATATGTTTGCATGCCATTATCTCGGTGGTTTCCGGATTTCTATTGTCGGGAGGGCGGCACTTGAGGACATTGGCGATGAACACGTGTTGTTTCCTGTCGAGCTTGATTGCTGCGAGCATTTTTTCAAGAAGTTCGCCTGCTTTTCCCACAAAGGGTAATCCTTGCATGTCTTCTTCCGCACCAGGCGCCTCGCCGATGACCATTAATTTTGCATGAGGGTTTCCGCTGCCGAACACAAATTTGTTACGCAAGGCGCCAAGATCGCATGCCATGCAGGCCTTATTTGCATTGTAAAGTGCAACAAGTTTTTCCCGCATGCCGTCGGAAACGCCTATGGATGTTGGTCCATGAAGATGTTCCGCAGAAATCAAGACAGGGGCTTTTTTTTGTAAAGAAGCAGATGGTTTGTTTGGGAAAGTTCCTGAAT
>Ga0182027_10008951_pt1 | contig 14476 bp, 7 predicted proteins | sample 712E1DmetaG_FD_121300 | JGI IMG/M metagenome (GOLD analysis project Ga0182027, IMG submission 121300) | Permafrost microbial communities from Stordalen Mire, Sweden - 712E1D metaG (Illumina Assembly) | ecosystem: Environmental > Terrestrial > Soil > Wetlands > Permafrost | place: Sweden...
ATCAAAAAGGTTTCCGTCAACGGCCTTCCGCTGACGGCCAGGGTCGAGCTCAAAGAAAATGACATCGTGGGTGTGGGCAGGGTGCAGATGCAGTTCAGCCTGGTGGCATGGTAAGAGGCGCGGCAGCCCTCCGCTTGTGGTCTGCCATCGCGCCTTCCGCGGGGTGTCCCTACTCTCTGAAGGCCTACATAGCATCCGTCGCGCTTCCTCCCAGCCGCGGGTTGACTGCCGTTGTGCCCAAAGGGCATCTGACGGACCAGAGCCATATGATTCACGCTGGCATTCCACGCACCAAAGATCTCAAACCCCATGGGAGTAAGAACCGTCATGTCAAAAAGAGCCTTTATTACGGCAGTCTTGCTGTGGGCGGGGATTCTTCTTGCCAATTCAATTTCCATTGCCGCTGATGCCGGCAGAGCTTTCGACGTGAAGAAATTCGGGGCCATCGGCGATGGCAAAACTTTTGACACGCGGGCGATTCAATCCGCCATTGACGCGGCGAATCAAGCCGGCGGTGGTGCGGTGGATTTCCCGGCGGGAAGTTTCTTGAGCGCCAGTTTGGTATTGAAGAGCCACGTGGATCTGCACCTCGAGGCCGGCGCGACGTTGCTGGGCAGCGAGTGGCTCCCGGACTACCCAGGGGATCGTGCATCGCAAGCCCTTCTGATGGCGGAAGGACAGGAAGACATTGCGATTTCAGGCTCCGGCACGATTGATGGTCAAGGCCGCCTATTGGTGCAGGATATCATCCGCAGGATTTTGGCGGGGGAAATCGACGACCCCCTGATTCCCATGCATCTGAACTGGCCCGGCCGCCGCGTGAAAATGATTGTGTTCCGCAAATGCCGCAACGTCCGAATATCCGGCGTGACCATGAAGGATTCGGCGAACTGGGTGCAGGATTACGTCCAATGCGACGGCCTCGTGATTAAAGGCATCCATGTGAACAGCACGGCGTACCGGAACAATGACGGCATCGACATCACCGATTGCACCAAAGTGCTCGTGACCGACTGCGATGTAAATGGATCCGATGACGGCATCTGTCTCAAATCCGACGATCCCGGGGGCGGCTGCATCGATGTGGAGATTTCCCAATGCCGGGTTCGCTCCAGCGCCAGCGCCATCAAATTTGGCACGGCTTCGGACGGCGCCTTCCGTAACATCCATGTGCACGACATTTCCGTGTATGACACTTTTCGTTCCGCCGTGGCGCTGGAGATTGTGGACGGCGGCGTGCTGAAAAACGTCCTCGTTGAAAACATCCATGCCATAAACACCGGCAATGCCATCTTTATCCGGCTTGGCCGCCGCAAGGCTTATCGGCCGATTGGCCAGGTGAATGACGTAACGATTCGCAACGTGAAGGTGGAGGTGCCCGCAGGCGCTCCCGACGCCGGCTATGAATTCTCCGGTCCGCCGCCCAGAGAGCCGCACAATGTATATCCGTCCTCCATTACCGGACTGCCCGGACATCCGGTATCCAACGTGGTTTTGGAAAATATTGAGATCATTTACGCTGGCGGCGGAACGCCCGCGCGGGCGCGGGTTCGTTGGGACGCGCTCGATCAGGTGCCGGAGCAGGAAGCAAAATATCCCGAATTCTCCATGTTTGGCGAACTGCCGGCCTGGGGATTTTACGTACGGCACGCCGAGGGGATTGAGTTCCGCAACTGCCGCATCACGCTGAAGCAGCCGGACTACCGTCCGGCAATGGTGCTGGACGACGTACGTGGAGTGCATCTGACCAAAGTAAACCTCGGCCCGATGAGCGCCACGCCAGTGATCGTCTTAAACAATGTGAATGGAGATGCGTTTGAGGACGTGCAATATCCCAAAGACACCCCAAAGGAAGAGCAAATCCGCCGGCTGGGGAAAAGTGCGGAGGCCGGGACTCGAAATTAGGGATTAGGAATTAAGGATTTGGGGTGGAGGTCTGAAGTAGGGCCGAACTGCTTACACTCGTGTCCAAAACAGATCGCGTCAGGTTGGGAATGAGGTGAAGCACAAGCGCTCGCTACGCGGGGAAACTGGGGCTCTTTCGCACGCTGAAAGTCGAGCCAACCTGTTTCCAGCGGAGATCGAGGAAATTCCGGTCCCTCGCCCCCTTGGGGGAGAGGGTGGGCTGCAGCCGGCGTTTTCATCAGCCGGGGCAGGTCCGATTTCGGGAGTCCGCTGGAGTCCATCGGACTCCAGCCATCGGAGACGGGTGAGGGGGTCAAAAACTCTGGGGCCTAGTGAGATGCGGTCGACGTTGAGGCCGATTCACTTTTGCCTTGTTTTTGCGGCTCTCCCAAACGAATTCCATTTTGGTAAAGACCCCCTCACCCCCACAACAAGCAGAACGTGGGGCCCCCTCCACCTTGCGGTCCCCCCTCTCCCCCAAGGGGGCGAGGGGAAATGTATCCTTAGTTTCGATGTCGAATTCATAATGGCTGAGCGCGGTCCCGCGCGGTCCACTGGGAGCGTCTGCTAATTTGGACAGCATTAAATCCTGAATCATTGAGCGGCACAAATTCTCGCCTTCCAAATTTAATCCCCGAGCAATTGGTGTTCGCGGAGTGCCAACCGCCAATCCTAACGTGTGATAGACTCCCCTCGCTTCAGTTATCGCGGTTTCAGACGAGAACATGGTTGAATTTGCTGGCTTCAGTATCGCGAATCATATTTATACCTTTACCAACCGAGGACCACTTCTGTGAGAAAAACACCATTGCTGCTTTTGGGAATCATCGTCGCATTTTTATTCTTGGCCCCGGTGGCGGGGGGACAAAGTCCGGCAACGAAACTCCGAGCCACGGAGGACGGGCTGGCGATGACTCCACCCATGGGCTGGTATCCGTGGAATGAGTTTGGCCAGGAACCGCAGAACGAAAAACTGATCAAGGAGATCGCCGACGCCCTCATCAGCAGCGGGATGAAGGACGCGGGCTACGTGTACGTGGGCCCTGACGAGGGAATCTGTTTTTCTCGCGGCGACAACGGCAAGCTCACTCCCAACCTTGAACGCTATCCCAGCGGGCTGCGCGGCCTCGGCGACTATATCCGGCAACGTGGGTTGAAATATGCACTGTATACCGACGCTGGCACCCGCACTTGTAGCAAAGCCATGCCCGGCACCAAGGACCATGAGTTTGACGACATTGCGGCCTTCGCCTTGTGGCGTGCGGATTACGTGAAAATCGACTGGTGCAATGCCAAGGGGCAGGACCCTGCGCAGTCCTATGCCAAGCTCGGTGCTGCCCAGTTGGCAGCCGGACGACCCATCGTCTTCAGCCTCTGCTCCTGGGGTGTGGGAGAGCCGTGGAAGTGGGCCGCCTCTGTGGGGCATCTCTGGCGAACCACGGCGGATATCTGCGCTCCGGGTAAGGCCGATTGGGGCAAAGCAATGAAGAACACCGCCGAGAACGAGAAGCTGTATCAGGCCGCCGGCCCCGGCCACTGGAATGATCCCGACATGATCATCACCGGCATGGCTGGGCTGAGCGAGACCCAAAACCGCAGTTTCTTCAGCCTTTGGTGCATGATGGCGGCTCCGCTGATGGCTGGGAACGATGTGCGGAAGATGACCCCATCAACCATTGAGATTCTGACGAACCGGGAAGCAATTGGGATCAACCAGGATCCCCTGGGCATTCAAGGGCACATCGTTCGGAGAGAGGGCCCGGCGGAAATCTGGGCGGGCAAACGTTTGTTTGACGGCAGCCAGGCGGTGCTCGTCTTTAATTCAGGAACGGTGCCTGCGAATGTCCACGTAACGTGGTCGGATATCGGCGGTTCGGATTCCGCGGCGCTCTATGTACGTAATCTGTGGACGCATCAAACCACCGGCCCGCAGCGTGGGGGAATCACCGTCACCGTGCCGCCGAGCGACGCGGCATTTCTGCGCATTTCCAAATCGAATGCATTTCCAGTGGCGCCCGTCATCGTTGCGGATTCGTATGGGCTGTCGTTCCACGCCCCGGCCCCCGGATCCAAAAAGCTCACCGGGGCCATCACCGTCAGGACCACCGGGAGTAATGAGCTGCCATTGTGGAAAGTGCAAGCCGGACTTCCGTCATGGCTGTCCGTCGCGGTGACGAAACACGGGAAGAGCCAGACGCTTTCCAACACGGTCTCCACGGTGGGACTCACAAAAGGGATTTATCATGCGGTGGTGCGTGCCAACAATGTCGAACCAGTTTCAGGAATGCCGATGACCGCTCTCTATTACGACGTTGACCTGGAAGTGGGCGGCGGCGCGGCACGGAATTGAAAATTGTAGCTGTCTTCGACGGCGATTGGTAAATACAAAGTGACTTTCGGCGGGTGGTCTGGGATTGGACTGCGTTACCTCTTCCGTGGGCTTCGATCACTTTTCCGGTAAGGCGACACGAACAAGTGAAGAGACCTTCACTTGTTCTCCATTGCCATAAGCGACCGCCTGGCAGGCTGCGGAAAAACGTGTAGCGGCGGGTTTACCCCGCCATTTCCGTGTTGCACCGATTGAGGTTATGGCGACGTAAAGTCGCCGCTACGTTGCGAATCCGGCATTTTTCCGCAGCCTGCTAGGTCTCTCAACCTGAGTCGCATGGTTGTGTACCCCTTTCCCGCCGCGCTGGAAGCTCAGCGCGCTAAATCACGTCTGGCGATTGCATTGGGGCGGCGGCCGAGGATATGTTGTCAGTTGGGCCTGAGTCCATAATGGAATCTCCCCAAAAAAATTGGAGATCAAGAAGGGAGTCCGTGAAGTTGTTTCTAATCGTCCGCCGCCATTCCTGGGTTCAATGGATGTGCCTGTTTTCAGCGGCACTGGTGCTTTCATGCCATTATGCCCCGGGCCCGAGGACCGAAAAACCTCTTGTAGACCGGCTGCTGGAACCTGTCCCGCACGACCGCTACGCCGATGATGTGGGGCGATTTCTGGCTGGACTGCCGGCGCGATCTGACAACCCGTTGGCGAAGTTTCAAGATAATGCGGCCTGGGCAAAACACCGGCACGAATTGGATCGCGCCTGGGCCGGGATGGAGGATGAGCGCCTGCCGGCGATGCGCGCGTTCCAGAAGGCGGAGTTCGGAAACAACCCGGCCAAAGGGTCGCCCGTCTTTTACCCGTTCAGTGGCCCCGACGCGCTCATGGTTACGGTTTTCTTCCCGCAGAGCCCAGTCTACGTAATGGTCGGGCTGGAGCCGGCAGGGACACTGCCAAGTCCGAAACAACTCGAGAGGAAGAACCTCGAATTATATCTGGCGGAGACGAGGTCTGCGGTGGCCTCGGAACTGGACAGGAGCTTTTTCATCACCCGCAGGATGGATCGCCAGTTTCGAGGACAAGTAACGGATGGTCTATGCTTGCCGATTTTGGAGTTGCTGGTACGGTCAGGTAATACGATCTTGGGCTTCCGCTACGTCAGGCTCGACGACAGGGGACAAATCATTGAGCGGGCGCCCGACTATCATGCTCCCGGCAGGATCGGGAATAAGGGCGTGGAAATCGAGTTCCGTCGAGACAACGACCAATCCGTTCACAAGCTGTTCTATTTTTCCGTGAATTTGTCGAACACACGCTTGCAGGAGAACCGGCCCTTCATTAGTTTCCTCTCCCGGCTCCAGGGGGCCACAACATTTCTAAAGGCGACCTCCTACATGATTCACGATTCGGAGTTCTCGATCATTCGCGAACACGTGCTTTCCCAGAGCATCGCAGTTCTGCAGGACGACTCGGGCGTTCCGTACCACTTCTACCTCTCGCCAACCTGGCGGGTGCAGTTGTATGGGCAGTATGTTCGACCCTATGGGAGCTTCCGCTGGTTGGAACAACCGGACTTAAGGAACGCCTATCTGACTCAGAAGCCCAAGCCTCTCCCTTTCCGAATCGGTTACGGCTCCAGAGCTGTTCCCTCCAACCTTCTCTTTGCCACCAAGATAAAGTAGGTTCGGCTCAGACCAACGTCACCGTGTGGTATCGATGCGGCGCTTCCGGCGGCGAAGTCAGAGTCTTTCTAACCCCACCCTTCTCCACCTCCGCCGCAACGTAATAATCCATCAAAACTCCCGAAGTGTCGCGTCCGTGAAGCTCGCCCCCGTAGGTGCGCCTCTGTTCCAACTTCATCAGCGAGGCGCTCCAGGCCTGCGCGTCATGCGTGCGAGTGAACAGAGTCACTCGAGCCACACTCACCGGCACGGGAACAATCGCGTTGATGCGAACCCTTTCCCCCGAGTGGAGCAGGGTCAGGCGCGTAGGGACGAAAACCCTCGCCGTGGCGTTGTCGTCAGCCTGCCGCGATTCCCCAAACATCCGTTCCACTTCCGGTGGCAGTTCTCCCAGAAACTCTTTCATCGAGGCGCGCAGCCGGTAGAGTGCCAGGCGTTCGTACTTGTTGTGCATCGACGCCAATTGGCCCAGATCCGGCCGAGTGCTCACGATTTCCTGAAAGTTCAAAAACGCTTCCCTAACCCGCGGCGCCAACTTCAGCCAAAGTGGGACCCCGTCCGTCAGGACAAGCGTCCGCGCCTCATCTGCCTTGTTCTGCTTCTTCAGTTCATCCGCTTGTTGGATCTTCCGGTTTAAAAGCTGCGCCGTCGACCATGACTCGGAATAGGGCGTCAAGAATTCGATGGATCGCGTCAGGTAGTTCAGCCGCTCGCGCTCCGCAGGGCTGGAAGCAGTGCCGGTTAGCGCGCGAAGTTGCCGTGCCACCTCCGCCTGGGATTGCTTCACGCTCTCCGGCAGTTCGTAGCGCGCCCAAAACTGGAACCCTTCATCGTAGTCACCGGAAAATTCGTGGATTTCATGATGGCCATTCTTGACCTGGCCCGTGAAGGTACAAAGAATCAGCCGGTCGCGGTCCGTGTCTTCCAGAATCTTCGCGAGCGCGGGAACTCTCGGCGCGCGGGTTTGCACGGACGCGAAGTCCTGAAAGAATTTGGTGGGCGTCAGCCCCTTATCCCACGAATTACGGGATTGATAACCGGCATCGGCATCCATGATGCGATGGCGCCAATGGATTCCCAGCAAGCCCTGGCAGCCATACTGTTCGGCCAAATTCATATCCTGCTCGAACCGCGCCACGTGGAATTGTGGAAACCACATCGCCGGATCGTCCTCCAGCCACGGAATCGGCCACCGTTCACGCCCTTCCAGCTTTCCGTATTCCTCGCTTACCGGGTCCCAACCTACATTGTCGTTCAAAGAAGAAAAAACGATGTCCTCCGGCAGCGCCTTGTGAAACTCCGCGAAGTTTCGCGTCATGCCGCCCCAACCGGAAACGACCAACCGCTTTTCGGGGGCGTGCCGCTTCAGGAAGTCGTAGGCCTGTTTGAAAGGCAGGACGGGTGCGGGGACCTTTCCGCTTTGGCTCGCCCAACTCATCCCTTCGTCTTCCCACAGCCACACGTAGTCCACCATGGGATAGGCTTCCAGCAGGCAGCCCAGGCGGGTTTCCAGAATGTCCTTCGCCGCCACTGACTCCGGATCGATGCGGGGACCGGGATTCTTGGGATCCTGCGATTTGTACCGCGCTTCCGGAGCCGTGGCACGATAGATTTCCTCCGGGACCTGGTAGGGCTCAAATCCCACTCCTGTCCGAATGCCCAATTTCTGGGCGTACTGAAAAGCCTCGGCCCAAAGTCGTTGCGCAAATTCCTCAGCCTCCCAACAGTTGCGAGCTTGGGTGGTGGCTTCCGAGCCAAAAACCTCATCGGCGTAATAGTCAGCGGAACCCATGCCATAGCGTGACGTTCGCTCCGGCAAATATTTGGCGCGATTGGTTGCACTGGTATCCGTGTAAGCGATGTACCCCGACCCGTTGTATTCACAGGAGAGAAACGACTCATTGGCGTAGACGTGAACGCCCAAAGTGTTGAACCGCATGCGCACCATGGCTTCCAGGTAAGCACGCCAGTCCTCACGGTTGTAGACCGTTACGCAATTCAGGAAGTCGGGCCAGGGAACCAATCCCCGCGTGCTGAAGCGTGGCTGCGCTCGCCAAACATCGCCGGCGGGTGGCAGGTTCAATGCGTGGGAAGGATCCAGCGGGTAGACTTCTCCATCCAAACCAAAGAAAGCACCCTGACGTTCCAGGAAATCAAACACTGCGTACAACACTGCTTGCGGAGTAGCCCCGGTGAGGTGAAGGCGCGAAGCCCTACCCGGACTGGAACTGTTGGAATTGGAAATTGTGTAGGCTTCCGGATTCTTAAAATTTTGCCGATCGGTGGAGAGAACGAAGGCCAGGCTTGACGCCGGCAATTCCCCTCCCCCCGCCACCGCCTGCACGGGCTCCCGCGCCAGGCCGAGGTTGCGTAAGCCGCGCGCCAACTCGCGTGACGCCCACTGCTCCTGGAAGCCCGCTTGCGGCTCACGAATGATCCACACGGAATCCGTCGATCCAAACTTCGCGGCCATCTTCAAGGTGTGGGAATTTGCGGTCGCCGCGCTCGGATTGGGTTCTGAATGCGCTTCGTTGGATTCCGCCATTCCCGGAACCAATGGAGCCATACCCAGCCCCAGGGCAGAGTCACGAAGGAATTTACGGCGCCCAACACGCAGAAAGGGATTCATAGTAGGACTCCTCGGCATTGGATGAAAAAGGCAAAAGACAAAGCGCCCAAGTATAAACCCTGAAAGGTTGGGTTCTGTCAATTTTAGTGAAACCGAATTCGACCGGAGCTCTCACCGAGCTTGGGGGCTTGAGGCGGGCGGATGGCAAGCGCAGACCTGCGATCCTCATTGATTAGCTGACGTGAACCGCAGAGCTGCGCTCTGCGCCAGACTGCCATGTGAAGAGCTCAAACCAAATGTGCAAGACCCTCCGATTAGGGTTGCGCCTGAACGAAACCCGAGCGCGTTTTGACTTGCTGGGCAGCCCTGGGCCGATACCCCATGTCCGCCGTCAGCATCATCCTCAGCACTATCTCGTCAGTATCGCTGTTCTCTCGATGTACGTTTTGCTATGATGTGCCCCGCGCCACCATGCTTGATTCCCTTGCATTATGGACCGCTATTTATTCACGGGCAGATGGGCGCCGACTTCGTAGAGGAACATGTGCGCGGCATGCCTTTGAAGTCGCGGGAAGCGGGCAGTTCTACGCCTGGCAACCCGATGGCAAATGGCGGATGGTCGCCGGGTGGAGATCGTAGCCATACCGCTGCTCGGTCAGAGCATTCTTCACTTGGCCGGTCATGTGGAGATCTCTAGAGGAGAGCAAGTGTCTGACGATCCGGAACCTGCCGTGCAGTTGAGCCCCGAATTTCTCGCCGGAAGCACTGAGTCCGGCTTGGAGAAGATCCGTACACGCCTTCTCGATCTCACCAGCAGGAATCGCCTCCTAAACTTTAGGCACACGAGTGCATCGTCGCTAAGGGTAGTAGGTGTAAATCCAAATGTCATCTTCCACCGTCTGACTGAAGGGGAGAAGTTGGTTTTTCTGCCTGTCCCGGAGCCCGACAGGAACGTGGAGCCGAGGCCGAGCGCCGTCGACCACGCTCAGTCAATTGGATGGCCGACATCGCTCGATCTAGACGATGTTGCGGAGGCAGCCGATGGTACAGCACTGCCGGTGCTCCACTATGTCGAATACCTTGAAACACTCACGAGGAAAATAGGCAGCGCGGCGAAAACAGCCATCGAGGAATCCGGGGCAAACATGCTGTACCTAATCCTTGGATTTCTCGAATGGTACGAGTCTGAGGATTCAGAGCAACCAAGGTTCGCTCCCTTGCTCACTGTGCCGGTCTCTCTGGACCGCGGCGCGGGGCAAGGCACTGGGTTTCAGTGCGCCATTGAGCACTCGGGAGAAGATCTCGCGACGAACTTGTCCCTTGTTGAGAGAATGCGCCGCGACTTCGGGGTCGAGATTCCGGCATTGGATAATGACGGTACGCCCGACGAGTACTTCGCTCTATTTCGACCGATATTGGAACAGAAACGCCGCTGGAGAATTAGGCGCCAGGTAACCCTGACACTACTCAGCTTCGGCAAACTCCTCATGTACCGGGATTTGGACCCGAGCACGTGGCCCGCGATTATTAAACATCCTCTAGTGAAGGAGCTATTCGAGGGCCGAAAGAGCGATACCGTTACCCAAGCCGATGAGTTCGATATTGATGCTCCAGAACTGAAGCTCGAACTCCCGCACTTAATTCTTGATGCTGACAGCTCGCAGCACAGTGCCCTGATCCACGCTCTCCGTGGCCAGAATCTTGTAATCGAGGGACCACCTGGTACCGGCAAGTCACAGACGATCACGAACCTCATTGGAGCGGCGCTGGCGAAGGGCAAAACGGTTCTTTTCGTGGCGGAAAAATTGGCTGCCCTTCAAGTTGTCCGTAAACGCCTGAACGAAGCAGGGCTGGGAAAATTTTGCCTCGAGTTGCACAGCAACAAAACCAAGAAGAACTCGCTACTGAACGAAATGGAGGACCGCCTCAAAGCGAGGGGGACATTCCGGGAACCTAGAGACCTGGATAACATGCTCGCCGAGCTTGAAAAAAAGAAACAGTTCTTAACACACTATGCCGCTGAGATTAATCGGCGCATTCAGCCGTTTGATTCCACGGTCTTCGAAATCGTTTGGGCGCGGGACCGGTATCAACGAGAACTGCCATTCACCCTAGCCGGGAATGTCCCGAACGCACTCACTTTCACGCGTGCACAGTACGCTCACAAAGAAGCATTCCTCTCTGTCTACGCGCAGCATCTGAGTGCAGTGCTTCAAATCAGCCCAGAACTTGATAAGCACCCTTGGGTTTGGCTGGACACGCCTCTGTCATTTGAGGAGGAGGAGCGACTCAAGGATCTCCTCGCCGATGCGCGTGACAGAATTGCGCCAATATTCGGACTCGCAGCAGTTCTCGAGTCTCAAGCCGGAGTAGTGCTAGCGCGGCGCTTGAGCGAGATCGATACAGTGAAAGCTCTACTGAAATCTTTGCCGGAAAACGCACCAGTATCCGGGCCGGTATTATTAGCAGCATGTTTCCAGAACGAGGTTCTCAGGCAGCTTCGCCTATTCGTGCAAGATGTGAGGACAGCACGTGATGCTCTCGACGCTATAGGCAATTTTGCCGTGAATACAGAGGACTTCTTGTCAATTGATTCGAAGGCCTTAACCGACGCATTTGAGGCACTGAAACAATTGGCCCTCCTTGACAAAACGGTTACGGAGTTGCGGCGAGCGCTTAGGGACCTTAAGGCTGCACACCAAAAGCTGTCCGAAGCCCAAAATTCGATGTCGGCGATGAAGTCTCTTCTGGGTTGTGATGCGGAGTCTGACACTCGCTCCATTGAGTTCCTGCTGCGCTGTGTTCGGCTCTTGGATAACGCACCCATTGCTGTTCTGCACCTCCGTTCGGAATCTCTGGAGCGTGATGGGATACCCCCGATCCTCCGAGCTGCCACGCAAGAAAGCGAAAAAATCAACGCCCTCGCCTTAGGTTTGAGTTCAATCTTCAATCTCACCGAAGCAGATCCGGACTGTGCGGCAGAATTATTCACCCATGCTAAGACGCTGGAGAACGCAGGCATTTTCCAGATCCTCTTCGGTAGCAGCGTCCGCGCTGCAAAACGAACCTATGCGAGACTTGCTACTGGTCGAAGCAAGCGTCATCGTCGGGAGATCGCACGGAATCTGCGCTCCCTCGGTGAGTACCTGCAGAAGCGAGCCCGTTTCGAGCGCGAATCCCTTTATCAGAACACGTTCGGCTCTCATTTCAGGGGCGAAGAAACCAACTGGGTCGAAATCCAACTGATCATTGATTGGTACGAACAGGTGTTTACGGGACTTCCCGAGCACGAACCCGCTACTGAACCGTTTCGCGTGTTTCTCCTGAGAGGAAGAACAGATCGACTCAAAGCAGTGCGGAGCAGTCTGGTATCAACGAGCAAGGATTGCGAAGTCTTATCGAGTGTCGAGACGGTCCTTCGGACCGTCTCGACGACTTTTCCATCGGCGGGTTCCGCTTCACAATCCTTATCTGCGGCACTGCAAAATCTCCAAACCGCCATGGCTATGGTGGAGACGATTATCAAAGGCGTCTCAGCCGCTGGATATCGTGAAGATGCTCCCCTAGCACAAATTCCCGTCGCTCTGTATGCCAGGGACCGGTACCAAGTTTCAGTTACGCGCATTAATGCCCAAGAAATCTTGCGGAAGCTTCTCGGGGAAGACTTCCATGGTTTGCGCACAGATCTGGACCCGATCGAGCAAGCTGATCGATTTGCGGGACGCATCAGCGAATCCGGGCTGCCCCCCGGGGCAGTCAACTGGATTCTCTCTGAGAATCAAAGCGAACGACTGGCTCAGATTCGCTCATGGCTTGCTGAAACCTCGTCTAAGCTGGAAGAACTGAATAAAACTGTCGAAGCAATCCGCAAGCTCTCTCAGTCGCCGATTTGGTCGGCAGGTGGACCTGTCGAGTCGTTGGATACGTGCCTCAACATCTGCACGAGATCTCTCGAATCGCGGGATCATCTGCCTCAGTGGGTGCACTTCCTTCGCGTCCGAGTACAGAGCAAGGAGGAGGACATCTCCAAGCTGACTGCTCTCGCTGACACAGGGCGGATAGAACCAGATCACTTGGTGCCGTCCTTCCGGTTTCTCTTCTACGACTCATTGGCTCGCGGTATCTTTGCAGAGCGGCCGGCTCTCTCGGGCTTGGCTGGATTGACGACGTCTGAAACCCGCAAACAATTTGCCAGATTGGACCGGGAGACGATTATTTTGTACAGGCAACGCGCTGCCGCGATAATCGACCGCCGCCCGGTTCCCTCCGGTAGCCAAATCGGCCCGGTCGGCGCCTGGACCGACCTTGCGTTGGTAATCCACGAAATCAACAAACAGAAACGCCACATCCCAATTCGGCAACTGATGCACCGGGCTGGCGACGCTTTGCTTGCTTTGAAACCCTGCTTCATGATGGGGCCTTTATCGGTCGCCCAATACCTAGCCCCCGGCCAACTCTCCTTCGACTTGGTCGTCATGGACGAAGCGTCGCAACTTAAGCCGGAAGACGCGGTCGGTGCTCTTGCCCGCGGCGGGCAGATGGTCATTGTGGGAGATCCCAAGCAGTTGCCCCCGACTACGTTTTTTCAGCGCGCTGCAATAGACGCTGAGATGGAAGACGATGAGCAAACGAGAACGGTGGCAGAAGAGGGCGAGAGCATTTTGGACGTTGCCAGTACGCTATACCAGCCGGTCCGACGCCTCCGATGGCACTACCGCTCGAGGCACCACAGCCTGATTGCATTCTCAAACAAGGAATTTTATCAGGGAGACCTAGTTATCTTCCCATCTGCATATCATGAACGGAGTGATCTCGGTGTTAAGTACCATCAGGTGAAGGGTGGGGTGTTTGAGAACGGTCGTAACGCGCGCGAGGCCGCCAACGTGGTCGACGCGGTGATGGATCACATGGAACACCGGCAGGACGAATCCCTAGGCGTCGCAACTCTTAACTGCGAGCAAGAAGAGCTCATTGAAGATCTGCTGGACCAACGATTGCGATCAGACCCTTTCGCACTCGCATATCAGGAAAAGATGAACAGCGGGTTCGAGCCCTTCTTCGTGAAGAATCTTGAGAATGTGCAGGGCGATGAGCGTGATGTAATCTTCATTTCCGCAACGTATGGTCCGGACGCACGGGGTAACCAGTATCAGCGGTTCGGTCCTCTCAACGGTGTCAACGGGCATCGGAGACTCAACGTGCTCTTCACCAGGGCGAAGAAACGAACGGAGGTCTTTAGCTCACTTGAGCCGGACAAGATACAAACGGGCCCAGGTAGTGCCTGGGGGCTGTGTGCGCTTAAGAAATATTTAATTTTCGCCCGTTCGGGAATTCTAGAGACGGGGGATGACGGCAGCCAACAGCCTACCAACGATTTCGAGCACTGCGTCGGCGCAGTTCTAAAGGAAAAGGGCTTTGAGGTCGTTCCCCAAGTTGGAGTTGCCGGATTCTTCATAGATCTGGCGGTGAGGCATCCGACGAAAACCGGCAGCTACATGCTTGGGATCGAGTGCGACGGCGCAAGCTATCATTCCGGCCGCTCAGCACGTGACCGAGACCGACTCCGCGAAGAAATTCTTGTCAACCTGGGCTGGACGATTCATCGAATCTGGTCAACCGATTGGTTCAAAAGCCGTGCGACGGAGGTTGAGCGACTCCTGAAGCACGTCAATGAAATTCTCGCCGCTGACCCGGACTATCGAAGGGAACAGACGAAGCAGGCGCGTACCGAGTCCTTACGTCAAGTCCTGCTTTACCTGCGCCAGGAGATCAACACGAAGTTCCCAGATTCGCCGCCCGACAAAGGCCTTCTGCGAGACGAACTCCTGGAAGAGTTGATGTTCAGGCGACCAAAGTCAAGAGACGACTGGTTTAGGCAGCGTCAATAAATAAAGGTAGCGACTCAGCTAGCAGGTTGAGGGGTGAATGGTGTAATTCCATTCACCATGAAACTTGTTCTGTTTCAGGTTCACTCGCTTGATTTCCTCATCCGTC
>Ga0182027_10008952_pt1 | contig 14476 bp, 18 predicted proteins | sample 712E1DmetaG_FD_121300 | JGI IMG/M metagenome (GOLD analysis project Ga0182027, IMG submission 121300) | Permafrost microbial communities from Stordalen Mire, Sweden - 712E1D metaG (Illumina Assembly) | ecosystem: Environmental > Terrestrial > Soil > Wetlands > Permafrost | place: Sweden...
AAGTCGCTTTCGGTTTTCATGACGCGTGAGACCGACGAATTCATTCCGCTCAGGGACCGGACAAAATTTGCAAATGAGAAAAAAGCCGACGTGTTCGTCAGCATCCACGCCAATAGCATCGAGGGCAATAAAAAGAAAGACGCCACCAGGGGGTACAAGGTATACTTTTTGTCCGAGGCCAAAAACGAGGAAGACAAGCTTGCGGCAATGCGTGAAAACGCCGTTATTCAGTTGGAAGAACATGCTCAGCAGCATTATGGTAATGTGCAAAACATTCTCATCGACATGGTGGGCAACGAATACTTGCGTGAAAGCCAGGACCTCTCCATTACCATCGAGGAGGTTTTTAATTCGTCGCTCGGAAAAATTGAAAAGCTCAATTTGGGCATCGGCCAGGCGAATTTTTGGGTCCTTAACGGAACGTTCATGCCTTCGGTGCTCATAGAAGTCGGTTTTATTTCAAATCCGCGCGAGGAAAAAACATTGAAGGACGAAGCCTTTCAAACGACCATGGCCTCGGCAATATGCGACGCCATTCTTCAATTTAAAAAGAAAATGGAAAGCGCCCGATGAGCGATCCTCGGCCGATCGGCATGTTTGATTCCGGCATGGGCGGCCTTACCGTCGTCAAAGAGCTTTTGGCCTGCATGCCGGGAGAGCGGCTTGTGTACCTTGGAGACACGGCCCGCTACCCCTATGGCGGCAGGTCCGACGAAACCATCCGGACATTCGGACTGGAGGACGCGCGGTTTTTGCTTTCCATGGACATAAAAATGCTCATCGTGGCGTGCAATACGGTTTCATCGGTCGCCCTCGACGACATACAACGCGAATGCAATGAAATTCCCGTGATCGGCGTGGTGACGCCCGGGGCCCGGGCCGCGGTGTCCCGCACGGCCTCGAAAAAAATAGGGGTCATCGGCACGCTGGCCACCATTCGGGCGCAATCCTATCAAAAGGCCATCGCGGCACTTGACGCAGGGATAAAAACCTACGGCAAGGCCTGTCCGCTTTTCGTGCCGCTGGTCGAGGAAGGCCTGGCAGATAGCGACATTACGCGGCTTACGGCCCAACACTATTTGTATGAACTGGTCGACCACGGCATCGATTGCCTGATACTGGGGTGCACGCATTACCCGCTTATCATGGAGGCCATTCAAAGCACCGTGGGCGCGAATGTGCAGCTTTTGGACAGCGCCCATTGGACGGCCAAGGAGGCCAAGGACATTCTTGCGGCCATGGAAGAGCGCCATCCTGATTCGGGCGGCGGAAAAGACCATAGCAGGTTTTTCGTCACCGATCGGACCGAGGAGTTCCAGCGGACGGCGTCGATCTTTTTAGGGAGTCCGGTGGCGAACCTGGAAAAAATCAACTTAGAACAATTAACCGGAATAGCATAAAAAACATTTTAACGAGGAGGTTGTATGTCCGGCCATTCCAAGTGGGCCACCATAAAAAGGGCCAAAGGAAAAACCGACGCGGCGCGCGGAAAAATATTCAGCAGGCTGATCAGGGAAATCACCATCGCGGCGCGCATGGGCGGCGGCGATAAAGAAGGCAATCCCCGGCTTCGTAGCGCCATCTCTTCGGCGCGCGCGGCGAACATGCCGGGCAAGAACATCGACAATGCGATTGCCAAAGGAACGGGTCAGCTTGAGGGGGTAATGTATGAAGAATTCGTCATGGAAGGGTTTGCTCCCGGAGGAATCGCGGTTTTGGTCGAATGTATGTCGGACAACCGCAACCGCACGGTTTCGGAAGTGCGGCATGCCATGAGTAAGGCCGGCGGTAACCTCGGGGCCGCGAATTCGGTTTCCTATATGTTTAAGCCCAAGGGGCTCATTCGCGTGGCTCAAAGCGCAATGGAAGAAGACTCGCTCATGGAAGTCGTGCTTGAAGCCGGGGCCGAGGACATGGTCCTTGATGGAGAGGAATTCGAAATAACCACGCCGCAAGACGCGTTTGAGGCGGTCAAGGCCGCTTTGGAAAAAGTCGGCATTACGCCCGTTTCGGCCGAGCAGACGAAAATAGCCGAAACCATGATCAAGCTTGAGGGCGACAGCGCTTTTAAAGTGCTCAGGCTGATCGATGAACTCGACGAGCTTGACGACACGCAGCACGTGTTCAGCAATCTTGACATAAGCGACGAAGACGCCGAGAAATATGCAAGTCAATAAAGGAAGGTACGAGGTGATGGGTGATAGGTAACAGGGAAAAAACCCAGAACCTATAACCAATAACCTATAACCATTTTATTATGATCATTTTCGGAATAGATCCCGGGACCGCCGTTACTGGATACGGGGTCATTCGCGTGAACAACAACAGCGTTTCGTGGATCGACTCCGGGGTCATAAAAACAAACGGCCATAGTTCGCTCCCGGAAAAGTTAAGAGCCATCTACGATGGGCTGGTTGACAAAATGAAAGAACACTCGCCGCAGCGCGTGTGCGTCGAGCAGGCGTTTTACGCCAAGAACGTGCATACGACGCTTATTTTAGGCCACGCGCGGGGCGTGGCCATGCTGGCCGCCCAGAAGGCCGGCGCCGCGGTCGTGGAATATTCCCCGCGCGAAATCAAGAAGTCGGTCGTGGGTAGCGGCAATGCGGCCAAGGAGCAAGTGGAATACATGGTAAAGGCGATATTGTCCCCTCCCGTAAAACATTTGCACGCCGATGCGTTCGATGCATTGGCCGCGGCTTTATGCGATTTTCAAAACTACAAATACTCGGCGACCGTGGCCGCGCTGAAACGGTAATACGATGTTCGACTATATAAAAGGGGCGCTCGCGGAGAAAACCATCGGCCAGGCCGTCATCGAGGCCGGGGGCGTGGGGTATTTGCTGGTTATTCCTCTGTCAACATACCAGGAGTTGCCGCCGGAGAACCGCGACGTCAAGCTGTATACGCACCACTACGTGCGGGAAGACATGCAACGGTTGTACGGGTTTTATACAAAGCGCGAGCGCGAGATTTTCGAGCAATTGATTGGGGTCAGCAAAATCGGTCCTAAAACCGCCATCAGCATTCTTTCAGGGGTTTCCACCGACGATTTAATTACTTGTGTCAACCAGTCCGACGCCTCGCGGCTCCGTAAGATCCCCGGCGTGGGCGACAAAACCGCACAGCGATTGGTCATGGAGCTTAAGGGCAAACTCGGTCTTCCCGGGCAAGGCCCGGCCCATCACGCGATTTCGGGCAAATCGGGCGCGCATCATGCGCACCCGCGCTCGGAGGCTTTCGACGCCATGATTACCCTCGGTTATATTGAAAAACAAGTCCAGGTCGCGCTTTCCCGCGTTGAAAGCGTCATCGACGCCGATGCACCGGCCGAGGAATGGATCAAGAAAGCGCTTCAGGTGATTTGACATGGCAACACCGGACAACGATCGGGTCCTTTCCCAAAAGGCAACCAACCTTGACGAAGAGGCCGACGCGACGCTCAGGCCTTCAAAGTTCGGTGATTTTATCGGCCAGGAAAAAGAAAAATATAATTTGTCGGTTTTTTTGGAGGCCGCTAAAAAGCGCGGCGAAGCCCTCGACCACATCCTTTTTACCGGACCGCCCGGCCTGGGCAAAACCACGCTTTCGCGCATCCTTGCTCAGGAGCTTGGCGTGGGAATACAAACCACTTCGGGGCCTGTGCTCGAAAAACCCGGAGACCTGGCGGGCAACCTGACCAATCTTGAAGACCGCGACATTCTGTTCATCGACGAAATCCACCGGCTTAGCCGCGTGGTCGAGGAATTTTTATATCCCGCGATGGAGGATTTCGTTTTCGATATCATGATCGGCGAAGGGCCCTCGGCCCGCTCCGTGCGGCTTAATCTCAAACATTTTACCCTGGTGGGCGCGACCACGCGCCAGGGAATGCTGACCGCGCCCATGCTGGCGCGCTTCGGCTATGTTTGCCATTTAAATTTCTACGGCCAGGACGAACTCGCCCAAATAGCGGCCCGCTCGGCGGCCATTTTAAAAGTCGATTGCGAAGACCAGGCCGCGCGCGAACTCGGAAAGCGGGCGCGCGGCACGCCGCGGATCGTCAACAGGCTTCTCAGGCGCTGCCGCGACGTCGCTGAAGTCAAGGGGCAAGGCCGCATTACCGTCGAGGTCGTCAATCAAACCCTGGAAATGCTTCAAGTCGACAAAGAGGGGCTCGACGCGATCGACCGGAAAATTTTATTATCGATCATCGAACACTATAACGGCGGCCCGGTGGGGCTTAATACCATCGCGGTGGTGGTTGGGGAGGAACCCGACACGATCGAAGACGTGTACGAGCCGTTTCTTATTCAGTCGGGATTTTTAAAACGCACGCCGCGGGGCCGGGAAGTGTCGGAAAAAACGTATCGGTATTTTAATATCATTCCTTCAAAAGGGGCGTCGCCGCAGATTAATCTATTTTAATTTGTTAGGACGTATATCAGGCGATCCTGTCAGGAGAATCGACATGAATTGGATGGATACGGGAAGGTTTTTAATCATCGCCGGAACGGTTATTGTGGTGCTTGGTTTAGTTTTCCTCATGGCCGATAAAATCCCCATCGGCCGTCTTCCGGGCGATTTAAAGTTCGGCGGCGAGCGCTTTCGCATTTATATACCCGTCGCCACGTGCGTTCTGCTCAGCGTCATCATAACCCTTGTTGTCAATTTTTTCTCCCGGAAGTAATTCCACTGAATGGGTATCGTTCGCAAAACAATCACGGTTTCGGGAAGGGTGCAAGGCGTGGGGTATCGCTATTTCGCGCGGGACCTGGCGGAGGACCTTGGGCTTACCGGTTGGGTCAGGAACGCTCCTGGACGCTCTGTTGAAATCGAGGTGCAGGGCAAGGACGAAGATGTGGAGGATTTTTGCCGGAAGCTTCGCGATGGACCGCCGCTTGCTCGCGTTACCGATATTCAAATTTCGGAACTAAGCGCACTGCTTAGGGAATCGGGTTTCGATATTGCATACTAGGGCCTTGTAATTAGCGTTTTTTTCTCCAGCATAACGTATATTTTGACCCATGCCCCGGTAGCTCAGTTGGATAGAGCACAGGTTTCCTAAACCTGGTGTCGTTGGTTCAATTCCGACCCGGGGTACTTTACAAATAAGCCGCGTTTGTCTATGATTCTTATAGGAAACGGGGCTTATTTTATTCTTTCCCCTTTTGTCAGGTCAAATACCCTCAAATACGCCCTAAAACTACCAAAAGGTAGACTCCGGGAAGACTCGGAGAAGACACTTAAACAATTTTTCGGACACGACACAAAGCATTTTTCAGAATTTTCAAGAGCGGGTATTTTGCCCCGATTCGAGCTTTTCAGCTTTTCAAGTGCTTAAGGAACCCGAAAACGAAAAGGTCAACTTTTTCGAAAGGATTTTAACAGGAACCGATGCAAGAAAGTAGCGGCAGCGCTCACAGACGCGGGCTTTCTGCCGTGCGTTCATCCGTCATTGCTGTAATCACGGCGCGGTATAGGCTCTTTAATCGACGGCAGAGGCGACCTTTGCACGTCCAAAGGCGCGAAGGGCTTTAAGGGCCGCTTCCGTGCGTTTAAAAAGCATTTATTTTGCAGCTAATCCTTGACGAAATCTATATTCACTGATGCAAAACCTGGAAAAAAAGGAAAAACAATGGGTGAAATAATACCGCAAATAGCAATTGAAAGCAGAATACACCTGATAAGAAATAAAAAGGTGATGCTTGATAGAGACCTTGCGGAACTATACAACGTTAAGACCAAGGTGCTTAATCAATCAGTAAAACGGAATATAGTGCGATTCCCGGAAGATTTTATGTTTCAATTGTCCAAAGAAGAAACAGAAAGTTTAAGGTCACAAATTGTGACCTTGAAACAAGGGCAGAATATCAAATATTTGCCTTTTGCATTTACTGAACTTGGGGTCGCTATGTTATCAACTGTTCTAAATTCTGAACAAGCTGTGACGGTTAATATTCAAATTATGCGGGCGTTTGTAAGAATTCGTAATCTTGTGAGCGATAATTCCGAATTACGTAGAGCGATTGAAACCATTGAGCGGCGCGTTGATGACCATGACCAGGCCTTAGAAATTGCCTTTAATACTCTTAAAAAATTCATGGTGCCCAAGGAATTGCTTCCTAAAGAATATTCGCCGGAAGAAAAAAAGAAAATGGGCTTTGGGAAAGATAAACGGAATCATGGATAAGCCTATCCTAATTGAGGAAACGGACTTTTATAAGGAAATGGAATTGAACCGGGACGGGAACCTTTTGGAAGCGGCACGGCTGAAAGCCGAATTATCGCAAAAGCAGCTTGCCGAAGCTGTGGGTATCCGTCAAACAATGGTATCGGAATTTGAGAACGGACGGCGGAAAATTACAAAGAATATGGCCGAACGTTTCGCCGAAGTTTTGAAAGTAAAAGCAGAAAGGTTTTTATAAAATTGATTTAAGGGATGGTCGCGGGGGAGCTCCGAAAAGGCAGGGTATTGTTTGTGAAAAATTAATCAGATTCCGCTAAAACGACAGGGGAATTCACTTGCTTTGATCGGTTTGAGTGGCCTGAATTAGCAACCCCCTAAATTTTCCTGCCTCTAACACTTAGTATATTCAATGTGTTAGGGGCTTTTCTAACTTCGATTTGATGAAAAATTCCAAATGATTCTCCTAGCTAAATGACAGGCAAACCAAGGTGTTTTCTGGCAGAGGACGGTATTTTTATTACCCCGTTGCTATAATTGAATTAGTGCGGTATATTAAAGCAAAAGGGAGGGTTTATGATCAATAAAATGTTCTTATTTGCTTTCATGGTTTGTTCTTTCTGCAGCGCGGAAATGGTCGGCGATTTTTCGCCGATGAAGGTTGGAAATATATGGGTTTATAGGGGTGTTTCAGGTACGGTTATATCGGAAAAAACAATTAAAATAATTGCATTGCGCCAAAATAAGGACTCGCTTTTTTATACGGTTGTTGATTCAACAATTGAATTAAATTGCGATTCTTGTACTCCAGTCGTAAGCAAAAACATAATTCTTAAATTAAATAACATTAATTTTTTCTACAATTCTTCTTTAAAAAAATATGATTCTATTGCTATCACCTACCAAAACACTTACGCGGAATTCGGGGGGACAGGTGAACCAGCAATGTCAAATGACAATTTTGGTTTTTGTGGCTACCATCAATTGCCGGATTCAATTCTGACAAATATGACTTTTTTATCGCAAAATTTAAAAATGTACTCTCTTGAATCTCTTTACGATGCCGGGTTATTGATTGAAAATGAAACATTTTATTATGAATGGCTTCAGAATTATGGTCTTGTCTATTACAATGATTTTTATGGTGCTTATGAAGGGGATGGTAAAATATTTGCATTAAGTCTAATTTCTTTTAACAGCCAATCAGTTCCAAGCATAGTCTCTAAAAACATTGGTCGTAAGGTACCTGGAAATCCATTAGTTTTCTTAGACACCCGTAATCAAATCCATTGGCGCGGTTTATCGTCCATGGATCGTCTGAACGTTCAAGTCTATGATTGCCGTGGTAAATTGGCTTTTTCTTCCCGGCAATTATCAGGAAACTATGTTTTAAATACGTCGCAATTTTCGAACAAAGCCTATATTCTCCGATACCAGGTGAATAATGGAAAATGGAATAATTTTTCGTTGGTGAAAAATTAATTGTCGTTTAAAACCGACCTTCGAAAATGGGAGAAAAATGCCGCTGTTTTTTTCGATTTGACAATTATATCCAATACCAAGTATATTTTTTTCTCCCATGAATTTCAATCAACTGACTAAAAATCTAAAAAAGGATTTTTCACCATTAAAAAAGGTGAAAATCGCCCTCCTCGGCGATTCGGCCACGCAAATGCTCGCTAAGGCAGTGGTTGGATATGGCTATGAGATAGGGATTCATTTTGATTTATTTGAAGCGGATTACGATCAAATCGATCGACAAATATTCGACGCGAATTCCGAATTGCATGCGTTTAAACCGGAATTCGTCATCATTTTTCAGTCGGCGAATAAATTATTAAAAAAGTTTTATTCCCTGGATAATCCCGACAGAGTTCATTTTTCCGATACGCTGCTTGGCGAAATAAGCGGCCGTTTTAAAACGTTACAGGAAAGCCTGGCGGCGAAAGTCATAATTTTTAATTTTATTGAAATAAACGATTCCGTTTTTGGGAATTTTGCAAATAAAATCAATGAGTCCTTTTTATTCCAAATCAGAAAGTCCAATTTCGAATTGATGAATTTGTCTCAAACTCATAAGGATTTATTCGTTTGCGACATTTCGGCGCTGCATAATTCATGGGGAAGCTCTTATTGCACTGACATGAAAACGTATATAAGCGCGGACATGGTTTTCAGCATAGATTTCTTGCCTGTTGTCGCAAAGAACATTTGCGATATAATCCAGTCGATTTTAGGGACCTTTAAAAAATGTCTCATTTTGGATTTGGATAATACATTATGGGGCGGGATAATCGGCGACGACGGTCTCGAAAACATTCAAATCGGAGACCTCGGTATCGGCAAAGCGTTTACGGAATTGCAATTATGGATCAAGCAGCTTCAAAAACGCGGGATTATTTTAGCCGTCTGCAGCAAAAACACCGAATCAATCGCAAAAGAGCCGTTCGAAAAACATCCTGAAATGAAATTACGGCTGGATGACATCGCCGTTTTCGTCGCGAATTGGGAAAACAAGGTCGACAATATCCGACACATTCAAAGCGTCCTCAATATCGGTTTTGACTCGATGGTTTTCCTTGACGATAATCCATTCGAAAGAAATATGGTCAAAACAAACATTCCGGAAATTGCCGTCCCCGAACTTCCGGAAGATCCCGTGGAGTATTTGCCGTTTTTGCGGGCCGCTAATTTGTTCGAAACCGCCTCGTTTACTGAAAATGATGAAAAACGCACGCGGCAATATCAGCAGGAATCCCTGCGGGCGACCGTGCAAAAAAGCTTTTCGAATGAGGATGAATTTTTGGCAAGTTTAAACATGGGTTCGGTTATTCAACCGTTTAACAAGTTCAATATTCCCCGCGTTGCCCAATTAACGCAGCGGTCGAACCAATTTAATTTACGGACCATTCGGTATACGGAAAACGAAATCCGGGCCATTGCCGATTCCGCGGAGTATTGTCCCTTGACTTTCACGCTTGAGGACCGGTTTGGAGATTATGGGCTTATCAGCGTCGTCATCCTGAAGAAAAAAAATGACGGATTATTTATCGATACCTGGATCATGAGCTGCAGGGTGCTCAAAAGAGGCATGGAACGGTTCGTTTTAAATGAGATCGTTGCTACCGCGAATCGTAGCGGCTACGCGTCAATTCAGGGCGAATATATACCAACGGCAAAAAACGCAATGGTTAAGGACCATTACAAAACGCTGGGGTTTAAAAATATCGGCGATCAAAACGGCTTATGGATTCTGTCAACCGAAACTTTCGGCGCATTTAAGACGTTTATTACCCCCAAACTTGATAAAGGCGAAGCATGATATGGACAAGTCCGAAATATTAAAACAGGTTAATCGTGTTTTTATTGACGTACTGGACAACGAAGACATCGTTTTACGAAGCGAAACAACCGCGAGCGATGTTGAAGATTGGGACTCGCTGACGCACATCCAATTGGTCGTCGCGATTGAAAAATATTTTAAGATAAAGTTCGTTTCGTCGGAAATTCAAGCCTGGAAAAATGTGGGAGACATGTGCGACGCCATCGAAAAACGGATTTAGGCAATGAAAAAGGGGGACTCTTTTTCATATACATTTAGCTTAACTGAAACCATTTATAATGGGTTTATTGCAATCTTCAATGATATGAATCCATTACATACGGATTGTCAATTTGCCCAAAACCATGGATTTTCGGATAAAGTGATGCATGGAAACATTTTAAACGGTTTTCTTTCCTATTTTATCGGAGAAAAATTGCCGATTAAGAATGTTATCATTCAAACTCAGGAGATAAAATATTATAAACCTGTTTATTTGCACGATTCACTTCAATTTCGTGCCGTTATCGAAGATGTTTTCGAATCGGTTAAAACAATAGAGCTAAAATTTGTTTTTGAGAACCAAAATCAGGTAAAAGTAGCAAGAGGGAAGGTCCAAATAGGGATTTTATGAAAATATTGATTACCGGAGGAGCTTCCGGTTTGGGAGCTTCAATAGCAAATAGATTCGCGAAGGAACCGCATAATCAAATTTACATTACTTATTTCTCCTCGGTGAAAAAGGCGGAAAATCTTCAGGCTGAGTATGCAAACCTGACGGCCTTCAGATGCAATTTTCTTGACGATACTGAAGTAAACGATTTTCTTGGGCGAATGGATATGTTAGGCATAGACGTCCTTGTCAACAATGCGTTCTCAACAAAAATCGCTAAAAAGCATTTTCATAAAACGGATATACAACATTTTGTCGGCAGTTTTGCAAGCAATATAATTCCAACGATAAAAATTACACAAAAGGCGATACTGCAATTCAGGAAAAAAAAATTCGGGAAAATAATCACAATTTTATCTTCCGCAATCATCAACAACCCCCCTATCGGATATTCCGAATACGCGGCGTGTAAGGCGTATTTAGCATCGCTCAGCAAGTCCTGGGCTCATGAAAATGCCGGCTATAATGTTACCTCAAATAGTATTTCCCCCGCTTTTATGAAAACTAATCTTACGGCGGATACCGACGATCGAGTCCTTGAGGAGCTTATTGCTATTCATCCGTTAAAACAGCTATTATCACCCGATGACGTGGCTGAAGCCGCATTTTTTCTCAGCACATGCAGTCAACAAATCAATGGGATTAACCTTATAATAAATTCGGCCACTGATGTTATTTAATTCCGTTACTTTTGTAGCGTTTTTTACCGTCGTTACGCTTATTTACTATGTCCTGCCACAGCGTTTTAAATGGGTGTGGCTGTTTGCAGGAAGCGCTTCTTTTTATATATGGAGCAGGCCTGTCCTCATTATTATTCCACTATCAATTATTCTCATGAGTTATATATGCGGAATTCAACTAGAAAAATGCACGACTCAGCGAAAAAAAAGGATTATTCTTTTATTGGGTGTTTTCGCAAATGTTGGAGTGCTGGTATTTTATAAATATGCCAATTTCTTTTCAAACGCTATTTTCGATGCAATTAATTTCTTCACGACAAAGCTTTCCAATTCTGCCGCCTTTCTTGCCAACCCATTTATAATAAAAGTATTAGTCCCCTTGGGCTTGTCCTATATCACCTTTCAGACCCTGGGATATCTTTTGGAAATTTATCGAGGAAATGCTCCCGCGGAAAAGCATGTCGGCCTATTTGCTACGTATTTAATGTTTTTTCCAAAGATAATATCCGGTCCTATAGAACGCGCCCACCATTTTTTGCCTCAATTAAAAACGGAAATTAAATTTAATCCTGCGCATGTAAGTGGGGGATTAAAATTGGTGTTGTGGGGCGCTGTTAAAAAACTGGTTATCGCTGACAGGCTGGCTATTTATGTCAACGATGTTTTTTCCAACCTTCATAATCATAACGGGAAAACCCTTTTGCTCGCGAGCGTATTTTTGACCGTTCAAATGTACGCGGATTTCTCGGGATATACCGATATCGCGTTGGGACTATCAAAAATACTTGGCTTCGATATTATCCAAAATTTTAATCGACCGTTTTTCGCCACGACCATTTCGGAATTTTGGAGACGGTGGCATATTTCATTGTCAACATGGTTTGCAGACTATGTCTATACGCCGCTGGCGATCGCAAATAGGGCCTGGGGAGTTTGGAGCGTCGTTTTTTCCTCGATGGTCACTTTTGTAATTCTTGGCTTATGGCATGGGGCGAATTGGACCTTTATCGTTTTCGGGGCCTTACAGGGAATAATGCTCAGCGTCGAATTTACGACGAGAAAAATACGGAAAAAAATTGGAAAAAAAATCCCGGCTATCTTCACTACCGGTTTTGGAATTGTATACGTATTTTCGATTTTTAGTTTGTCGCTTATATTTTTCCGGTCCGATTCAATAAAAGACGCTTTATATATCATCGCAAAAATTCTCCGTTTCGATGGAGCGCTTTATATCGGTATGCCGTCGCAGATGGTTTTTTCCATTTTCGGCATCGTGACGCTTTTATTGATTGAAAGTAAAATGGAGTTTAAGCTTGTCCCTTTTTCTTTTCTCAACAATAAAAGTTTTGCCGTTCGGTTCTTTACCTATCTTGTCCTGGTCTTGTATGTTTTACTATTCAGCGTTTTTGATGGAGGTCAATTTGTTTATTTTCGATTTTAAAAGCGCCGCTTTAATATGACCGCCATTTTCTTAAAAAAGCTTTTATTATTGGTTCTTGCCGTAATTTCGTGCCTGGCCGCTATCTTCTTTTCCCCGATAGCCTTTGCACACCCCCTCGCATCGATTATTAATAAAAAAGAAATTTTGCGCGATTCAAAAAAAAATCACAGGCCTCGAATGATATTTGTCGGGGGAAGCGGCGCGCTTGTGGGAATCGATGGAACGCTTGTTGAAAAAAATCTTCCCTATTATCCTGTAAATATGGGTATTAATGCGGGGTTTTCAACGCACTTTTTGCTGGATTTAATAAAAAGCGACATAAAGGCGGGCGACGTAATCGTGCTGACGCCTGAAATTAGCGCACTTGCATCGTATTCCTATAAAAGTGACAAGCCGAATAGGAAATGGTGCTTCGCGGTAAACCGGGACTATGCCTTAAAAAACCTGTATAAACTTCCCGCGCAATTTCCGGATTTGACCCTTGACTTACTGGGATTATGCCAATGGAAGGCGCTGGGGCTCGTTCAAGCGGCTTTGTTAAGGAGAGCGCCATTTAAGAAAGGATACTTGCAATTCGACCAACAAATCAATCGCTTCGGCGACGCCCGCGAGAATTTTTTTAAACCCATATCCATCGATATGATCCGAAAAATCGACGTCCTTTGGCCGTCGTCGAATCGAATCGATACTTCGTTTATCACTGATTTTAATGATTTCACATCGTTTGTAACGTCAAAAGGAGCTACGCTTTATTTCGTTTTTTCGCCGTTCAGCAAAGAAGGCTATTCAAAGAATTTTACAAAAATCCAAGAAATAATTTCGCTACTAAAAAAATCCGCAAAATTTCCCATCATTGGATCGCAAGATGGATTCATTTATGATTATTCCTGTTTTACGAATTCGCCGTATCATTTAAAGGCCGACTGCCGGTCGGATCGGACCGTTAAAATGGTGAGCGAAATAAAGCCTTACCTTTTGAATGCCCAAACCCCCGAGGGTCGACCGGTCAATTGATCCACCCAGGATTGTTAAGCCTTTTACCCGGCAATTATTGTATTTTAAACAGTCGCCATACCGGAGAATATTCAGTGAAAAATTTCAAGCGAATTTCTAAAATATTGCACTATTTACAGATCGGTTTGGCGATCATACTCATGATAATGGTTTTAAAGGGCCTGAAATTGTTTTCCGTGCTTTTAAAGGGGGGTTAGGCTGATTTATTGCACGCTCATGAACCCCTCGATCGACGTCGTTTACGATATCGGGGAAATTAGGCTCGGAAGCGCGGCCACCGACGTTCCCGCACGAATATTTCCTTCCGGTAAAGCAATCAACGTCGCGAAAGCCATAAAAACGCTCGGAGAGGACGTTCGGGTAGCGGGATTGGCGCATGAGCATAACCGCGCCCAGTTTGCCGGTTACCTGGAAAGCCTTGGGATTTCATCCGACTTTATTACCGTGCCCGGCCAAACCCGTATTAACGTGACCTTGGCCGAGACCGCCATAGGGCAAAGCACCCATATAAATAGTATATCGTCTCCGATGCCTCCCGGCGCCGGAGACGATATGGAGCGGTTTTTTAAAACGAACGTCGCCCGGGGGGACGTCTGCGTATTGTCCGGCAGCATCCCGAAAGGCATTGAAACGGACTTTTATAAAAAACTGATCACAATTTGCAAAGACAAGGGCGCTTTCGTATTTCTTGACACAACGGGTGAAGCGCTGAAAATAGGGGTCCGGGCAAAGCCCAACATGATTAAGCCCAACCTTGAGGAATTAGAAGGTTTTTTCAATGAGAAAATCCAGGGCGTGCACCATATCGCCCTCAAGGGAAAACGATTGGTGGACATGGGCGTCGGGCATGTTTTTATTTCCCTCGGGGCCGACGGCATGATCGCCATCCATGAAAACGACTGCCTGCTCTGTGCAACGCCGCAGGTGCGGGTCGTGGACGCCATCGGGTCGGGCGACGCGGTCGTGGCAGGTTTGATCGTGGGGCTTAAACGGCAATTTTCTTTTACGGAAATGTGCAGGATGGCAACCGCCTGCGGCGCTTCCAATGCAATGCACCTTGGTCCCGGAAATATCGCGCGCGATGAAGTGTGGCAACTTATGGAAGAAGTGCATATCAAGGCGATTTAAAAGCAGTCAGAAGTCAGTATTCAGAAGTCAGAAGGGGAGAACCGCAGTGAGC
>Ga0182027_10008953_pt1 | contig 14475 bp, 15 predicted proteins | sample 712E1DmetaG_FD_121300 | JGI IMG/M metagenome (GOLD analysis project Ga0182027, IMG submission 121300) | Permafrost microbial communities from Stordalen Mire, Sweden - 712E1D metaG (Illumina Assembly) | ecosystem: Environmental > Terrestrial > Soil > Wetlands > Permafrost | place: Sweden...
CTTAAAATTCAGGAATTCATGATTACGCCAGTATACGCTAAAGATTTCAAAGAAGCAGTAAAGATGACTGCTGAAACATACCAGATATTAAAAAAGATAGTCGAAGAAAAATATGGAAAGTCAGCAACAAATGTCGGCGACGAAGGTGGATTTGCTCCACAATTGACAACAGCTGAACAAGCTCTTGATTTATTAGTCGATGCAATAAAGAAAGCAGGATATTCAGGAAAAGTAAAGATTGCTGTGGATTCAGCAGCATCCGAATTTTATGACGAAGCAACAGGATGTTATATAATGGATAGTTCCTACACTAAGGATGAGATGGTAGAATTCTACTTAAAGTTATTGAAGAAATATCCTATAGTAACATTAGAGGATCCATTTGACCAAGATGATTTCGAGAGTTGGGCAAAACTCACTGAAAAAGTCTCAAAACTTAAAATTCCAATTATCGGAGATGATTTAGTGGTTTCAAATCCTGAACGTATAAAGATAGCAATAGAAAAAAAATTATGTACAGCATTATTATTGAAGGTAAACCAGATAGGAACAGTAACGGAAGCGATTATTGCAACAAAAAATGCGTATGCTGCAGGATGGAAAGTAATGGTTAGCCATAGAAGTGGAGAGACTGAAGATACATTCATAGCAGATTTAGCAGTAGGTCTCGGATGCGGACACATAAAATTAGGTGCTCCATGCAGGACAGAAAGAGTCGCAAAATACAATCAACTATTGCGTATAGAAGAGAATAATATCAAATATGCAAAGTGGTAGATTCTTAGGTTTTAATTTTTTTTTACTTCGTTTTTATACGATAATTTCCACAATATTTATAAACAGTTTTTTATTCCATTACTATGAGGGATTTATTATGGGTAGAATTAAGACTATGTTGATAAAAAGGACAACTGAAGAGTTGATGGCTAAACACAGTGATGAGTTCACTACAAGTTTTGATGATAATAAGCGAATCTTAGGCACTAAAGCAAAAATTACGTCTAAGAAAATGCGAAATATCATTGCAGGTTATGCTACTAGATTGAAGAAGACTCAAAGGTGAAACCATGGAAGAAGGGAAAGACAATACAGTATTTGTTGGAACTAAACCATTCATGAACTATGTGACTAGTCTAGTAATGCAGTTCACGACCAAAGGTGCTGATGAAGTATTCTTAAAAGCACGTGGAAAGTTCATAAGCAAAGCTGTTGATATTGTCGAAGTTACCACCAAGAGATTCATGAAAGACAAAGTGCGAGTCAGAGAGATTCATACAAATTCTGAAGATTTCAAAAACAAGGAAGGAAGAGATATAAGAGTTTCAACAATAGAAATAACACTCGAGAAGATGGAATAAATCTTAATTTTTCTATTTAATATTTTTCTTGTAAATCAGTAATTTTTTAAACTATAGACATATCTCTGAGAGTTATTGGGCGCTTAGTTTAGCTTGGATAGAACGACCGGCTTCGGACCGGTAAATCGGGAGTTCGAATCTTCCAGCGCTCGTTTTTTCATTTCTAAAAATTGATTAAGACGTTCTATTTTATGTTTCAGTGTCAGATGAGTATAAACATATTTATAAAACAAAATGCTATTCTTCTTCGATAAATAGAAACAAGTCTCTACACATTTACTATCAGCATTTTTCTCGAAATGAGTTTTGCAATTGAAGAACTTTAATATAAGATGTTGCAATGTTTTCATAGGTCTATCTTCGGCTATTCTCACCATGCATTGAGGAATCCTGCGATCATGATTGTTCTTAATCTTTATATGCCCATCACCATCTATCAATCCTGCCAAATATGCTCCAAATAAGTCAATCCTATTGCTTATTTCATTATCTAGCTCTTCTTTTTTCCATTCTCTAAATATGTGTGCCGTTCTATTGATTGATGTTTGTATTATATAAGCATTCTTGGCGGAGGGAGATTTTCGTATATTGACGTGAATCCCTAATGATTTTTCAAGTATGCACTTAAATTTTTCACTCATCGGAAAGGACTTCTCACCAATAGTAAGATTTAATCTGATTTGTTTTCTATTTCTCTTCTTGTCATAGAATTCATAAATACATCCGTCTGATTGTAAAACACCGATTAAATATGCAATATCCGCGTTTATTGTGATATTTTGCGATTGTGGGGCTTTCATAAATTAATCATCTCGCTTTATGGGAGTGGATGATTTATTTATAAGCTTCACGAGCAAATGTCCAGTGAAGTGAAATTAAAATATACCTTTTTAAATATGAGTTTATTTAATTACTTTACGACGATAATTTGGTATAGAGTTATATTCCGAGGTCTATATGCGTTATACACATGAAATGCTTGCACAGCAGAATTCTCCTAGGTATGATGCTGCACATAAAATACTCGATGATTTATTGCATAAACGTAAGCCTGATATTAATGTTTTAATTTCATTGTATGGTGAACATATTTCAAATGATGTGATGAAAGCTGTCCTGAATTTTTATGATGATAAAGATTTTACTCTGGGAAACTTAAGAAGACATAATTCTAATGCTCCTAAAATATTATCTGATATGAGAAAACTCGTCGATAATGATTCTGATTTTAGGGCTATGGATGTATATTTTTCTCAGCAAGTTTCGCGTACTGAATCTGTCGAAGGTTTGATTAAAGAGATTAGTTTAGAGATTGGAGAGAATATTCATAATAAGTTTGGACCTTATTCCGAGTATATTATCAAAACTGCTGCATTAGCTATGCATTATCGTTTGAAGCGTAAATGTAATGTTTCAATACTTTGTCATTGGGTTGGTGTCGCTGGGTTGATTTACTTTTTGCAGCGTACAGGTAATGTTCCAACGCCTCAGGATTCTTATTATCTATCTACGACTGCCTTCCTGCATGATTTTAAAGAGGATTTACCGACGTACGTTCTTCATAGTGATGGTATGCCTTATGGTTTTTATCGCACCGAGGAATTTGGGCATGACAGTTTGCCTCCTAACGAAATCATGATCAAGGATTTGAATGTATTGAATAATTTATACGGTAATTTATCGAAGTATGCTTATGATTTTTTTAAGAAACGCGGGAAAACTTTTACCGTCGATAGATTTAAGGAATTTTTGAAAGATTATCTTGAAAGTGATTCTAATCCAAGATCTTTGATGTATAAAGTTCATGAGCACATATTTGATTTAATCTCCAAAAAAGATTATGGTGACTTACAGGGAAAAGATTTGCTCAACGCTATCTCTTGGGATTTTTACGAGTCATATATAAATAGAATTCTGGATAAAAGTATGACTGCTACTATCATAAAATGTTGCGATCAAAGCTATAATTTTATTGGTAAAGATCCTTTGTCTGGTCAGGAATTGATGAAGACTTTGCTTAAGATGTGGCTTTTATCCTCTAATCTTTATGAGCGTGCATTTAATTTGCATTATTTGGATAATCTTGTTATGGAATTACTCGAGGACACGCTTTGTTATGCTGAATATTATGTCCTAAAAGACCTTATGCATACAGAAGCCATTATCCCATTCTATGCATCAGCATTCCATAAAATCAAAGTTTTGTCGCCTATATTTTATACTGATAAGCGATTGAATCTTACGGATTGAGTTCATGCTTAATTGACTTGATGGTTTTTGGAATTATTCTTTATTTATTGCGTTTATTTATACTTTTTTGTGCTTAATTCTTGTTATTTGATAAAGTATATAAAGAGACATTATTTACTACTCTATAGTCATAGTATACTGTTGGTGATATAGATGTTACATTTTCAAAATAGGATGAAGGATAATTACGTAACTCGTGATCCAAATTATGAATTAGGTTTTGAAGTATTGTCATTGATATTAAAAAAAGAAGAGATACCTAACAACCTGCTCTATAGTTTTATGGATAAGGATTTGGTTAATGAATTCAAAGCACATCAATATGAATTATATAATAATCCTAATTTTATAGGTGGCACTCCAAGGGTCCATAATCCATATGCTCCCACTGAAATTGCAGAGAATAGACGATCAGTACAACGTAATCCTGTATATAAAACGCTGCATTTAGAACTATTGCATGGTAGACTTCCTGCTCTACCTTTTTTTGAATATTTCTTTGGCAACGATGCTGAGCAGATAAGAACAATATATGCTTTATTTCAACAATATCACAAATATACTGATCGAGATGGAGATATACCCGCATTAGCACATGTTAACAGGGTAGGTTGCACTGGTTGGGAGTCAATGGGCGAGACTTTGGCTAAACGAATTGCTGCAACAATAGGAGGGTCTCATGATTTTGGTGAAGATATATTACCTATACACAGAGATAGGAACGGTAAACTTTTTGGTCTAGAGCGTTATGATGAATTCTTTGATTTGTATGTTCCAAAAAGTGTACGTGAACCTACAGAAGCCTTGACTAATTATCGTAGTATGTTTATCAAGCAAGCAAGTTTTGAACTCAGGCATAGAAATGTAGCTTCAACGTTTGATAATATTAGATTATATCTAAAAAAAGAATATTCTAAAATGTCTAATAAAAATTCGTTAAAAAACCGACTAGAGAAATTACTTATTAATCTTGAATCACCTGAAATTGTGGCACGATATGATCCAGATGATGTGGTAGATTCATTAAAAAAAATCATATACCCTTATTATTCTCAAGATATAGTAAGACTTTGCGTCGAGAAAAACGATTTCAAACCAGGCGATATAAAATGCATTGATTTATCAGATAACGGTCATGGAAAGAGTGATAGTGAATTTAAATCACGTAGAAAAAATATTATTAAGAGAACAGATTTTGTATATTTAGCTGATTTAGAAAATAATGCTTTACCGAAAAAAAATTGGTTGTTTGATAAAAAATTACGAGAATTGGAAGAAGATGCTTTAACAGATGCACACAATCTTCTGATTGAAAAATTAATTACACCCGAGAGCCATCAAGATTATGATGTATCGGCTTTTAACAGTATAATTAAATTACAATCAGCTTTATACTCAGGTTATCCATCATTATATTATTATTCGCAAAATCACTAGCTGAATTCCACTTTTCCATCAAGATAAATTCCTTTCTTTAGTTGAACTGGTCTCCAATCGTCTAGAATCAGTTCTGCATGAAGCCATTCTGCAAGTTCAGCAGGATTTCCAATGGTCGCACTAAGGCCGATTATCTGAAGATTTTTGAGAACACGGTTAAGTATTGTTATCAAGATTTCAAGCGTCGGCCCACGTTCGGAATCATTCAGTAAATGAATCTCGTCTATTACGACTACTTTTATTTTCTTGAGCCATGGAGTCTTATGTCTTATCAATGAATCAAATTTTTCGCTTGTAGTTATAATCAAATCATATTTATCCAGATATGAATCATCGCTATCGACGTCGCCACTTGTTATTGCTGTCTTGAATGTGTGCATCTTCTTGAAGTGTTCATACTTTTCGCTTGCTAATGCTTTTAATGGCACGACGTATACACATTTTCCTTTGTCATGGAATATCGCATTCATTATAGCAAGTTCAGCTACAAGTGTCTTTCCGGATGCTGTAGGCGTACATATCAACAAGTTCTTGTCATCAAATATCCCTGCATCTATTGCCTTGTATTGTGCAGGTCTGAACGTCTTTATTCTTGGCTCTAATTTAGAATAGATATTTTCTGGAATCTTGTGTTTATATTTTGAAATTTCCATATGGCCCTTGTAACGATTTATTCGTATGCTTGAAGTAATATAATTTCGTCTCTACATCTCATCTATTTCTTGGATGTTTAGTAAGTTAAGTCCTATCTTCAGAACAATCTGGATATTGTATATTAAATATAATCTGGCTTTCATCAATTCCTTATCTTCGACGCTAAGTATTGGATTTGAATGATAGAATTCGTTGAATTGCTGCGCTAATTCCAGTAAGTAATGTGCGATGCTTGATGGCTTGAAATTCTTTGCCGAGTCCTCGACCATTTCCGGGAATTTGTCGAGCGTCTTTACTATTTCAAATTCATTTTTTGCAGTCAATAAACTGTTATTCGCTCCATGCACATATATTTCTATATTCAGTACGTCTTCTTTATCTTTTAATTTCTTGAATATAGAATTTATTCTTGCATAACTATATTCTAAGTATGGTCCTGTTTCTCCTTCAAAACTTAATGATTCTTTAGGATTATATACAAAATTTTTCATCGGGTCAAATTTCAGGAAGAAGAATCTTATTGCGGATTGGCTTAATATTTTTGCACGCGCATCCAATTCCTCTTCAGGCAAATTTTCATATCTTCTTTTTAATTCGTCTTTACAAATATTTTTGACTTCAGACAACAAATTATCTGTATCGACTATGTTTCCTTCTCTTGATTTTAATTTTCCTTCTGGCAATTCTACCATTCCATAACTGAAGTGGTAGCATTTGTCGCCGAATTTCCATCCTAATCTTTTGAATATTTCAAATAATACTTTGAAGTGATGTTCTTGCTCATTTCCTACAATGTAAACCATCTCGTTAAATTTGTATTCTTCATATCTTTTCTTAGCCATGTAAATATCTTGAGTTATATAAACTGATGTGCCATTGGCTCGTAATAATACTTTTTTTCCAAAGCCAATGTCATCAAAATTAGCTATGATTGCTCCAGTTTCATCTTTTTCAAATATACTGTCGTCAAGTCCCTTCATTATTATATCTTTTCCATGTAAGTATAGCTCGCTTTCTAGATATTCTTTATCTATATGAAATCCTAATGAATTGTATGTCTCTCTGAAACCTTTCAACGCCCATGAATTCATTTTTGCCCATAATGCTCTGATTTCCTTGTCGTTATCTTCCCATTTTACCAGCATTTCTTGAATCTCTTTCTCTATTTCAGGATTTTCTTTTTCCATTTGTGAATATTTTACATAATAGTCTCCGACAAAATGGTCTGACTTTTTATGCGAGGTTTCTGGAGTCTCATTTGCACCAAATTTTTGGTATGCAAGCATTGATTTACAGATGTGGACTCCTCTATCATTTACTAAATTCACTTGATACGCTTGCTTGCCTATGAAATTTAATATATTATATATGCTCTGTCCTAAAAGCATATTTCTTAAATGTCCTATGTGCAATGGCTTATTTGTATTTGGACTTGGAGATTCTATTAATACGATGTCGTCAGTTTTTTTTCCAGCACCGTATGAATATCTTTCCTCGTGAATCTTATGGAGAACATTCTTCACGTATAATTCCTTATTTACAAAAAAATTTAGGTAAGGCCCGACGTTATTGATTAATTCGAAATGTTTATGGTCCTCCTTAAGATTTATTTTAGTCAATTTATCTTTTAATTCTAATGCGATATTCTGTGGACTCTTTTTTAATTCCTTGGAGAAAATAAAACACGGCATTGAATAGTCTCCAAGTTTTGAATCTGGAGGCACTTCAATTATTTCAAGAATCTTCTTTTTTTCTAGCCCAAATTCTTCATGAACCAAATCCGCTATTATATGTTTGAAATCCATGATATAGCAATTAATAGTTTGTATATAAATTTTACTCTAAAAATTGTGATTATTATGTTGACAATTATGTTTATTTTATTATCTCATAAGCAATTGCATCATCAATATAAAACCGTATTATTGTATTTTCCACACTTATCGCCGAATAATGCTATCTTTCTGCCGTCCTGCCAGAATTCTACGACTTCGCAATGATTTGCACAGTCTTTGCATGTGAAACTCGTCGTCTTGAACGTGAATCCTTTAATTTCAAATCCTTTGAATTTAGATTTCAACCCATTTTTAATCATGGAATCTTTTGCAAGCATGGCTGCACCAATTGCTCCCATGACATTGTAATAGTCTGGAATTATGACTTCTTTTTTCAAGTATTTATTGAATGCCCTGATTATTCCGACGTTGGCCGCAACTCCTCCCTGAAATATTATTGGTTCACGGACATTCTTGCCTTTTGCAACAGTACTAAAATAATTTCTGACTAGAGCTTCACATAATCCGTTGATAATATCATTTATCGTATATCCTAGCTGCTGTTTATGTACCATGTCTGATTCAGCAAATACTGTGCATCGGCCAGCTATCCTTACTTCATTTGTTGATTCCAGGGCTCTTGTTCCGAAGTCTTCTATTGGGATTCCAAGTCTAGTTGATTGTTGGTCCAAAAAACTTCCAGTGCCTGCTGCACAGACATTGTTCATGGCAAAATCGGTCACGATACCGTTTTCCATCATTATGATTTTGGAATCTTGCCCACCAATTTCTATTATTGTTTTAGCGTCTGGATAAAAATATGTAGACGCGATAGCATGTGCTGTAATCTCATTCTTTACTATATCAGCATTTATCATTGCAGAAATTAAATATCTTGCGCTTCCAGTAACTCCAGTACCCATTACCTCAATGGATTCAAGATGATCTTTATCTTTTTTTTGTTCTTTGGATAGCTTTTCCTCTATGATTCTTAATCCTTCTTGCACTGATTTTAATGGATTTCCGTGAGTCCTGATATATGTTGTATGCAATATATTATCATTCTCGTCCATTGCAATTACATTAGTGCTCACTGAACCTACATCGATTCCTAGATATATTTTCATTTTGTTTGCCTTTTCTTATTAGTATATTGAATGATTTTATAATTTTATTTATTCGTGGAAAAATTGTTTTTGCTTTTTCTTATATTTATCAGATCTACAAATGCTTCAACTCTTGTACTGAATCCAGCGTCGCCAGTTTGTTCATCTATAGGTAAATATAATATTGGTATATTATAATCGCTGCTAACTTTTGGCAATATGTTTCTAACTGTAATTTCTGGCATGCAGCTGAATGGATAGATATGTATTAATCCGTCATATCCTTTTTCAGCATAATGTATTGCACTTTTTATTGTATCCTGAGAAAAGGCTCCTACGTTGTGTCTTAAATATTTTTTAACTTCATTATTAAGCATTATATCTTCAGGATTAATTCCTAATTTTAATCCTGCGAATGCATTAAGGCTAATCCCTTTTTCGCTGTACACTTCTAGGTCGCACAATCTTTCAAAGATATTATTATTGATGAATGGCTCATTGATAGTATATATGTCGCCTATTACTGCGATTTTCAAAACATTTTTCATGTCAATGGAAGGATATTTTCTAAAATCGTCGTACATCCTTTTGCTTAGCATATACAATTCTACTATGGAATCCATCTTATCGATGACTTTTATCCATTTATTCCTGAATAATTCTGCTTTCTTCTTTTTTGATGAAACATATATCTGCCTGTACAATGATTCTAGTTCTTCCATCAATGATAGTTTTTGTGCCGCGGCGAGCAATCCTTCGGTAACTTTTTTTAATGTGATTTCTGGATTATATACCTTGAATTTTTTGACTATATCGGAAAGATTCAGGCTTTCCAAAAAGATAGTCTCAAATTTTTTCCCTGTCTTTTCTAGTATATATTTTTGTGCCATTCCGAAATCTGCTAGTTGACATGCTGCTACTGTCTTTGATTTTGGGACGATAAATACTTCAACCCCCTTATCCAATGCTTGTATTAAGGATCCTAAAAGCACCTTGAATGGAAAACATGAAAATTCTGGTGCATATAACACTCCAGTACTTATAGTATCTTTATTAGGATAAGGCAATGTGACTAGTTCTATCCCTATTTTTCTAGCAAATGCGTTTGTTGCAATTGCGGAATCTCCAACCTGATATATTGCAAATTTCATAGATCGCTCTCTGAAGATTCTTTTAACATTTCGTTAATTTCTAAAACTTTGACTTCAGTTTTTGGTTGACTTGCAACAGGATAAATGGTTTCATGATGCTTGGTACTATTTTTACGAGATGCATTGTCATACTTATTATTCAACGGAATTTTTGTTTCAGTATTTCTGCGTCTTTCTATCATGTCCAAGAATGCTTCAATTCTTGTAATCATTCCAGCATCACTTGAATGTTCATCTACAGTCAGCGTCAAGACAGGCTTTTTATTATGAATATTTGCATCTATATACTCTTTTATTAGTGCATCTGAAGAGCAACCGAATGGTGTAACATAAATTATGCCGTCGACCCTGTCATCTTTTGAATAGTATATGCTTGATCCAAGCACTCGGCTTCCAAGACTCCAATGAGGTGTTCCAATATTTTTTATGCTCGCATTTACTTCTGATTCTGTCAATTTATCAGATGTTAATACTCTTATGTTTCTCTCCTTGAGTTTTTTTATTATATTAAAATTTATGTAGGCATCATTTATTATGTATGTATGTCCTATTACAACTATTGTTACAGGTTTTTTTCTTTCAGATTTTATAATTTTTAATGCCTGTTTTCTTCCATCTTCTGAATCTATTATTGAAAGTGCTTCATCAAATAATAATCCTTTCGAGATATATCTGTCAAACTTTTTTTGATATTCGACAGCATCTTTGAATGCAGTATATATCTTGACAGGATTCAGACTGAGTTTAGTTGCAACTTCTGTTAGAGATGAAAATATAGATTTATACAAGTTATCCATATCGACGTCAAAAGAGAGTAGGTTAACATTTGGAATATTTGCTTTGATTATATCCGGAGATCCGATTATCTTCGGGCAATAATATGTTCCTTTGCTGCTAGATATGACATATGGAAGAAATACATAATCTACTTTGTCTTTCAAGTATAACACATGTCCATATAAGACTTTTAGTGGAATGCATAATTCGTTGCTGCTTGTATTCAATCCTGCTTCTATCGTCGATTTATTTGTTTTTTCACTCACTATTACTTCTGCACCGAGTTCTGTAAAAAATTTATAACATAGAGGATAGTATGCGTAGTAGAATAATGTCTTAGGAATACCTATTTTAGGCGGATCTTGTGAATTAAACATTCTTTTAGTTATATTTAGTTAATACATGTTAATGAATTTACATGAATCCTGACTTAAAAAAATGTTAAAAAATATTATTGGCTTATTCCTTCTTCGCTTCAGTAGTTTCTGCGACCAATGGTTGTGTTCCATATTTCAAGACTTTCAAATTGACCTGCGAAGTCTTATTGTAGATTGTGTTTCCTGCAACTGTTCTTCTAAGTCTCATTCCTTTCCTGTTGTATTTGTTGCCGAAACCTTTTGTTACAAGAATTGCTTTTCTCATTATCCCGTTGACATCTTTACGCATTGGAAAACCGCAATAATCTGATCCGCCTGAAATCTCGAATTCATAACCAGCTAAATCTAATATTTCGCCGTTTATTTTGTCGCCTATCTTTTTTCCTTGAAGTGGCGTTGTTTGATCTTCTTTTATTTCCTTCTTTACTGTTTTTCCAGACTTGTCTGCAATATTTATCTTTAAATCCATTTTTTCCTCCAGAGAAACTTAAGCTGCATGGAAATATATTAGAATGCACGATGTTCGCGTAATTATAATATAACTTCCAGAGGCCTAAATCCTCAGTTGTTATAGAATAAGGAACAAGATTTTATTTATAAATGTTGCGTATATACGCGCCAGCTCGAAATGGAGATATGTGATAGAATAAGTACAAAAAACAACCCTGCTTCAAATGTATATTAATATTATTCTATCAATCCGCAATATCTTAAGACCTGATCTTTGAGATTTTTTTCATCAAGATATTTTTCGCTTCTTGATAAGCATAATTCTATTACAGAATCTAGAGAATCGTTGTTGTTCTTTATCCAAAGTTTTGTTACAATAACAAAATATTTCTTTTCTAGGGCGGATAGTACGACACATGATATATACATATCATCCATGTATCCGTATACTCCGTATACGTCTTCTGGTAATACATCGTCTGGAGCAAGAAGGTATCCTAAGGCAGAAGTGATCATCATTCTCGATTCTCTATCGATTACATCAGTATCAAGAAGATCGCACAATGTCTGTACAATATCCGGAAATCGAAGCAATGCATCATCAAAATCTTCTCCGGAATCTTTTAATTCCTGAAGCTTCTTTCTCCAATAATCGATATATGTTTCTTTCATGATACTTTTCCTATGTAATACATTGGTTTGGTAATGTGCAGCTTTTAATCAATATCTTGCGAGTCTTTTATTAAAATGTTTCGCTTATTGTTTTGTTATTTAGATATTTAGGCAAATGATGATAATTCTTCGCTTCTTCCGAATCTTTTCCGATTTTCTCGACGATAGGCTTATTAAGGATTGATACATTGTATTATTATTAGAAATTGACTCAATAAAAAATTCGATAAATTGTTGTGAGGGTGAATAAAATGAATGACATATCAGATAAGAAAAAAAAAGATTTAGAGAAGATTGTAAGTCCATGGGACAGAGTAGGATATGCAATCGGTCCTGCAGCACTAACTGTTGCCGCAATATTTCTTCCAGAATTGAAGGATAAATATAACGAGTTTTCTGATAAGACCAAGTATGTTTTAAAGACTGCAACATTGGCTGGCGCAGCAGTAGCTGGTTCGACTATAGCAGTTACATCTATTGGCGGATTGTATAAGTCGTATAAAGAGCATAAGATGCAACGTGAACAGAATATCAGTATGAATTAAGTCAAGGTGATTATTATGGCTGCGACCAAAGACGATCATGAAATGACTCCATATCAGCGACGTGTATTAGATTTTATGAAAACTGTAGATGAAGCAAAAGAAAAATATTCTATGATTGATGAGGCATTACATGATATGGCTCGGGTGTTTATTACTGGACCTGAAGCATTGAAAGATACATTCACTGAACACGTACTGAAAGCATACCTTGGAGAAGAATTTTACTCCAAAATACATAACGTATCTACAGAAATATTTTCTGAAGGCCAGACAAAGATGATTGACGCGAAGGCATCTAGTTCTGAAAAAGATGACTTTGACGATAAGTGGTTGCAATGGGAAACATATTAAAATAATTTTTTTATGCATGTTTAACGATATTAAGACGATAAATATAGGGATAATCAGAGCGCATAGTACATGGAAAATGAGAGTATACAGGTGATTATGATGAATGAAATTGAAAAGTTTAATGGCAAGAAACCTAATTTATGGAGAAAAATGTTTTATACAGGACTTATTGGCGGGGGCGCTGCCTTTTGTTATTTGTTAGGCAAATACAAACGGACCACATATACTGTTGCGAGTATTATGTTACTGGTAGCTACACCAAAGCTTATTGAACTTGAGAAAACTCATATGGAATACAAATTACGAGAAAAACAAATGGAGATTTATAGAGAAATAAAAGAGGATTCATTAAAAACAGCCAAGTTTCTGAATGCTCCAAAAGATACACAAGATATCACAGGCATGCTCAATAAGACTATAGAGGCAACTAAATCTATCGGAGAGACGTATAAGGCTGAATTTTCAAATAATTCTAAAAAAATCGTAGAAGCAATATCAAAGAATGATGAACAATATAAATCTACAATAGAAACAATATCAAAGAATGATGAACAATATAAATCTACAATAAATACCTTGCGTGAAAAAACTGAAAAATTGCAGAGCACCATTGAAGAATTAGCTCATTCATCTGCTATGGTCCCGGTCGATAATTCCAATTACAGTGCGCCTAAGCCAAAAAATAATTCTGGCAGTTCTTCAACCAATAAAATTGTTTCTTCAGGAAATTACTCCAATAAGAATAAGTCGGCAAATTTAGAGAGTATCGCTTCCCAAAACAATAATGTTAGTGCAGATTATTCTGATAATATTTCGCGAATAAATTCTACGCCAGCATATTATTTGATTGATGCTGATAAATCAGATGGTATAATACACGTATATGGTGTATTGAAGAATGGATCTAGAATCGATTTAGACATTGCTTCGAAAGCATCATTTGCAATGAGTGGCGGTCCCTCGGATGGCAATTATGTTTTGAGAAATAAAGGTGCAAGGCGTGGCGATCTATATCCCGGATTTTTGGATATGGATGATCCTATAGGGATAAGTGGTGCAGGAGAATACAACCAGCATATTGAAGAGATAAGGGAAGGTAGATTAGCAAACAGAACAGGCATAAGAGTTCCTAATGAGATATATGCAAAACTTGCAAGATTGGTTGATGAAAAAAAGACAGTAGTCTATGTCCATGAATAATTACAGCGAGCATAAAATGATATCCATAAATGAATATACTAAAAGGATTATGAAAGACATTTTAAGGAATAAAATGTGGTATGAATTATCCGATGCAAATCATAATAAGAATAGTAATGGCGATAATAAGAATAATAATAACCATAATGAGAATACTCTTTTTAATAATTCTCTTTTTAATTCAGCCAAATCTTTTTTTAATAGATTATATTTAAGGACATTCATTGGCGCATCGATTTGCTTGGCCGGTCTCAATATTCCGACAAATTCTGTTTCTACTATTGGTCGACTTAATCCTGGCGTAGTAATTGGTGAAGCTTATTCTGGTAAGAGTACTATTACCGTCAATAGGAATAATAAGGATACGCTTAA
>Ga0182027_10008954_pt1 | contig 14472 bp, 16 predicted proteins | sample 712E1DmetaG_FD_121300 | JGI IMG/M metagenome (GOLD analysis project Ga0182027, IMG submission 121300) | Permafrost microbial communities from Stordalen Mire, Sweden - 712E1D metaG (Illumina Assembly) | ecosystem: Environmental > Terrestrial > Soil > Wetlands > Permafrost | place: Sweden...
CCCGCGGTAATGGAATTGCTTGGCCGGTGCTGACTTCGCCCCGCCGCTTCTGAAATGCTTATACATAAAGTTGACTACACTATATATTATCCGGAGGAATAAGTCAATTTCGCGGGGTTTTTCGCTTGTATTTACAAATAGAATTCATGCTAAAATATAGGTAAATATGACCAAGAAGAAAGAGATAAAATTCAAGCTCGCAGAACTATTCTCCGGTCCGGGAGGATTGGCTCTTGGTGCGATTAAATCTAGGGCCGAGAACAAGCAAGCGGTTTATAGCATCGAGCCAGTATGGGCCAACGATTATGACGCTGACACATGCAAAACTTATTCTCGCAATATTCATAACGGAAAAAGCGACTCTGTTATGTGTTCTCCTGTGCAAGATATTGATTTCAAAAAAGTACCTAAATTTGATGTACTAGCCTTTGGCTTCCCGTGTAATGATTTCAGTATCGTCGGTGAACAAAAAGGATTTGATGGTAAATTCGGGCCACTTTACTCCTATGGCGTCAGAGCGATAAATATACACAATCCAAAATGGTTCATCGCCGAGAATGTCGGTGGACTCCAGAGTGCCAATGAGGGAAACGCTTTCAAACAGATTCTCAATGATTTGGGAACTGCTGGAAAAGGCTATGATCTATTTCCTCATCTCTACAAATTCGATGAGTATGGGGTTCCCCAGCAACGCCAACGTATCGTAATTATTGGGATCAGAAAAGATTTTAAGCTCACTTTTAGAATTCCAGCACCAACCACAAAAAACAAACCTGTCACCTCGCGTGAAGCAATCGAAAATCCGCCGATTTCCTCAACCGCGTCAAACAATGAGCTTACGCGACAATCAGTTGGTGTCATAGAAAGACTGAAACACATCCCTGCTGGTGAGAATGCTTGGTATCACGGCATACCGAATCATCTGAGACTCAATGTGAAAGGTGCTCGCATGAGCCAGATTTACAAGAGACTCGACCCAAATAAACCGTCATACACGATCACTGGCAGTGGCGGCGGAGGCACTCATGTCTATCACTGGAAAGAGAACCGTGCTTTGACTAACCGAGAGCGAGCACGGCTTCAGTCATTTCCAGATAATTTCGTATTCGAAGGATCTAAAGAAAGCGCTAGGAAGCAAATCGGCATGGCCGTCCCCCCTATAGGCGCACAAGCTATCATAGAGGCGGTATTGAAAACATTCGCCGGTATTCCCTATGATTACATACAATCAAAATTTGCCAGCATCGAGACTGATCCAGTTAAAGTAGTATCGATCTTTCAATCAGAGCTTCCTACAGCCGCTTAATAAGGTTCTCCCATTCTAATTTGCTTCTGTGTAAGAGACCGGACTTTTTGACATAACGACTGCCATCAAACTCCTGGCCAGGAATGCTTGTGACTTTTTCTAGCTCCGTATAAGCGCACCAACCCGCGACTTCACAAGGGATATTGGCGAAATCAGGTATATGATCCTTATAGAAAGAATAGTGCGGCTGATTCTTAACCGTTTTTACTATGATCTCCTTTGTAATACGCAAGATGTGATCATCTGGAATATCCGGCCGGCAATAGATATACACATCGGAACGCCTCTCTTTGATAGTGATTTCATTATCGCCTAAGACGAGGAATGCGCTTTTTGGCTTCGACGACTTTATGCCAACACCGATCTTTGGCTTCTGCATTTTACCGTTCTTTTGCACGCCGATAATATCTTGAGCAACGATCTCATCATAGATGTTGAAGTCGAGTTCTACCTCTACACCAAATTCCTTCTTAAGAAATTTCTTGACGGCTATCTCACCAAGTTGACCCTTAACCCAGTTCGTGATTTTTTGCCCAAACTCTCTCTGGCGAGCCGTGCCCCAATCAGAAAGTACATACCCCTTGAAATGCATGGCTAATGCGAAATCGAGACATAAAGCATAATCTTCTTTGGTCAATTCAATGGTCCTCCAAGCAATCCCGTCTTTCCATTTCTGTAGAGCTTGCTTATCAAACATAAATCGACCCCTGTTTCCGCTTCGTTCTATGCACGGAAATTCCCCAGCATTTTTGAAGTAGTTATCGAATGTCTTATCATCCAGGCCAAGGAATTCTATAGCCTCCTTTTTGGTCATAATGTCACTCATATTGTTGGGTCAAGCATAGCACATCAAATCCCTGTAAATAAACCCCGTTCGTGTTATATTTCTGGCATGAAAAAAGGCGAAGATTTCACGGGCGTGACTATTGTTTATCTATGCCATGATGGAAAGGGCAACATACTTCTTAACAAACGGAGTGATAAATGTCGCGACGAGCACGGAACATGGGATCCTGGAGGAGGTGGTCTAGAATTTGGCGATACTGTCATAGACACTCTTAAAAAAGAGATCCGTGAGGAATATTGCACGGATGTACTAGGTTATGAATTTCTCGGTTATAGAGATGTTCATCGAGAAAATGCAGGTAGGAAGACGCATTGGATAGCTCTCGATTTCAAGGTGTTAATCGACAGAGATAAGATCAGGAATGGTGAGCCACATAAATTCGATGCCGTTGAGTGGTTTAGAGTAGATAAGTTACCAACGCCGCTTCACTCGCAATTTCCCAAATTTCTACAGTTATATAAGGATAAATTAGATTAAGCCTAAATGAAAAAACCACCGGCTAGTTTTCCAGCCATTTCTTCATCTCAGAGACTGTAGAAAAAACCGGGGACAGGTTCTTACCTATATTTATATCTTTTATGGCTCTACGAAGTTGACGCATAGTTCTAACGTTTAAGCGCTCCTCAAGATAACTGTCTCGTGTTATGTTTGTGGTGATTTTCTTCATTATTTATCATTTTAACATAATCCTCCTTAATATTTAATATTTTCCTCGCCCTCTCCCCGCCCTTAGCGCATTGCCTATCGGTATGAAGTCCGTCAGAAAGTTGAAGGCCGCGGCGCCGGCGGGACCCAGGATACCAAGGCCGGGAATGCCGACGGTGACCCAGACGAGGCCAAAGGCGTTGGTCACGACCCAGATAAAGAAGCATTGCCACATGATGTTGCGGACGGTATGGGCGGTATGCATAACATCCGGCAAACGACCGAGGTGGTCGTGCATGATGGTGACATCGGAAGCCTCGATGGCGGCGTCGGAACCTATGCCGCCCATGGCTATAGAGACGTCAGCCAGAGCCAGCGATGCCGCGTCATTAACGCCATCGCCTATATAAGCGACCACTGCCGGCTTCTTCTCGCTCTCAAATCTACGCACGAAGGCCAACTTGGTCTCTGGAGTCATGTTGGCATGATAGTGCCTGATACCCAGCTCTGCCGCCACGGCTGCGGCGGCGTGCTCATTGTCGCCGGTTAACATGTGCCATTCTTTGACACCGTAGAGCTTGGTATCGGCGATAATTTCCCGAACATGCGGACGCAATTCATCCTGATATGAGAGCAGACCTGCTATTTCCCCATTTATGGCCAAGACTGTCACACCATGCCCTAAATCTTTTTCGCTCTCTATGTCTTTCCTGACCTGCTCGGGAATATTAACTTTCCTTGACTCCATGAATGAAAGGCGTCCAAGGAGCATAGATTCCGCGCCATGCGAATAAGCCACTCCTTGGCCCGACACCTCTTCCGATTGATGCGGTGCGTGGATATCTATGTTCTTTTCTTTTATGTAATCAAGAATTGCTCGCGATACCGCGTGCTTCGATTCTGAAGCGCCCATGCCGGCGCGATTGAGGACTGTGCCGACGGAAAACGTCCCGTAGGTTTTTACGGAAACTACCTTCGGCTTGCCTTTGGTCAATGTGCCGGTCTTATCAGTCAAGATGTATTGGAGTCGCGACAATTGTTCGAAAGCGGCAGAACCTTTGACAATAACGCCGCGCTTGGCCGTGCGGGATATAGCCGCGGTGAAAGCCAGCGGTACGGCTACGGCTATGTCGTCGGCGCAGACGACGAGCAGGATAGCCAGGATCTCACGCGAGGATAAACCATATATGTACATAAATACGACAGCAACCAAAGACGCGCCTATATACCACTGCGTGAATATATCCGCCATGCGCTCGGCTCGGCTCTTGGAGCGGCTGGCTTCTTCTACTAGTGTCATTATATGAGCCAATGTAGAATCCTTGCCTATTTTCTCCGCGCGTACGATGAGAGAGCCGTTCTCATTGACAGTGGCGGTGAAGACTTTCGAGGCGGCCTTTTTCTGCACAAGCTCGCTCTCGCCTGTCAGAGACGATTCATCCACCTCCGCTTCGCCGGAAACGACCGTGCCGTCAACCGGCATCCTGTCGCCGGAATCGACTACCACTAGATCGCCTGCTTTGACCTGGCTTATGTGTATCTCCCTCACCGTCTCTCCTATCTGGATGCGCACATTTTCCACGTGATACTTCATCAGGCTCTCTATGATCTTCTTTGCCCGCACTTGAGTTATGTGATCAAAAACGCGGGCAAAGGCCAGCATCAAAGTTATGAAGGCTGCCGATGACCATTCATGTGAGATGAGGGAAAAGGCCAGAGCTATCGAAGCCAGAAGGTCTACCGACACGCGACGCGCCCAGAGCGACTTTCCGGCGCTTATGACTACCGGAATGAGGCCGAGGAATGAGAGGGTGGCGAGGAAGATGTCGAGGATCGATGATTGAGCGCTAAGAACCGATGAAGGAAAAATCGATGATCCGGCAAAATATATGATCAAAACAATGGTCGTGAAGACAATCAGAAGGATGTCGAATACGAAGAAGAATGCTCCTGCGCGATCGGAGCCGCCGGCTTTTGATTCCTCTTGGGCTGTACGCGAGAACATGGGGGTATTATAGACTTAAACCTTCGCCGCCACGAACTTCCCTATCAAGATCTTTATGTATTCCTTATACATCTCCGCGAACTTCTTCATGTCATCCACCATGATCCTGTCCTGGACTTTATCGTAATCATGAGTGAGCTGATTGCGCGTCTTGGCCGAGTCGGCGATCTTTTCGGCGAAATCGCGGTCGAGGACCTTCAGATCGGCCAATTCGTAAAAGGTCGACTTATTGGATTCCGGTATCTTGTTTCCCAGCTGATACGCCAACGCGGCATTCACGTCGAACGCTTCATCCGCCATCAATAGGAAATACCTTTCCATGGCCGCCAGCTTTTCCTTGTTTTCCAATATCTCTCCGGTATCCATAGCGGCATACGGAGCAAGATCATTGAAATAATCCTGAAGCAGCTTTATTTTTCTGATTATTTCCGGATTCATGGATATTATGCCGTTTGGGCCCACTCGACCATTTTCCTGTCGCGCAGATGCCGCAACCATGCCGTATCAATCCATACCCTGATGGCGTAGAATTTCCACTTCAGAAACGCTCCAATTTTATTCTCATATAAAAGCTTGCCGTCCCTGACCAAGACATACATCATAGTCGGAGAAGCTTCGGCCATATTTATGACCTCGATGTCGTCTCTTTTGAAAATGTCCGTAAGATCATCCGTAAGCTTGCTCCGGTCAAAATTCGTGGAGCTAAGCACGGCGATATCTACATCGCTTTTCGGATGCGTTGCCCCCGTAGCTTGCGAGCCGAAAAGTACGACCAAAGATAGACCGTGTTTCTCGGCCAATTCTTTGATCTTCGGCTTAAGGGATTCTATTTGGGTCATGGTGCCCGCATTATAACACAAATAAGTACTTTATGCCCAACCAAACGGCAGAGATGACCAAAGTCACGGCCCACCCCGCAAGAACGATCCACACCAACTGCCCTTCCCTACTCTCCACTTCTCGTAGCGACCTCCCGGCCAGAACGAAACCGGAAGAAATGGCGCCGCCGGATGACGCGATTGAAGCGGGTGTTGATGAATCATTGAAATGTATTATGACCGTGGCGAAGCGTATACCTGTGGCGGTTTGCCATGTGATGCGGTCCTCACCGGCAGGCCTAACATTCGAGGCGAATTGCATCCTCAAACGGGATATCGGAGCCAATGGACCTGAAAAGACTTCGCCGGAATTCGAACGGGTGAAATCAAAAACTCCTTTGGGAGGCACCGGCAATGTGTCTCCGACTTTCATGGACGATTCTAGCAGAGTGCCATTTTCATCGAAGACCATTATGAACGGCGACAGGCTCTGGGACGCATCAACGACACTTCTATCCGTCGGCATCACGGACGCGGGAACTGCGCCCGCGGAAAGAGCGGCGGCCGCGTCCTCGGCAATTTGGATTTGCGGGTCATTTGCCGACTGGCGGATGTTCTGCTGTACGGCGGCGTATATGGTGCCGAAAATGACCGTTATGGCGGCGCACACGAGCAGGAATTTTGCAACGGGAAGTGCTCTTTTCATGGGTCAATTATATGCTATGCTTGTCCGGAACGCACTTTCACATGTGCGAGAACAATTTAACGGAAAGGCCGGCAAATGACCACAAAATCTATGGCATACGCGGGCGCTATCGTAGCCGCCTGCGCATGCATGACCGCGCGAGCAGATACGGATACGAATCAGCTACCCGTAGCTCTCTCCGTGGCGACGAATCGGATATCCCGGACTTTATTGGAAATGTACGCCGAAAAGTTCGACACGGCCGGTACACCGGCATTTTGGACGAGTCTTGGCCCATTGTCAGGAACGGATCATCTATGGGACATGGACAAAGGTTATGCATTCATCCAGAAATGGAATGATAACGGACAAGAGACTACAGGAAACGCTCTGGGCTATGCTTTCCAGGAAACGGTCATGGAATCTCTGCCGTTGGATCAATGGAAAGAAGACTCATCTGGAACCGTTTGGAATTTATTCGTCCACTTTTTCGAGGGATCGTTCGGCGATACGGTGGAAGAGCAAGTGATCGGACATTCGACGAGCGCATCGTACGCGACCGCCGAGCCTTCTTGGCGGGCATATCTGAACGACAAGCTTAATGGCGGCTACCGTCTGCAAAAGTCTCCATACGCGTACGTCGATCTGCCGTTCGGCCGAAAAAGCGGTGGAGGCAGGTTGGCCCTCATAGGCCTTCGCTGTCACAGCGACTTGATGGACCGAGAGAACATAGGCGCCATAGCGGTCGAACCTCACGCAATGGCGTTCTTGTTTGAAAAAGTTCAGTTACAGGCAGGCATGTCATTCCACCCGGCTCAATTCAATGAGACGGACTACAAACGGACATGGTCCGCCGGCATAAGCCGTATCGACGGAGGAACGGATTTCTCTTTGAATTTCCGATCGAGCGAACATGGCCAGACCGTAATTTTCGGCTTGGCTAAAACTTTCTGACCAAAAGATGATAATCCAGGCGGCCACCGAAAAGATGGCCGCTTTTTTAATTATAGATTGGCAAAGCGTATGGCTATGTAAAGGATACCGGCGCCAAGCAAAGTCATAGCAGTCGTCATGAATTTCGGGTGGGCGTGATGGCTCTCTGGGATGAGATCGGAAGCGCCGATGTACAAAAAGAAACCGGAAAATAGAGCCAGAATAATGGAAAGTCCTTGTTCAGGCACGGTGAAGAATAAAGTGGAAGCGGCACCGAGGATTGGAGCGGCGGCATCAACGAGAAGCCATTTGAAAGCGCGCTTTTTGCTGGTCGAGTCGCCTGCTGTCGCGTTTTTCAATATCAAATTGACCGTATTTATGCCGTCGGAGAAGTCGTGGACGAGAACCGCGATGGCAACGATAGCGCCTATGGAGGCCGAGACTTGGAAGGCCAAACCGATGGCCACGCCGTCTAGGAAGCTGTGAATGGAAAGGCTACCTGCGCCGAGGATGCCGCGGCTCTTATGGCCTTCGGTATGAGCTCCGATATGCATCTCATCGCCATGATCCGTCGGATCATCGTGCGCGTGGGCATGTAGGAATACGACGCGATCAAGTACCAAATAGACCAAGAAGCCCAAAGCGACAAAAGCCGGCACCGTGGCCGTACCCCAATATTTACCGCCGATATTTATTGCCTCCGGCATCAAGTCGAAGAATGCCACGGCAATGACAGCTCCGGCTGAAAAGCCCAGAACCAGATGAAGCTTGTCTTTGAGGCGAAGCGCCACAAGGCCGCCGATAAGAGTGGAAATAAAGGCACAGAATGAAATGAGGATAATCATGTTATTTTATGCGCACTTTTTACAGAGGCCGAAGAATTCAAGGGAATGCTCTGTTATTGAAAAGAATTTCTCCGAATTGGCTCTGGCTAGATGTTGGACTTTCAACGCCGGACAATCTTTTGCCGTCTCTACATCTTCTGTATCACCACATTTAGTACAGATAACATGATGGTGATGTTTCCTGCCAAAAGCCATCTCATATGAAGCATGTGGGGTGCCAGTGTTTATACGATTAACATTTCCGGCCCCGACCAAGGCTTCCAAGGTGCGATAAATGGAAGCCGTGCTTACTAAGGGCAGCTTTTTTCGCAGTTCGGCGATAGAGATGGGGTTCTTTTCCGCTTTAAGAATCTCGGCTACGGCCATTCGAGATTGCGTTGCCTTGATACCGGCCATCCAAATCATGTCTTGGATAGGATCTCGATCTTTGTCTTCGTTGTATGATTCTGATATGCGAGGCATGGTGAATAATTATGACTCTAGAGAATAATGGCTTATAAAAGCGCGCGCTTCGGATGATTTGCTTCATATGGCCCCGGGATGGGACCTTTCAAAAAGGTAGTGTACCGTAGTTGAGAAAGTTTCTCAACTAGATTCCAAAAGAGCCTTACTCCTGCGTTGCCGATTGAGAAAGATTCTCAACAACTGTACCAGAGGTTTTTGAACATTCTCTATACCTTAAGCAAACTGGAAAAAGTGACCAAAACAGACAACTCATCAAGCTCTTTTTTCTAATTCTTATTCCGCATCTTCTCTGAAAATCCGCCCCATATCCCCTGTAACCCTACTCATACCTTAGCGCCTCTATCGGACTCTTCTTCGACGCTTGCCTAGCCGGATAACCGCCGAAAACCAAGCCGATAATAGCCGAAACCGATAGACCGAGAATGGCGCCAGACCATGGAAATACGAATGCCCAATTGATAGCCAGGAAATGCGACAAGGCATATGCGATGACGAAAGCCAATCCGGCGCCTAAAACGATACCCACTACCCCGCCTATAACCGTGAGCAATATGGCCTCAAGCAAAAACTGTAGCAAAATATCTCGATCCTTTGCGCCCAGAGCTTTGCGCAAGCCTATCTCACGGGTGCGCTCCGTCACCGAGACGAGCATTATATTCATGATGCCCACGCCGCCAACGAATAAAGCGATAGAGGCCACGGATACCAAGAACCACGTCAAGGCGCTCGTTATGGTGCCCAAAGTATTGGCCAGAGTCTGCTGAGTCTCTATGGTGAAGTCGTCCTTGGTCGGATCAGTGATGTTGTGCGATTCCTCCAGAGTAAGCCGTATGTTGTCGGCAGTCACTGGAACGGCCGCGTCGGAGACCGCTTGGGTGATGATGCGATTGTAATATTTTTGACCGGTAACATATGTCATGGCCGTGGAATAAGGCATGATGACCATGCCGTCGAAATTGAAGATCGATCCGCCGCCTGATTTCGGCAGGACCGCCCCGACGCGGAAGTTGTGCCCCTTTATCGTGACGCTCTGGTTCAAAGGATCCTGATTGTCGAACAGGTAATTCGCCACATCGGCGCCTATGACGATGGTGCTCGAATACGAGTCGATATCGCTTTGGTCGAAGAACTGCCCCTCCGATGGCACAAGGTTGAATATGCTGGCGATGAGATCGGTAGCGCCGAATACGGTGACTTGGTAGGTGTTCGAACCGTAAGAAGCGACATCCGAGCCCAGGACTACCGGCATGAGCGACTGCAAGCCGGGCACGTTCGCCTTGTTCTCTAGAGCCGTGACGTCCTTCGGTTTCAGAGAGTCGCTGTACAATGAGGATACGTTCGATGGGCTCGTGGAAACTTGTCCGGGGATGATGGTTATAGTATTCGTGCCTAGTCCTTGGACTTCGCCTAAGATCAGATTCTGCGCCCCCGCGCCTAGAGACATGACCAGCATGATGGCCGTGATGCCTATGACTATGCCGAGTATGGTCAATGACGACCGCGAGCGATTCGTAGTTAGGCCTGTGAGCGAAGTTTTAAACAGATGTTTATAAGTCATTTGCTTTTTGCGTTACTTCTTGAATTCGTCATCCGCCGTCAAGCGATTGCGAACCTTGACATCGCTCTCTATTTCACCGTCCATGAGATGAATGATCCTCTCGGCGTGCTCGGCCGTTGAAGTCTCGTGAGTTATGAGGACGATGGTCTTACCGTGTTCCACGTTCAAGCGCTGGATGATGCCCATGACGTTCTTACCGGACTTGCTATCCAGATTGCCCGTCGGCTCGTCGGCGAATATGACCTCCGGGTCGGTGACCAGAGCGCGGGCTATGGCCACGCGCTGGCGCTCGCCGCCGGATAGCTCCGCCTGCTTGTGGTACATGCGGTGGCCGAGGCCCACGTCTTCAACTGCTTTACGGGCGAGTGTGTCCCATTCATGTTCGGGGATATCAGAATAATATAGGGGCAATTTCACGTTCTCCAAAACGCTCGTACGCGACAATAGATTAAAAGCCTGAAAAATGAACCCCACTTCCTTGTTGCGCAGAAAAGCCAATTCATCGCCTGAAAATGAAGTCACGTTCTTGCCATTAAAATGATATGAACCGGACGTCGGCTCATCAAGCAAACCTAGCAAATGAAGCAAGGTGGATTTACCAGAGCCCGACGGACCCATGATGGCCAGAAATTCTCCTCTGCGGACGTCGAAACTCACGCCAGCTAAGGCCGTCGTTGAAGTGTCTCCTTCGTGGTAGACCTTGCGCAGGTTTTTTACGGAGATGATGTTTTCGGTGATGGACATTTTTCCTTTTTGACTTTATGGACTTTATGGACTTTATGGACTTTTAACTTTACTTCACATAAGTCACCACCTTATCTCCAGGATTCAATCCGGAGACAACTTCAATAGTTCCATCCGATCCTTTCAGCCCGGTCACTATCAGCACGGCCTTATAGCTCTTGCCATCCTTGCTTACCAGCCGAGCCGTCGTGGAAGTGGCGGTCACGGCTATGGCGCGATACGGGATCTCGAGAACGCCGGCGGCCTCGTGCGTCAATATCTCCAAATTCGCTGTCATGCCGGAGCGAATGCGAGCGTCTGGCGACACGAATTGCAATGTAACTTTGTATGTAGGCACGCCTTCGAGGACGGTCTCGGCCGGATCTATCATGGTTACCTTGGCTGGAAAATCAACATATGAGCCATAGGCATCGAGCGTACTTGAGGCCAAGTCGCCGACTGCTACTTTGGCTATGTCAGCTTCAGGTACGAATGCTTCGACTTTGAAACCGCTATTTTGGACGGAGAAACCGGACTGCCCTGCTGCCGCGAATTCGCCTACATTCGGGTCTTCTTGGGTGACTATGCCGTCTATGGGCGAAGTGATGGTATCTTCGTCCAATTGCGCCTGCGCCTGCGCAACCTTGGCCGCTTGAGCCGCGATGGATTGCGAGGAATTACCCGCGAGCTTCAGATCATAATTCGATTGCGCGGTAGAGAGTTCCGTCTGGGCGGCGGTAACGGAATCAATAGCGGCGTTCAGGGCTGACAGGCCGTTGTTCATGGCTGCCGCGACGGCGTCAATCTGTGTCTGGGTCAAACCGGAATTTCCGGGATTGAGATCATTGACTATGGCCGACAGGTCATTCATGAAGCTCTTTATCGTCATGAGATCAGAATGCGCGTCGTCAATCAATTTGACCGGATCAACAGAGTTAGCGCCGGCCAATTCAGACGACCATTGATTCAAGACATCAGTAATAGAAACGCGCTCGTTATCTATGGCGAGCTGTATATTCGCCGACTGCGTGCGTACGTTGATGACCGGATTAGCGCTCTGCGGATTGGTGAAGAAGGTGTCGGTATAATTGAATATAGCGCCTTGGGCTTTGACGTAGCCGTCATGGGCCGCGTTCAACGCGTCTTTCTCTGCGTTAGCCAGAGCCGTCTGCTGAACTGCCAACTCCTGTGGCGTCAAACTGCGAGAGAGGTCGGCCAAAGTCGCCTGCGCGGAAGCCAGAGCCGCCGCGTCATTCGCGCTATCGAGCGTTGCTATCGGATCTCCGGCCTTGACGGTATCGCCAACTTTCACGTATATCTTTGATATGACGCCGCTCTTTTCAAAGGCAAGATCGGCCTTGTCCACCGGCGAAACCGTGCCAGTGACGCTCACTTGTTCAATGACATCGCCTATGGCCGCCGCCGTCGACTCAAAAATCGGAGCCTTACTCCTGTGCGTGAGATAATAGCCGGCTATTATGACGACAATGATGAGTCCTATGATGACCCATATATTTTTCAAATGCCTCCAGTGGGATTTCTTCATGAAAATCATTCTAACACAAAATCAAAATAATTTCCTGCCGAACAGTTTTTCACAGAGCCGCGAATACTGCGCGCGTGATCGGCCCGACGTAGCCCACGGAGGGCGATATGCCGTGCGCAATCTGGAACCTTATGACCGCCGCCAGAGTGGCCGGACCGAAATAGGCCGTCTCATTGCCCGGAGAGCCGCCGCCACTAGTCGCAACCGCGTAGCCCTGGGCGTTCAATACTCTCTGGAGTATGCGCACGTCTTCGCCGCTCACGCCCTGGTACAGGTCGCGCGAGAATACAACAGCACTGCCACTCACACCGGGACTGCTCGGGACAACGGCAACCGGCTGCGATGTCCCCAAAGGATGAGCCGCGATGAACGCCCGCGTCGTGGCCCCGTAGTATCCGCTGGCCGGACTTATGCCTACCGCGGTCTGGTATTCCACAAGGGCCGCTTCCGTGATCGTCTGGAAATTGCCGGTAGCGCCGGCATTAGCAAGGCGCGTCGCTGCGGGACCCGAAGCCGCTTGTATGAGATATTGCTGGAGCGTTATGACCGCTGTACCGGATGAGCCGACGTCAAGGTCGCCTGCGGGAAGAGAGCCTCCTCCGCTTGTCGGTACTGTAGATGCCGGTATGGACGCCAGAGCATTGGTGATGGACGTAGGCAGCATGACGTTAGCGGCGAGATCAGCCGTGAATGTGCCGCGGAAGTTAATCACCAGAAATTGCGAGAGCGATACTGGATCAGCAGTCTGCGTCAGGATCGTCGTTAAAAATGAGATCTTTTGTGCCGGCGTAAATTCGGAGGTCAAGCGCGGAAACGGATCCGTAGGAGTGCCGGAGCTATTGTGTATCTCGAAGTGCAGATGCGCCGGACCGCCCGCGGCATTGCCGGTATTGCCCACATAGCCGATGAGCGAGCCTTGTCCTAGAACAAGTCCGGAGACCACGCCTTCGCCGAAATGGTCCAGATGCATATAAACAAAAGTCTCTCCTCCAGGATTGGCCGTATAGACCGCGTTGCCCTCGTCCACTCCCGTCTCGGTGCGCAAGACGACCGCCGGCGTAGGCGAGACGATAGGCGTACCTTTGACTGCCATGATGTCCTCGCCCTGGTGAGTGCGCGTACCATTGTCGCGCGGGTCTCCGAAGTTCGGCGATATGTCATTGATCCCAACGCCGAATAGGACCGGCATCAGGACAGAAGCATTGGCTACGCTCGGCAGTGCGGAGATTTTCTGCTGCAAGCCGCTCGACTGGCGCCAGCCGTATATTTGCTGCTGTTGCGCGGGAGTGGTGCCGGAGCTGTCATATAGCGCCGTGGATGAAGCGAAAGTGCGGTAATTGTAATTGTAAGTCCTTTGTGCCGCGACAGTAAATGGAATAACCGATATGATGCAGATCGTTCCGATAAGCGCTTGAGTATATCGAGAAAAATGAGTCATGTTATTCTTATAAATGAAGCCGTGATATAGATATTTTCCTTACAATGGCCTTCGGCTTTTGCCCGCGTCTTCTTTTTCTATCCCCTGTTCGATGTCTTCTTTGATCTCGACGATGTCGGTCTTTTTCTTCATTTTTTGCAGTTCCGTATCGGTCTTCGCTTTGGATATCCCTAGCTTGACGTGCAATTCGTCGAGCATGATCAGGATCTTGGTTATCTCATTTTCCGCGCGCACGTTAACCTCGAAATCGATCCTCTGGCGGATATCCTCCATCCTGCCCTGCTGGTTCTGATTGATCAGGACCACGATGGCCAGGAGCATGGCCGAGAAGGCCACGATCATGAGGAGCAGGGGGAACGGATACGGATCGAATGCTTGCACTCCCGGTATCCATCCTAGGTTTACGATGATCCACGCGAATATGACGACAATGTTCGTATTCAGGAACCATATGCTGCCCAGAGACTTGGTCAGGAATCGCGATGAGACATCCGCCCACCGCCGCTCGAATCCCACATACGACTTCAGGTGGGTATCGAAGAAGTTGTTTGTCTTGTCGGGTTGTTTTGGGGTCATACTTGTATTGAAGTATAGCATTTACTGCTTGGATAAAAATCTTCATCGTTTCTATATCAGATCTTCATCGTTTCTTCATAAC
>Ga0182027_10008955_pt1 | contig 14472 bp, 12 predicted proteins | sample 712E1DmetaG_FD_121300 | JGI IMG/M metagenome (GOLD analysis project Ga0182027, IMG submission 121300) | Permafrost microbial communities from Stordalen Mire, Sweden - 712E1D metaG (Illumina Assembly) | ecosystem: Environmental > Terrestrial > Soil > Wetlands > Permafrost | place: Sweden...
GTTGTTGTAAGCACTCTCAGATTACTTCCTTTTATATATGCGTCATATCCTCGTTCAAGCTCACCAAGCTGACTTTCAGATAATTTAGACATATCCATTTTCAGAATTGTGTCAATAGATACATTAAAGTATCCTGAAAAAGCAATCAGGATTTCTATCCCGGGTTGAGCAACCCCGTTTTCATACCCGCTTAGAGTTGAACGTTTCAGGTTAAGGGCGAATGCTACGTCATCCTGCGTCTTGCCCTTCCTTTTTCTTAAAATTTTTATGTTGGAAGTGAAGTACATATAAAATAATTGATTATATTGTAATCATAACTTTGATTAATTATTAATCAAAACTATAACATATTTTTCAAATAAACAAATAAATGTTAAAAAAAATAATTTACGACCAGAGCTACCTGCTGGTTTCGCCCCCTATCCCCCCTAAAGGGGGGCGAAAAAATGGAATCAAAGAACCCCCTTTAGGGAGCAGGGGGCAAAACTTAAGTGTAATCAACACATAACTTCTTAATAATCTTCATAATGATTCTTTTAGGCAATATAGAGAAAACTGTCCTGCATCTTGATCTTGATACATTTTTTGTATCAGTAGAGAGATTGAAAAACAGCAGATTAAACGGGAAACCTGTAATAATAGGCGGAATGTCCGACCGCGGAGTAGTTTCAAGTTGCAGCTATGAAGCAAGAAAATTCGGAGTCAGTTCTGCAATGCCAATGAAGATGGCAAGAAACATGTGTCCAGATGCAATAGTGATACGGGGCGATATGGAATTATACAGCAACTATTCCAATATTGTCACTGACATTATTGCTGAAAGGGCACCATTATATGAAAAGGCTTCAGTAGATGAGCATTATATTGATCTCACCGGGATGGACAGATTCTATGGGTGCGCTGAATGGTCGCACGAATTGCGCAGACACATAATAAAGGAGACAGGACTGCCAGTATCGATGGGACTTTCGATTAACAAGACAGTATCAAAAATTGCTGCCGGAGAGGCTAAACCAAACGGTGAAATTGAGGTTAAAAGAGAGATAGTCCTCCCCTTTCTCGATCCTCTTTCGATAAAGAAAATACCAATGATCGGCCAGAAAACTTATCATACACTCAGGTCTATGGGCATTTCGACAATACACACTCTCAGAAATATTCCTGCGGAAATGCTCGAAAAGCTAATGGGTAAAAATGGTCTGGAGATATGGAAAAAAGCCAATGGCATCGATTCCACACCTGTCATCAGCTATTCTGAACAGAAATCTATAAGCACAGAACATACTTTCGACAAGGACACCACCGACCTGGTTCGCTTAAATCAATTGTTGGTAAGCATGATAGAAAAAATATCGTTCGAGCTGAGAAAACAGGAAAAGCTCACTTCGTGTATCACTGTGAAAATCAGATACTCAAATTTCGATACACACAGCCTCCAGAAACGAATACCATACACCTCTTTTGACCATGTTCTCACCGACATCGCAAAAGAGTTGTTCGGCAGGCTGTACCAGAGACGTATGCTAATAAGGCTTATCGGGGTGAGGTTCAGTCATCTGGTAAGAGGTGTCCAGCAGCTTGACATTTTCGACGATACACCTGAAAAAGTAAACCTCTATATAGCAATGGACAAGCTGAGAAAGCGTTTCGGGCGATATGCGGTCAGAAGAGCAACCGGGGTAATGACAGCTAACGAAAGAGAGGAAAAGGCCCTTAAACAGCTGGAAAACGCTATAAAAGAGCAAAATATGATGGAGGAAAGGCTCAGAGGAGGATATTGGCATTAGGACGGTGTAATGGCGCAAAGGCACAAGGGTGCAAAGGCGCAATGGCGTCAATTCTAAGTGCTTGTTATGCCGTTATGCCGTTATGCCGTTATGCACATGTACTTGAACTGCCACTCATATTACAGTCTTCGCTACGGAACAATGTCTGTGGAACAGCTTGTTCAGAAAGCTATTGCATTTGAGGCTGATATAATTGCACTTACCGATATTAACAACTCAACAGGCATGCCCGAATTTGTCGTTGAATGTAACAGGCACAACATAAAACCTGTAACAGGAATTGAATTCAGAAATGGCAATGAACTGTTATACATAGGAATTGCAGGAAATAATCGCGGGATAAGAGAGTTAAATGAATTCCTGACCTCACATAATATTAATGGTACACCTGCAGTGTTTCCGTCACCTCAATTCAGCGATTCATATATAATCTATCCTCTGAATAAAATTCCTGAGCGCAAATTATATGAGAATGAATTTATAGGTATCAGACCAGGAGAAGTAAATAGCCTTATTACAGTTTCATCAAAAATTAAAAAAAACAGGATGGTTATTCTTAACCCTGTAACGCTCTCATGTACAGAAGATACATTCATTCACAAAAGTTTAAGAGCAGTCGATAACAATATCCTGCTCAGCCATCTCCGGCCCCATCAATACGCCAGCGATGATGAGTTATTCAGGGAAAGGAAGTTTTTTGCTGAGGCTTTCAGTGAATATCCAGAGATATTAAAAAACACAGAGAAGCTTTTGCAAGATTGTAGTATATCACCGGATCTCCGAAATAACAAGAACAAACAGATTTATTCAGCAAGCAGGTACGACGATAAGCTACTCCTCGAAAAACTTGCATGGGATGGAATGGAATACAGGTATGGAAAAGGCAATAATGAAGCAAAAAGAAGAATAAAACACGAACTTGAAATAATAGATAAACTCGGATTTTCAGCATACTTTCTGATAACATGGGACATAGTCAGGTATTCAATGTCACGGGGGTTTTATCATGTTGGCAGAGGAAGTGGCGCAAACTCCATTGTAGCTTATTGCCTGAAAATCACCAATGTTGACCCAATTGATCTAAACCTTTACTTTGAAAGATTTATCAATCCTAAACGCAGCAGTCCTCCTGATTTTGATATCGATTACTCATGGAAAGACAGAGATGAAGTTCTCGATTATATATTCAAAAGATATGGTTATAGCCATACGGCGCTTCTCGGTACAATTAGCACATTCAGGGGAAAATCAATTGTAAGGGAACTGGGTAAGGTTCACGGATTACCAAAAGAAGAGATTGATAATCTGATTGATAATCCTTCGTCTGACTCAAACCGTAATGAGATTACTGACATAATTTTCTCAACAGGACTGAAGATTGCTGACTTTCCGAATATGAGGAGTATTCATGCAGGCGGAGTTCTCATTTCAGAAGAACCGATAACATGCTACACAGCGCTTGATATGCCGCCAAAGGGCTTTCAAACAACACAATGGGATATGTACACTGCAGAGGAAATTGGATTCGAGAAACTCGATATTCTAAGCCAGCGGGGAATAGGTCATATCCGGGAAAGCGCTGAAATAATATTGAAAAACCGCGGAATTGATGTAGATGTCCATGCAATACAGGAATTCAAAAATGATCAGAAAGTCAAGGAGTATCTCAGAACAGGTGAAACAAAAGGGTGCTTTTATGTTGAGAGTCCGTCGATGAGAGGCCTTCTTCAGAAGCTAAAATGCGACAGCTATACCACTCTTGTGGCTGCCAGTTCGATCATACGCCCGGGAGTCGCAAGGTCAGGGATGATGCGTGAATATATATACCGTTTTCATAATCCGGATAAATTCGAATTCATACATCCTGTTATGAAAGAACAACTTGAAGAGACATTCGGTGTAATGGTGTACCAGGAAGATGTCTTGAAGGTTTGTCATCATTTTGCCGGGCTCGATCTCTCAGATGCTGATACTCTCAGGCGCGCAATGAGTGGCAGGCACAGATCAAAAGAGGAAATGAGACTGATTGTTAACAGATTTTTTTCAAACTGCCGCGAAAAAGGTTACAGCGAAGATATCACTAAAGAGGTTTGGCGTCAGATAGAATCTTTTGCTGGTTATTCCTTTTCAAAGGCACACTCTGCATCATATGCTGTTGAGAGTTTTCAAAGCCTGTGGCTTAAAGCCCATTACCCGTTGGAATTCATGGTTGCAGTTATCAATAATTTCGGCGGATTCTACAAAACATGGGTATATGTTCATGAAGCAAAGAGATCCGGAGCAACGATTCAATTACCATGCGTAAACAAAAGTAATTACAAAACAACAATCTATGGTACAGATATTTATCTTGGATTTATCCATATAATGAGTCTGCAGGACAATCTTGCCAGATCAATTGAAGAGATAAGACTTGATGGTCCCTTTGCCGACCTTGCAGATTTTATAACAAGGGTCTGTCCCGGTCTTGAACAGGTTATTCTTCTTATCAGGGCAGGAGCTTTCAGATTCACAGGGAAGAACAAAGCGACACTTCTCTGGGAAGTTCATATGATGATGAACAGCAGGAAACAGGAATCCGTAAGACAGCTCTTCTCATCTCCTGTCAGGAATTTTTCATTACCAGAACTTAAGCAGGGCAAGCTTGAGGATGCCTATGACGAAATAGAGTTGTTTGGATTTCCAGTCAGCCTCACCTGGTTTGATATGCTTGAAACTAAGTTCCGCGGGGAGATATCTTCACGTCAGATGAATGATTATGTTGGCAAAAAAGTAAGAATGGTTGGCCATCTCGTCACAATAAAATATATTAAAACAATTAAGAAAGAATGGATGAATTTTGGTTGTTTCATTGATGTTGAAGCTAATTTTTTTGATTCAACTCACTTCCCTCAATCGCTTAAAAATTACCCGTTTAAAGGTAGCGGCACCTATCTCCTTCTTGGAAAAGTTGTGGAAGAATTCGGTTATCCTTCACTTGAAGTGGAAAAACTGGCAAAGCTGCCGGTAAAACGTGATCTCAGATATTAATTGATTGTTCAAACAGGCTCAGGTGTTGGTTACTATCAGAAAACCCGAGATATGTGCATGAAGTCCTGTTTTTATGCCTTTTCATTGTCGAATCGCACTACTCGGTGCACTCCTTTTATACCTGTTATTTTTCTGATAATACCCTGAAGAACATTATTATTAGGAACCATTATAATAAGTAATCCTTCAAATAATCCATCATCCATACTATAATTAAAGCTGCGAAGACTGACCTTTTGTTCGGAAATAATATCAGCTATTTTATTCACTATACCAAGATCTTCAATTCCGGTAATTTTAATTGAACTTTTAAAAGATGGTAGATTTTTCGATTCTGTCCACCTTGCTACTACCACTCTGTAAGGAAACCTGGCCATCATATATTGGGCATTAGGACAGCCTATACGGTGAATTTTTATACCTTCTGAAATTGTCACAAATCCAAATATTCTGTCACCGAATACGGGATTGCAGCATTTTGATAACCGATAATCCAGTCCTTCTACTTTGTCTTCAATAATAAGATAATCTGAATATTGTGTTTCAATAACCTCAGTATTCTCTTTCTCATTGAATGAAGGGAGAATGGTTAGACTTGGTTCAGGTTCTTCCCTTTGGAGAACTTCCTTAATATGAAGAAGGTCAATCTTTTCAGAAGCAATCATAAAGTACAGATCCTGTGCAGTTTTCATCTGAAAAGTGGTCTGAAGTTTTTTAATTACTTCATCACCAAATGGAATCTTCCAGTTTTTCATTCTTCTCAACAATATCTCTTTTCCTTCAGCTGCAGCAATTGTTTTCTCTTCATTTAATACTTGTTTTATTTTTGTTCTGGCTTTTGAAGAGACTACAAATGAGAGCCAGTCCTGTTTGGGTTTCTGATTCTTTGAGGTAAGAACAGAAACATGGTCTCCATTCTGTAGAACCTGTCTTATAGTTACATTTTTACCATTCACTTTTCCACCGACACATGTCGATCCAACCTGCGTGTGAATCTCAAATGCAAAATCAAGAAGTGTCGAACCTGCTTGCAATTGACGCAAATCTCCCTTTGGTGTAAAGACAAATATTTCATCAGAATATAAGCCGGAACGCACCTGATCAATAAATGAAGAATCTCCAGTTTCAGAAGATTCCAGAATTTCCCTCATTTTTGTAAGCCAGTTATCCAGTCCGCTTTCACTCCTCATGCCTTTATAACGATAGTGTGCAGCAAGACCTTTCTCTGCTATTTCATCCATCCGTACTGACCTAATCTGTACTTCAACCCATTTTCCCCTTGGACCTACAACAGTAGTATGAAGAGATTCGTATCCATTTGATTTCGGCACAGATATCCAGTCACGGAGTCTGCTTGGATTCGGCTGGTAAAGATCGGCAATAACAGAATAAACCTGCCAGCAATCAGATTTTTCATTATCAGGTTTACTATCTAAGATGATTCTGACAGCAAAAATATCGTAAACTTCCTCAAATTCCACTCCCTGCTTTTTCATTTTAAGCATTATGGAATGTATTGATTTTGTGCGACTTTTAATAGTAAACCTAAAGCCCAGCTTTTCAAGTTTTTCTCTGATAGGTAAGGAAAATTCACGAATCAACTTGTTACGTGAAGCTGCAGTTTGTTTTATTTTAGAATTAATAATATCGTACTGTTCTGGTTCAAGATACTTTATGGAAAGATCCTCCATTTCAGACTTAATGTTATAGTAACCAAGTCTGTGGGCCAGAGGTGAATATAAGAAATACGTTTCTGATGCCAGTGGTAGTCTATCCTTTTCCTGAGCTTTATCCAGGTTACGCATATGTTCCAGCCGTTCGACAAGCTTAATCAGAATAACCCTTACATCTTCTGCAAGACTAAGGAGCAGCTTTCTGAAATTATCAGCCTGATAAGATGATTGTGCTGAATCGATTCCTGAAATTTTTGCTAGTCCATCGAGTATCTCAGGAACATTGGCACCAAATTCTTTTTTAAGTTCTTCCCGTGAAAGGCTAAGATGGTCATATGTGTCATGAAGTAAGGCACAGATTATCGATGTTATACCAAGTCCCATCTCACCGGCAATAATCCTAGCGACATTAAGTGCGTGAATCACAAGCGAGTCACCAGTAATAGTGGTTCTGCCTTCACAAGCCTCAATTACCAGATCAAGAGCCTTTCTGATCTTTTTAATATCAACTGAAGTAACTAATCCTTTAGATGCTAAAAGCAGTGCCCTGTACTTTGAATAGATCTGATTCTCAGACACAGATAATAAAACTTAATTATTATTCAATAATACAAAAATAATCAAACACAAGATTAGAAAATCTGATTGCAGAAGATTTTAGAAGTGAAAAACCCCGGAAGTTAAATGTTTTCCGGGGCTTCTGATTCTTAGTAACTAATACTTTATATATAAACCGAATATTTGAAATCAGAATTTTATCTGAATGAAATACCTAATCCAGTCGAGAACACATTGTAGAGAGCTCTTGTATAATCAGCATGAATAGTGATAACTGCAAGCTTTATCCTTAAACCAATATTAGCCCGTAATCCGGAAAAATTCTTGATATTAATTGGAGGAAAATCAGAACCTTTCTTAACTCCGGTCTCATTATACTGAGCATAGGGGACACCAACTGCAGGAGTTACTACAACGGGTAATGGGAAATTACCTGATAATGCTACGTCTGTTTGTGTCTTACCATAACCTATTCCACCATAGAAGGTTATTACAGGCAGGTTAAGTGAAGCTATTACACCAACGTTTAATGCAGAAACTTTCACATTAAGATTTTGAGTTGCAAAGGGATTTGTTGCGAGGTATGCTGCTGTATAACCCTGACTCACTGTAAGATCAGGATTTAGACCCAGGGGCACATTTCCTGTAAGTTTAGTATAGCCTCCAAAAAGTGAAACATCAGCTGGAATCAATTTATTTCCAGGAATATATTGCATTAGACTGTGCATTAAGCCTACACCCCATGCGGAGATGTTTCCTTTTTCAAAAGTAATCTTAGGCAGGTATCTCAACTTTAACTCTGTTCCGAATGGCAAACCTATTCCAACTTGTGCCGTTGGTACGGGTATGTACTTCCAGTCTGTTCCTTTAGGGGCATTGAAAGAAGCTAGTGTAACCCCATTAACTTTATATGTTAAAGCAGGTCCACCGGTTTTTGGACCAGCTATTGTAGGGGCAATTCCTGTTCCTGTCAGTGAAGAAGATAGACCTAAAGTGGAAAGGTCAAAAGTTGTGGCAGAAGATGGAACTACTCCGACATTAATGCCAGTGGTTATATCAAATCCACCGAATTTATGGGGCTTTGCAGTATTGTACCAGCTTCCGTTCAAACCAGCTCCAAAAGCACTTATCCACGGAGAAAAGTATGCCTGAAGGTATTTCACTCCGTCGGCAGGACTCGATTTTAGAAAATCAACATCTTTAAACTGTGCCAGGGAAAGTGAAGAAATAATTATTATGAAGCTTATCAAAGCCCCAAATCGTTTTGTGAATAGTTTATTCATAACAGTTAAGATTGATTCATATATCGAATTAAATACAAATATAAAAAAAAATGAATATGCAAATCATCCAGAATAGATATGTACTACTGGTTATATAACTTAAAATAGCTCATAAAGGTTGCCTGGATGGGGAAAAAATGCAGATTCTATTTTTTGACTGGTTTTTGATCAATTTTATCAAGGCTTTCAAGCTGCTGAATTCCCATCGCTTTTGAAAGTCCTGAGATGCTTTTCAAATCAAGATCACCTTTTATGGAAATCAATGTATTACCTCCAATTCCACCAGTAATAACAAGAAGCTCTTCGATATTAGTTCCATTCTCTTTTACCAGAAATTTTGTCATATTATTTCCTTCTTTCACGACCATAAGTTCTTCATATACAGAAAAATCAAGTTTCTTTTGTAACTCATTGTAAAAATTTATGTTTTTATTTAATGTAGAGTCTTCTACTGAAAGAATCCTGATAGACTTAAGTTTATTTATAATGTTATTAAAATCCTGATTATCCTGATCTTTACTTTTAAACATACTGAACATTTTACTCGAAATGTAAACAGCAGTAAAACCTTCCTTTCCGGAATATTTGTCAAATAACTCATCAATAGCATTGTTTTGAGAGTTGGCAATTATGGCCATTAATATGGCTGCAAGAGATAGAAGCGCTCGTTTCATGGCACTGATAATTATTTGTTTCTAACAATATCAAATGGTGAATTCACTATATTAATTGTCTGTTGAAAGTAGTCAAGATTTTTTAAATTATTATCAATTAACCGGGTTGATTTATTAATTGTTTCAAAACCTCTTACGGCTACATTTTCGAGTTTCCTTACCTGATCAAGTTGCTGTGTATCATGGTTAAAAGCTGACGATACTTCAAATAAGATCTTTACAGTTTCAGCATAGGCGATTTCAGGATTTGTAAAAGTATCTTTTGGTTCACTTCTGTAAATGAAGAAGAAATATGAACCAACAAGCAAAAGTATACCTGCTGCAATACTTGAATAAATAAAATATTTGTTTTTGTAAACTGGAGCGGAGCTGTTTTGTTCGATCTTATCTACTGCAGAAATAATATTATTTTCAAAATCTTCTGAGGGTTGTGGAATCGGTGCATTTTCAGAAAAGAACCTGAACAAAGCCTTTTCAGTTTCAAATCCATCAGGGATAATCGCTGTTTCAAAAAAGCTTCTGAGCCTCAATTCTTCTTCTTCAGAGCTTTGACCGTTATAATATTTTTCCAGCAACCTGTCTATTTCCTTGGTTTTCATAATTATACTTTTTTAATTCATCCCTTATCATACCCCGGGCTCGCGATAGATTAACTCTCAACGTATTGATATTCTGTTTTGTATTCTTTGCAATTTCCTCATAACTTAATCCTTCAATTTCTCTTTGTCGGACAATATCTTTGTAAATTAAAGGTAATCCATCTATTATTATATGCAGGATTTTAGATGTCTCATCGCGTTCAAGTTGTTCGTATGGTGAAGGCTCATTAAAGAAAAAGGGAAGATTGTGATTTGAATCTTCAAGGCCAATGGTTTTTATCTTCCTTAACTGATCAATGCAATAGTTTTTTGTCGTTGTTATTGCGAAAGCTTCAATGCTAGTATATTCATCAAGCTTATCCTTTTTGTTCCAGAGCTTAATGAAGACTTCCTGGACTGCATCCTGAGCTTCCTCCCTGTTTCTAAGGAAACGATAAGCTACAAGGTATAATTTCCTGCTGAGCTGAAATATATAGTTATTGAATTCAAGCCTTGTCATCTGGAATATACTGAAATAGTAATCTTAAGCAAAGATACAGGCATATTTAATTACTAGTTACCTTTCATCAGATTCATTCCATGATCCATCTTAGAGTTTTCTGCGAATTCTTTTGCCTCCTTAAAAGTCATATTTCCTTTAATCTGAATCAGCGCGTTATCTTTACCTCCCACGATCAGGAGGAATTCCTTAAACAAATCACCATCAGTTCGTACAAGCATTCTTACAGCCTGATCAGAGCTTTTTACCTGCATGAACTCTTCATATTGTTTCAGATCCAAATCCTTGATGACCATATCATAGAAATTATCGACTTTAATTGAGTCATTTTCCTGGGCAAGAATTCTTATCTGGGTAAGGCTCTTTGGAAGAGAGCTTCCTTTTATATTCTCATCAACAGAAGCTGCTAGTTTTAAAAGATTTCCGTTAATTGTGACCGTTACAAACCCATCTTTGCCAGCATATTTTTCAAAAAGTGCGTCGATAGATTTTTGAGCAGTGAGAGTAGCCGAAAGAATAACTAAAACAATTGCACAAATAAGATTTTTCATAGCTTGAAGTTTTAAAATTATAATTTGTTTCTGCAACTATGACGGATAGTCTCCTGAATCATTACAAGAAAAGACAAAAAAAATACCGGACTATGACAGACCGGCATAAACCTGGATATCAAAAAGGTTATTTCAAAGGTGAATTTTTTTCCCTGGAAAGTGCATTATAATAGGCTCTGTCAATAGTATGCGGAATAATACGCTGGAATAAAGCTGTAATTCTTCCTTCCCATGTCAGTATTTTATTTCGTTTCTTTTTCTTTATACCTTTCAATATCCATTTTGCAACATACTCGGGGGACATTAGTTTATCTTCATCTCTTGGCGACTCACCCTGCTCTCTTCCGTCTCCCAGAAGAGCATGTTTTCTTATTTCGGTCGCAGTAAAACCAGGTGCAATAATCATGACGTGCAGACCCTTCCTGCGATTTTCAATCCTGATTGTCTCAAGGAAACCATGAATAGCAAATTTTGAAGCCGAATAACCTGATCTTCCAGGTAATCCATGAAAGCCTGCTATAGAAGAAACCCCGATCAATGATCCCTTTGAAAGCAAAAGATAAGGTAGTGCATATCGGGTACAATAAACTGTACCCCAAAAATTTACATTCATCAGCCTGTGAAGTACCTTCAGGTCTGAGTCAATGAATAGCGCGTTCATAGAAATACCTGCATTATTTACAAGTATATCTATCCTTCCATAAGTCTCAACAGTTCTTGAGATAAGGAGTCTGCAATCTTCCTCTCGGCTTACATCACAAATAATAGCTGTAACATTAAAATCCTGAGCTTTTAGTTCTGATTCCAATTGCAATATTCTGGATTCAGACCGGGAAGCCAGAACAACTTTACTCCCATTTCTGGCAAATTCTTTTACAGTTGCCAGGCCAATACCTGATGAAGCACCAGTAACAATAACGACCTTGTCCTTAAAAAACTGTTTCATCGTTGATTTAAATCAATTAATAACACATTTATCAAGATTTAAAATTAGAAGAAACTCCAGAAAACAATAGATTCTCAGAAAATTTAAAAACAGATTTTTTTTTGCTTTAAAATAAAAAAATCATACATTTGCACTCGCAAAAATGAGGGAGGATTCAGTAGCTCAGTTGGTAGAGCACATCCCTTTTAAGGATGGGGTCCTGGGTTCGAATCCCAGCTGGATCACAGAAAAGGAAAGCAATGCTTTCCTTTATCATTTATAATACCTTAATTTATTGATATTTATAAGCTTCTCGAAGTTAAATAATTCAGTATCCGCTTCTATTTAGAAAGCAACGGAATTTGTCTGTTAATAGATTCCTCAAGTGAAATAAGAGTCTCAGTTCTGACAATACCCGGGATAGTCTGAATCTTATCTGTTAGAATCATTCTTAAGTGCTCATTATCATTAGTATAGACTTTTATAAAAAGAGAATAATTACCTGTAGTGTAATGACATTCAATTATCTCCGGGATCTCTTTAAATTTTTTGATAACATCCCTATAATGACCTGGATGATCAAGAAATACTCCAATATAAGCACAAGTTCTGAATCCGACCATAACTGGGTCTACTTTGAATTCTGAACCTTTGATGACCCCAATCCTTATTAATCGTTGAACACGCTGATGAATGGCTGCACCTGAAACCCCACATTCTCTTGCAACCTCAAGATAGGGTATTCTAGCATTTTTTGTGATAATATCAAGGATCTTCCTGTCAAGATTATCAATTTGCAAATTATCTGACATCTTTTTAAGATTTTAATAATAGATTATAACTATCTGGTCTAATATTATTTCAAATTTAAAGTAAAAATTTAAAACAATAATGATTTTACGCAAATGTTTCAGCAGGAATTAGATTAGAAATGTAAATAAAATTGAAAATAAAGTTCCGGGAAATCATTAATCTCAAAGTGAACTTATTTTCGATTGACATAACCAATCAGCTCACTAATATCAGAAAAACCTCTGTTCAACAGAAACCTCTCAATTCCTTCAAGAACTTTAACTGATGCCTGAGGATCAATAAATGACGCAGTGCCTATCTGAATTGCTGATGCTCCGGCAAGAATAAACTCAATAGCATCGTCAGCATTCATTATCCCTCCAATTCCGATAACTGGAATTCTGACAGCTTTAGCAACCTGCCATACCATCCTCAAAGCTACCGGTTTTATAGCTGGTCCGGACAGCCCACCGGTAACGGTTGATAATGAGGGTTTTAGAGTGTCAATATCAATTGCCATCCCCAGAAGAGTATTTATCAACGAAACAGAATCGGCACCCTCTTCCTCAGCAATTTTTGCAAAATCCACAATATTGGTGACATTTGGGGATAATTTTACTATAAGCGATTTATTATAAACTGCTCTTACTGCTCTTGTCACTTCCCTTGCAGAATCGGGGTTTGTACCAAAAACCATCCCTCCCATTTTTACGTTAGGACAAGAAATATTTAATTCGATCGCGGAAATTCTTTCAAGATTGTTAATTCTTTTTGCCAGTTCAACGTACTCTTCAATGCAATTGCCATTTACATTGACAATTACATTAGTATTGAAAGCTGAAACCAGGGGATAAATATTTCGTTCAAAGTAATCAACACCTTTATTCTGAAGTCCGACAGTATTAAGCATTCCGGAAGAAGTCTCAGCCATTCTTGGATAAGGATTTCCCTCGCGAGGTTCGAGCGTTGTTCCTTTAAGTATAATTCCACCCAACCGGTTAACATCAAAGAAATCAGCAAATTCTGATCCATAGCCAAAAGTACCTGAGGCTGTTATTACAGGATTTTTAAAGTGAAGTTGACCGATATTTATGCCAAGATTTACCATTTTAAATTATTTATATTGAAAACAGGGCCTTCTGTGCAACTGCAAACGTTTCCATTGATAGTATTTACAACACAGCACAAGCAAACACCTATTCCGCATGCCATCAGGTTTTCAAGAGACACTTCGCAATGAATCTTATTAATATGGGAATATTCTGCCACAGCCTTCATCATTGAATCAGGACCACAACAATAAATTCGGTTATATCTGTTTTTTAAAAGGATTGAATGATTTGTCACAAATCCCTTTTCACCCTCAGAACCATCTTCTGTTGTCAGATAGACCTTTGCAAGTTTGCTATACTCCTCATATTCAATTATCCGATCTTTATTTCTGAAACCCATTAGAATTTCAAATTCACAACTATTTGATTTTAAATATTTTGCCAAATACATTAATGGAGCTATCCCACATCCGCCACCCACAAGTAAAGCCTTTTCATTTTTTGGAGGAATTGAAAATGAATTTCCCAGGGGAAGAATTATGTTGAGAAAACTGTCTTTTTTCATTTTCGAAAGGGCCCGGGTTCCATTTCCTGCTATTTGAATTAAAAGCTTAATGGTATTATTGGAAGGATCAATGTCATGCACTGAGAACGGTCTCCGAAGAAAAGTACCGGGACTATCTTCTATTCTGACCTGCACAAACTGGCCGGGAAAAATTTCAGGAAGAGATGTATCAGCTAATAAATCCAGAATGAAAAAATCCTTATTAATCTGCTTATTATCAATTATTTGAAAATTCAGAATAATCTTTGCCATTACACGGAAATTTTGTCAAAGATACTCTTAATGGCAGACATTGAAAAGGTTAGAAAGCGTTTTATTTAAAGGTTTTTATCGAATTCATTTTTCTTCAGGAAAATACTCTTTAAATGTATTGTCGCTGTAAAAACAAATTATGCGTCTTGCTTTTTTTGAATTTGAGTGCGTTTCGTTTTCATTAAAGATATCATTATCAGTCACTTGATGATTATTCTCAAGTTTTGAATTA
>Ga0182027_10008956_pt1 | contig 14471 bp, 4 predicted proteins | sample 712E1DmetaG_FD_121300 | JGI IMG/M metagenome (GOLD analysis project Ga0182027, IMG submission 121300) | Permafrost microbial communities from Stordalen Mire, Sweden - 712E1D metaG (Illumina Assembly) | ecosystem: Environmental > Terrestrial > Soil > Wetlands > Permafrost | place: Sweden...
ATTAATACCAGCAAAGGTACTAAAATAACTAAAAACAAATGTAAAACATTCGAAAAACCGTTACTCGGTTTTAGTTTTTCGATAAAGTCTCTCATTTTCAATAAGTAATTATAGCAAACTGCTTGACATTAGCATTATTGGATAAGGCTAAAGTTCAAATAAAATCAATGATATCTATCAACTTTTTAAAATACTAATAATTGGGTAATTACCGTATAATGAGGCTCTGTAATGCTAAAATTTAGATCCAAAAAGAAGCAAAACCCTCCGCCCGCCGGGCCAAATAAATATCCTGACGCTGAGCCCGATTCTGAAGTTGTGACCCAAACCAGCAGCAGAAATATCCCCAGTATTATCAGCACGATACTGGTAATTTTAATTGCCCCGATTATTGCTCTTTTCCTGACTTTCTTTGTTTTCCAGCAATATCAGGTCGATGGTCCAAGTATGCAAACAACTCTGCAGACCGGTAATCGCTTGATTGTATTAAAATTACCTCGTACCTGGGCCAGAATTACAGGTCACGCTTATATCCCTGACCGCGGTAATATTGTCGTCTTCCAGGAACCTAACATTTCCAACTTGACTTTAACGGGTTCCGATCAGTTGATTAAACGAGTAATCGGCTTACCTGGCGATCATCTCGTTATTAGTAACGGTAAGGTTACCATATATAACAAAGCTCACCCGAAGGGCTTTGATCCTGACTCCACCCTGCCTTATGGCAAAGTTATTGGATATACCTCTGGTAACATTAATTTGACTGTGCCGCCTAATCATATATTCGTTATGGGGGATAATCGCCCGGATTCATTAGATTCTAGAGTATTTGGTACTGTCCCGGTCAATGAAATACTAGGTAAACTCGTTATTCGGATTACACCCGTCAGTGAATATAAAGTTTTCTAAATTATTTTAACTTCAACAGGCGCTTGAGTAGACTTTGTAGATCGTCAGTTGATTTAAATTCAATTTCAAGTTTTCCGCCGTGAGCCGTAAGTCGGATACTGACCGGTGTATTGAGCTTTTCGCTCAATCGTTTAGTCTGCGGCGTACTGGTTTGCATTCGCTTTTTAATTTCTTTTGTTTCAGCGCTGTGGTTAGTGGATTTAAAAACTGTCACAAAGCGTTCCGCTTGGCGAACCGACCAGCCATTCTTAATAATTGAATTCATTAGTTCTGTTTGCTTGTCGGGATAATTCATCAACGACAGAAGTGATCTGGCATGACCTTCGGTGATCTTGCCTTCAGCCAGTGCTTCTTTCACATGATCAGGCAGCTGTAAGAGTCGCAAAATATTATTAATAGTTGGGTAAGCTTTACCCAGTCGCTGGGCAATACTGTTAACGCTCATGTTGAACTGATTATGGAGCTGGTCAAAGGTCAGGGCTTGGTCAAGTGGAGACAAGTCTACTCGCTGAACATTTTCAACTAAAGCAATCTGGATACGCTCTAATTCCCTGCTGGATCGAATTACGGCCGGAATTTTAGTTAGCCCTGCAATTTTCGCTGCCCGCCACCTTCTTTCACCGGCAATGATTATATAACCCTCGTCATTGTCTTTGGGCGTAACAATGATTGGCTGCAATACGCCATGTTCTTTGATGGAATCGGCCAATTCGTTGAGAGCTAAAAGCTCAAAAGTCCGTCGCGGCTGATTAGAGTTAGGCTCAATTGAATCAAGTTTGATCTGGTGAATCCGTTCGCCTTCTTCTATGACCAAGGAAACATCAAGATTTTTTGGCAGTAGGCTATCAAATCCCCTGCCTAAACCCCTTTTTGCTGTAGATTTAGCCATAGATTCGTTTTTCAACCTCCTTTGAGAGTTGTTTGTAGGCCCGCGCCCCTTTTGACCATTTATCATGCTCGAATATTGACAGACCAAAACTGGGAGCTTCAGCCAATCGCACATTACGCGGAATTACTGTTGTGAACATTTTATCATTGAAATGTTGATTTAACTCATTAGACACCTGAACTGACAGTGTTGTGCGCTTATCAAACATCGTTAACAAAACACCCAGGATACTTAAATTAGGATTCAATGTTTCTTTAACGCGTTGAATAATGGATAAAAGTTGCCCCAGTCCTTCCAGGGCATAGTACTCTGCCTGTACTGGTATTATAAGGCTAGTAGATGCTACCAAAGCATTTATCGTTAATAGCCCTAAAGCCGGCGGGCAATCAATTACTATAAATTCATAGTTTAGTTTAGCGAGGACTTTTCTTAGAACGCTTTCTCGGTTCTGTACATTAATTAACTCGATTTCGGATGCAGCTAAGGCTGGTTTAGATGGTAAAATATCAAGTTTATCTATATATGTATGCTTAATCGCTCGCTCAAGCGAGTTGTCGTTCAGCAAAACTTCATATGAGCTCGGGTCTTCATCGACAGATACAAGCCCTAATCCACTGGTAGCATTAGCCTGAGGATCTAGGTCAACCAGTAAGACATGGTGGCCGCATTTCGCCAAGCAGGCACTAAGATTAATGGCGGTTGTTGTCTTACCTACCCCTCCTTTTTGATTTAATATCGCCAACTGATATGACATGTTTTTGTTTAAATCATCTTCCTAGAGGTCAGTATAGCATTAGCCATAATGACCGAACAAGTTTATGATAGTGTGATTTTGTATATTTCAGTAATAAATCAGTGCCTGTTTTTATCATGGTGCATCAAGCGACTGCAAAGCTCCAAAAGTAAAAGTTGCACCCCCACGCAAGCGGTAATTAGACGCCGAATGATAATATAAAGTAAAATCGGTTATCGAAGTATGGTTACCGGTGGCATCTGGGAAGGAAGCAGTTTGTGAATCGTCAAGTTGGTAGCTAACCCAAGCATAGCGACCCAAGCTAGTGGAATTACTGCAGCCATCCGTAGTAAATACCAAGGGATCCTTGGCGCTAATTAGGTTTAATCCGGTTGGCAGCGTAGTCAAGGTGTTAAAAATTGTACAGGCGTTACTGGCAAATCTATACTTGATAATGATTCCACCAGGACCACTAATCCCTCCGGTTCCGGGATTAGAATAATTAGTAGAGCAAGCGCCGGAGCTACAATCACCACCGTCTGTCTGTATTTCAATGGGGTTAGGGTCATCGCCACTCATCCCGGTTATGTCAATCATCCGCGAATAAAAACCGACTCGCGGAATTGAATGGAGTCCAGCGTAATCAACGGTGGTTGTTTTAGTGGTGCCGCTATTAAATCCGCCTATTTCATAGACAAAGCCGTTATAGGCGACGGAGGTAGCATATTGGGTGGAGAGTGGCAAGCTGGTAGTGGTCGTCCAAGCGCCGACAGCACCGTTATTAGCTATAGCAGCCTGGTCAACCATGGTGGTAGAAGCGGTAGTATAGCCACCTATTTCATAGATATAGCCGTTATAGGCGACGGAGGTGGCGACGTAGGTGCCTGCCGGTAAGCTGCTAGTACCAGTCCAAGTGCCAACAGCGCCGGTGTTGGAATTGATAGGAGCATAATAAACGGTGGCGTTTATGGTACTGCCATTGGATGTGCCGCCTATCTCATAGAGATAGCCATTATAGACGGCGGAGGTGGACTGGTAAGTGGGATTAGGCAGGCTACCATTGCCGGTAGAGGTCGAAGCACACCAGGGAGCGGTTAAGGTGCCGGCACAGGTGCCGGGAGAAGCCAAAGTGCCACTAGTAGTGATAGCGGCATAGTTAACCGTAGCCGTAGCCGCGGTAGTATAGCCGCCTATCTCATAGAGATAGCCATTATAGACGGCGGAGGTGGCAGCATAGGTGGAAGTCGGTAAGCTGCCAGTACCAGTCCAGGTACCGACAGCGCCGGTACTGGAATTAATAGCGGCATAGTAAACGGCGTTGGTAGCGGCGGTAGTCCAGCCACCGATTTCATAGATATAGCCATTATAGACGGCAGAGGTGGACTGGTAAGTGGCGCTTGGCAAACTGCCATTGCCGGTAGAGGTCGAAGCACACCAGGGAGCGGTTAAGGTGCCGGCACAGGTGCCGGGAGAAGCCAAAGTGCCACTAGTAGTGATAGCGGCATAGTCAACCGTAGCGGTGGCGACGGTCTGCGTGCCGCCTATTTCATAGAGATAGCCGTTATAGGCAACAGAAGTAGAATAATCGGTGGCAGTAGGCAGACTGCCGGTGGCGGTCCATGCTGATGATATTATGCCTGTCCCACCATTGTTGATAGCGCAAAATAAAGTCCAGCTTGTTATACCCCCGTCCGGCGGATAATTACCTCCAAATAAATACACATAGCCATTGTAGTCGACGGTGGCAAAACCATTAAAACCTGATGAATTGGCTGTACCGTTTGTTTTACACCAAATACTATTCCCACTCGCTAAAGTCGGGCACCCGCTAGGCTCAGAAATGGCACCGTTAGTGCCAAGCGCAGCAAACTGAGTGTCGCCTTCAAGAGTAAGATTATAAATACCGCTAGTTATATAAAGATAGCCGTTGTTAATAAAAGCTCCGAAGGAACTCCGGGGGGTTGTAAAAGCACCGGTAGAGAGTGTAACGTCGTCAGCCCAAGTACTACCGAGCGATCCATTGGTATTAAATGAATCGTATTGAACATCGTTGCAATAATCAGATGTCCCCATGCACCCACCAGTACTAGAGCCAGCTTGACCTCCCAAGATATATAAATAGTTATTATAAGCAATGGCATTCAAACCTTGACGGGCAGTCGTAAAGGCGGTTGCTTCGCACCAAATAGTGTTACCCGTAGCCCAGCCGCCGGGGCAAGTGCTCGGTGCAGCCAGACTGCCATTACTGTTTAAGGCAGCATATTGAATGTCGTTATAATAACTAAGCACCCAGGTAAGTCTAACTTTACCGGCATAACCAGTACCGCCGGTATTAGCACCACCACCGCCACCGCCACCGCCAGGACCTGATATGGGGGAAGATCCCACGGCGCCAGCAGTTCCACCATTTCCACCAGGACCACCCCCAGATACTGCAGAAGCTCCGCTACCGGCTCCAATCGATGCATCAAAACCATTTCCCCCTGTCCCGGCAGTCCCACCCGATCCGCCGCCACCGCCGCCATAAGCTCCGCCGGAATATTCTATACCGCGACCACCGGAGCCACCGTTATAGTGAACTGTATTGGTACTACCCGTGCCATCAGTTCCACCAGTGCCTGACTGACCACCAGATCCGCCGTGAGCGGTAACTGTAACACTATTTCCTACAAAAGTTGAGTTGCCGCCGTTAGTACCATTACTACCGCCCCCACCGCCAGCACCAACAGCATAAGCATAGTTATTGCCCGCTGTAACAGCCAAACTTGGCTCCATCGCATACTCGCCGCCACCGCCAGCGCCACCGCCAGTTGTGCCACCTATCCCATTAGCGCCGCCACCGCCAGCGCCCCAGGCTTCGGCCTGAACAGAGCTAACGCCAGTAGGCGCGTTCCAGTTCCCTGATCCCGAAGTATATGAAATAGTGTTTGTTTGCTCGCCACCCATTATGTAAAGATAACCGTTATAAACTACGGCGCCGAGGTTACTGCGGGCGTTTGTGAAAGCCCCGGTAGAGAGTGTAATGTCGTCAGCCCAAGTACTACCGAGCGATCCATCGGTGTTTATTGTATCGTATTGAACATCGTTGCAATTGTTACCGATTGCCATACAACCTCCACTGCTAGAAGCCGCTATGCCACCCATGATATACATATAGCCGTTATAGGCTACAACACTAAAACTTTGGCGACCAGTTGTAAAGGCGGTTGCTTCGCACCATAAGTTGCTTCCTCCAGTACGGCCACCGGCACAGGTGCTGGGCGCAGATATCGCACCATCGCCGTTAGCGTCCACAGCTGTGTATTGAACATCATTTTCATAGGTGCTACCAGAAAGACCGCCCATGATATACAGATAGCCATTATAAGCCACGGCGCCAAGATTAATCCGTGCGTAATTGAAATTATAAGATGTACCAGTGCCATTTTCATAGGCCAAATAGTCCCAACCGCTATCGTCAAGCACTCCGGCAGGATTGATAGTTGCATACCAGACGCCGTTACAAATATGATCAGCAGCGCCCACACAATCGCCTACGCCGCTCGTATCTAAAGCAGCCATACTAGAATAGCCGCCCAAGACATAAAGATGGCCATTGTAGGCGACGGCCATGAATGAGTCTCGCCCTGGCATTGAGGGACTGTTTGAAAAGCTTTGGGTTTCATCCCATATCCCACCCAAAGTGCCGTCAGAATTGATTGCGATATAAAAATCTGAACCGCAGTCGATGTAGTCGAGGCATGCACCAAATGTTAAACCATTACCATATTGTGAATATATATTGTCGCCGCCAATGGCATAAAGATAGCCATTGTAGGCTACGGCTTGAAGGCCGAACCATTCACTCATTGGAATATAAGTTGTATTGCTAAAACTGGTGGTTTTAATCCAGGTGGAACCAATCGTGCCGTTAGCGTTAATTGAGTCGTACCAGACACCGGAACAGGCATAATATGGTGCACCAAGTGATGGCATTTCCGAGCTCGTACAATCACCTCCCGAGGTATCGCTTTCGCCACCTAAAACATAAAGATAACCGTTGTAGACTGTGGCGCCAAATGCAATGCGCGGTGGCATAGTGCCAGCTGTAAATGTAGCGGTCTCTTCGTTCCAAGTAGAGCCAATCGTACCGTCAGCGTTAAATGAATCATACCAGATACCCTTGCAGAAGAAATCTGTAGTTGTACAGTCGCCGACTGAAGCAACCGCTGCCCCGCCGATCACATAAAGATAGCCTTTATAGGCTACGGTTTGAAAATTAAACCGAGCTGGCATACCGGCTGCCCATGATTGGGTTTTGGTCCAGGTACCGATCGTGCCCGCTGTATTGCTGCAGCCTAAGATACCGAAATTACTGCCGTTGCAAATAAGCGCATACCAGGTGTCAGAACAAAGGTAAAAAGTACCCGTCGAGCAGCTGCCACCAGATACCCCATCGCCTTCGCCGCCAGTAACATATAAATATCCATCGTAAACTGCATAACCGAATGCTTGTCGCGGTTCCATGGTAGTGGCTGGAAAAAAGGTAGTTGGGTTCCAGGTGGAACCAATTGTACCATTGCTGTTAATTGAGTCATACCAGACACCATTGCAATAATAATCGCCGCCGGCAAAATATGTGCAGTCACCGCCGGAAACAAGGGCTACTCCGCCGAATACATATATATTGCCGTTGTAGGCTACGGCTCCAGCATCAGCCCGAGCTGGCATCGATGAGGCTCCAGAAAAACTGGTAGTGGAGGCCCATGATCCGATTGTACCGCCATTCAATCCAGCTTCTGTAATTTGAGCATTAGTACTATCAAATGTAATATCATTTTCGTTATTACCACCATTCATAAAATCAGTAGCAGATGTTACAACTACACTTGGATCAATTGATATTGGTCCGGGTAGATTACCCAACCCACTAGCGGTAACGGTTAAAATATCCCCGGCTAGTGCCAATTTTATATGTTGTCGACCATTAATTGGCAAGGTTCCACTAGGAGTGATAATTCGCGGTGCTGGCAATACAAAGACTAAGTTGTTTTTGGGCGATTTTTTACGAGCTGTCATGACTTTTTGCTCATCGGCTGAACTGCCGTAAGTAATATTGCCAAATAGATAGGGATTGGCCGAGTAGATACCCAAATTTCCACCCGGCATCATCCGGGCCTGAAGCGCATTAGGCAGTTTTAGCTTATATTGCAATTTGATACTGCCCTTCGGGGCGCCGGCATAAATAACATCCTCCTGGACGCCATCAGCCTTAACAGTGTAAACAGCTTTGGTGCCACCAAACCCTGTTGGGTAGACAGTGTGCCCGTAAACTTGTTTGCCAGTAAACGTCGAAAACAGCGGAATCATAGTGAATGACAAACCACTGGTATTATCATATGTAGTAATGCCTTGGCTGGCATTAGTCGGTAGTTTCAGGCTAAATTTGGCATTGTTCGTAGAACTACCGCCTACAGTAATACTATTACCTACTGGTGATGCATTTGGGTCGGCGTAGTAGGACTTGTTGATCGCCGATTTACTCAAGTAATAGGCGTGAGTTTTGGCATCATAAGTAAATTGCGATAAAAGACTCTTGTCTGGCTGGCCGATCAACGCTTGCTCGGCCACGGGCAGTCGGTAACTGGCGGCAATCAAACTGCGCTCATAAGCAACCAATCCAATAACGGCAGCAGCCACAGCCAGCACACTAAAGCCAAAGCAAATCCACTTAATATGGCGTCGCCCAAGACGATTAATAACCCTATTTAATCTGTGTTTGATAATCCTAGCTGAAGGCTCTAGCCTTTTAACGGCCGGGTTAACGATAAAACTAGTAGCACGAAGAAGCGGTCTAAAGAATTTCTTGATGCATCTGCTCAGCGGGCCAGATAGGGTATGAATTTTTAATCGGTTTGCTGCTATTTTTATTTTATGTTTCATTTTCATATCTATTTTACATTAATATTGAGTCGTGTAGTTCATAACTATGGTTCCTACGTCAGTCGTGCCGCTGGTTGGCGCCTGCAGGGTCAGCACTAAGGTCATGTCTTGACCGGCGTTCCAGGTACCAGACGATATGATGCAGCTAGTTGCGCCAACCATGGTCGTCCAGGTGTTGGCTGAAGAAGGTGTTATCGTACAGGAGTTCCAGTTTGTTACAACGCTACCGGCAGTGTCATAAAGTTTTGCCAGAATTGTGCCGTTTGTCGTGCTGCTAGTATCAGCATCGATATTTATTGAAACGGCAGGAGCGGATGTGTTGGCGTCGGCCGGCAACGGAATTTGAACTACTATACTGTAGGCCTGATTTGTGCTCTGCGTAGTAGTCCATTGATAATAGTTTTCTGGTTTGCTGCCTGTACCAGTGGCAGTATAACCAGCCGTCATAGTGCCGATATTCGAACCGCCGCTGCTATATAACGTAGCACCAGCGTATTCTGCCGGTAAAATTACTGACTTAGGGTGAGTGGTGCCGCTGCCGCCGCAAGCGCCGAACACAAACTGTGAGATACTGCCCGACGCCCCCGATATCAGACACTGGCTGGCGGTTGGCGCTGCAGTTGGTAGGGTAATTGTGTAGGTCGCAGCAGTTGCTCCGGCATTAAACGTAATAGTAGAAGTACCAGAGCCATTAAACAATATTTGGCCGGCTAAGGTGCTGGCCTTGCCCAGTACAACCTGGTTATTGGTAGTATCAACTGCCATAACATTATTGCCGGCGGCATTCTGGACCTGGAAAGCTGTTGTTATACCGTTAGTAGATGGAGCTGTGTATACGGTGTTGGCGCTATAGCCGATGTCAATAAAGGAGACAGAGCCTACCGTCGAACCAGACGAACCTTGAGTAACGCCGATTAAGCCAACATTGGCTCCTTGGCCGCTGGCTCCATCAGTTGTTCGATAAATATTATAACCATAGGCTCCGGCTATAGCTGTCCAAGTAATGGTGTTATAGGTAGTGGTCGATAACGTTGCCGGACCAGTCGTCGTTTGAACGGCAGCAGAAGCAGCCGTAGTTTGACCGCTGCCGTTTATGGCCGCAACTTTATAGGCATAGGTGGTACCGCCGCCACTAGGAGTAGGGGTAACCGCTGAGATAGTCGGTGCAGTAGTCGGCCCGCCAGTGACAGTTACCATCGAACCCAAGTTAGCAGCTCCGGCCACAGCCAGATTGCCCGATATCTGAGCATTAGTCCCGATCGTCAATCCTCCGGTAATTGCCGCGTCGCCACCCACCATAGAGTTACCATCTACCTGAAGTGTACCTGTCTCAGTACCGCCAACTTGTAGTTGTTGGACATAGGCACCGCCGATATCAAATGCCACCAGCTTGCTGTTACCTTCATTGACTACGTAAGCGTAACGGCCCGAGACAAAGACGTCGTTTGGCTCGTTTAGGTTGGCTGTAACTTCCCCGACATAGACCGGGTTGGCCGGGTTGGAAACATCAAATGTTACTAACTCGTTATTGTTATAGCTGGTTACGTAGGCGTAACGGCCCTGGACATAGACAGAAACCGGATTGCTCAAGTTAGTACCGACGGTACCAACATAAGCCGGAACAGCCGGATTGCTGACATCAAAGATTACCAGCTGGTTGTTGGTTTGGCTGGCTACGTAAGCATAGCGGCCAGCGACAAAGACTGAGTATGGCCCACTAAGACCGGTATTGATCGTCCCGACGAACATTGGGTCAGCCGGGTTACTGATATCAAAGATAACTAGTGATTTGATGCTGCTGCCGGTGCTGGCAACATAGGCGTAACGGCCCTGGACATAGACAGATTGCGGCTGGCTCAAGTTAACGTTGCCTGTTTCACCAACGTAAACCGGAGTGACTGGATTTGAGACATCATAAATTACCAATCCGTTATAATTCGCACTGGTTATATAGGCGTAGCGGCCAGAGACATAGACGGTGTATGGCCCGTTCAGGTTGGTCCCTAGCTCTCCGACATAGGTGGGGCTGGCCGGGTTAGATACATCAAAGATCACTAACTCGTTATTGCTATTGCTGGTCACATAAGCGTAACGGCCCTGGACATAAACATTGTTTGGATCGTTAAGCGGGGTTGAAGTGCCCTCGGTTGTTTCACCGATATAAACTGGGTTGGCCGGGTTGGAAACATCATAAATCACCAGTTCATTATTAGTTTGGCTGGTTATATAAGCATAACGGCCGGAGACATAGACAGAACTGGCGTTACTTAAGTTGAGAGCGTTGGCGCCTACGCTGGTAGTCGGAACGGTGCCCGAGACGTAAAGTTGTCCGGTCGCAGTACCATTGCTACCAACGCTGACTTGCAAGCTACTATTGATAGGCGTGCTGGCTGAGAGAATAGCGGCCAATACATTATATATACCGGATCCACTTGTTGTAGATGTCGGCTGATATGCGTTTCCATTACCTAAAGTGTTGTCATATGTTAAGGTATCATTGAATGACGTCACCTGATAACTAAAGTTAGTTGAGCTACCGCCGGTACTATTAGCATAATTATAGCCAAAGCCAATATAAAGCTCGGAGTTGCCCTGAGTCGTTAAGCTCGGATAAGTAAGAGTAGAAGGACAACTAGAAGAACAATTAGGACCGCTGCCATATGTTTCAGCAATCCACTTAGTAGTGCTGTTGACGCCCGAAGCGGTAAATTCCATAGCATTTATTGTGTTATTAGTGCTCGGGTTGGCAGCATAATTGACGGTGATAGTACTAGAACCGGTCGCAGTAACAGTGCCTATCCACATTTCACTACGATAACCGGACGCAGAAGCGGGATCGGTAACAACTACATTCCAATTACTGACGCCGCCGCCGGAGATACTATTAATATTATCGGTGGAGGATACTGTCGTTCCGGAGGTCAGAACCAAAACGTCACCGATATTAACCGGCGAGACGGCCAAAGTGGGTGAGCTAGTGCCATTGCCGCCATAGGTTGACCAGTAACCAACACGACTCGGGGTAGGATTAATATTACCGGACAGGACAGCTGTAGAAACAGTCGGCGGCGTAGCTGTGCCATATGTTGCATTTGTGTCAGTAAAGGTAACGGTATTGCCGCTGACTGAACCAAGTGTCGTGTAATAGTTGTTCTCTCCCCCGGAGCCTGTACTACGGTAGACCCGGTAGCCGCTGGCGCCAGTGACAACGTTCCAAGTAAGAGTGACATAGTTTGTAGTACCACTAGTGAACTGATGAGAGACTTCGGCGCTGGGAGTGGTTTCTCCCCCCGCACTGTCTATGGCTGTCACTTTATAGTAGTAGGTGGCGGTACCGAGACCGTCACCGGCGGCACTACCGGTCGCAGAAACCGACAGACCGGTTGGAGGCGATAGACTGGTTAAGGTGCCATCAATTGACACCTGCCCTACCCCCGTGTTGGCAGCCAGAACATTAGTGCCAGAAGCAGTTTGGACCCCAAACACATTGGAGGTGTCTGAAGTTGGTGGCGGAACCATTTCAGTTGGTGGAGTGGCTTCATCGAGGAATTGGAGACTGCCAGCTGAATTACCGAGGAGACCAGTGGTTGAAGGAGTAGCACCGCTGCCAGTAGCAATCCTATATACATTGTAGTTGGTGGCTCCAGGTACAGCTGTCCAAGTTATCTTATTATAATTAGTGCCATTAAGTATGGCATTGCCGGTTGTTGTGGTAGTAACTGTCGACAGCGGTGATTGCTCAGAGTTATACATGGCGGTAATGGCATAGGTATATGATGTCGAGCCGGCAGTACCGATTTGGGCGACTGTCGGGGCGGAAGGAGCCGTGGCCTGATCGGCAAAAGTTAAGGTAGAGCCGCTATAAACAGTGCCAATCAAGAAAGTCGAGGAATAACTGGTGCCACTGCTGGTAAATGTCCTATATATATTGTAACCAGTTGCACCGGCAACTGCTTGCCAGGTGATGTTGTTGTAGTTGCTACTACCAAGTGCGGCATTGCCGGTGGCAATAGTGGTGGCCGGCGATAGCGGTGATTGATTAGCGGTGTCAAAAGCGCTAATGGCATAACTGTAGTTTGTTGTGCCAGTCGTTCCGGCTACCGTTACGGTTGGTGCTACCGGAGTAGTCAGGCCTGTTACTGTCAATCCGTTACTGCCAATTGTACCGTTTATCTCGGCATTAGTGCCGACAGTTAAGCCACCTGTTATTGCCGCATCGCCATCCAGGTTGGAGTTACCATCGACCTGCAATGTACCAGTCTCGGTACCGCCAACTTGAAGCTGCTGGATATAGGCGCCGCCAATATCAAAGGAGTAAAGCGTGTTGCTGCCCGCACTGGTTACGTAAGCATAGCGACCCTGAACGACAACGCTGCTCGGCTGGTTCATAACCGCGCCAGTTTGTCCAACAAAGATCGGGTTGACCGGGTTTGAAATATCAAATGTAACCAGTTTACCGTTGTTACTGGTTACATAAGCATATCGACCCTGAACGTAGACAGATTGTGATGGAGGACTGACGTAGGCACTGCTCGCTGTCTGTGCGACTACAGTGGGATTTGTCGGGTTAGAGATGTTGATTATGTCCAGTTGACCCGTCCAGTTAGTGGTCATATACGCGTAGTTGCCCTGGACGTACACGGCATCCGGCCTAATACTGAAAGCCGGCGAGACGCCGCCTATATAAGCAGCATTGGCCGGATTAGAAACATTAAATATGTAAAGCGAGTCATTACTCCAGCTTGTTACATAGGCGTAAATACCCTGAACGTAAACAGCATATAATCCGAAGGGGCTGGCTGGCGTGCCAGTTGATTCTCCGGCATAAGTTGGATTGGACGGATTTGAGATGTCATAAATCAACAGTTCGTTAGTGGTAGGACTTGTTATGTAGGCATAGCGTCCCTGGACATAAATAGATTGGGCGCCGACACCACCCATCACATTGCCCCCAGTTTTACTAATTAGAACAGGGTTGGCAGGGTTGGCGATATTATAAATACCAAACCCGCCGCAACCGTAGTCGGCTACATAAGCATAGTTACCTTGGATAAAGACAGAGGTCGGATAGCACAGGCCATTTGCTGAGCCGACATAAGCAGGGTTAGCCGGGTTGGAAATATCATAGATTGATAGCGCTCCAGAAGCAGCATTGGCTACGTAAGCATAGTGACCGGAAACAGCTAAACCTTGTGGATTGCTTAAGCTGGTGCCAGTTGCACCAATGTTGCTGCTAGGGACATTGCCAGAAACATATAGTTGTCCTGTCGGAGTGCCATTACCGCCAATGATTACTTGTGTGCTAGTACTAGTATTTGCGGTATTGGCTGAAAGAATAGCGGCAATTGCATTGTATTCACCAGAAGCCGCAGTACTTACCGGGGTATATGTAGTTGCATTGAGTAAGTTTGTATCCCATCCAAGGACATTATCATAGTTAGTTAAAATCCAACTGAAGCCAGGAGTAGTGCCAACCACGCCTATATTCTGGGGGTAGGCATAGCCAACGTACAGCTCGGAGCCATTGCGGGTTGTTAAGCTCGGCCAAGTGTCAGTACTAGTTGCGGTCGTACTATATGTGCTGCCATATGCATCCGCAACCCATAGAGTAGTGCTGTTAACCCCTGTGGCCGTAAACTCGGTAGCTGTTATTTCATTGTTGGTACCAGAAGTCGAACTATAATTGACATTGATAGTACTACTACCGGTTGTCGTAACCGTACCCACCCACATTTCCTGCCGCCAGCCAGTATTACCGACACCGCTATTTATAACAACCGGAATCCAGTTGGTAACTCCGCCGCCAGTAATACTCGTAATGTTATCGGTGTCTATCCCCATCCCGGAAGTAAGAACTAGAGCGTCACCTATATTAACCGGAGAGACGTTTAGGGTGTTTAGGCTGGTATTGTTGTTATTCCAAGAAGCTACTTCTGTCGGATTAATATTCGCACTGCTTGAGCCGAGATCCACTTGATTATTAGTAGTATCAACTGTCAGCAGAGAGGAGCCAGTTGC
>Ga0182027_10008957_pt1 | contig 14471 bp, 16 predicted proteins | sample 712E1DmetaG_FD_121300 | JGI IMG/M metagenome (GOLD analysis project Ga0182027, IMG submission 121300) | Permafrost microbial communities from Stordalen Mire, Sweden - 712E1D metaG (Illumina Assembly) | ecosystem: Environmental > Terrestrial > Soil > Wetlands > Permafrost | place: Sweden...
AGAGTCCGATCTGCCATGCAAGCTATTTTTGCGCCGATCCATGGATCCAGTTCGTCGACGTAGTCGTAGCCGTAGTCGTTGTCGGCCTTTCTATCGCGCGAATTTGAAGACAGGCCCTAGAACTGTATGCCGACCATGGCCATGCCACCGAAGTACGAGTCGTTCAGGGTGGCGTTGACCAGCGTGTAGCCGGAAAGCCCGCCCGTCGTGGGGGAGCCCTTGAATGAAGAGGTGACCTTCTCATAGCGGCCGATCAGTTTGATCTCGATAGGCGCCAGAACGATGCTGAAGCCGCCCTCGACCCGGAAGCTATACGCGCTGCTGAACGTGCCCATCTCGCTCGCCGCGGCGCCGCTGGTCTTCAGGAGCAGGCCATAGTAGCCGCCCACGATCAGAGCGAACTGTGGGACAAATGGAAGCGTAAATTGACCGCCCAGGGTGGGGCCGGCGTAGCGAACGCCCGGAAAGACCAGCTCGGGGCTCAATGGGAAATCCATATACGAGTAGCCGAGCTTCAGCGTGAAATCGGGCGAGGTCACCGAATCGCCAAACACCATACGCGCGGCGAGGCCGCCGTTGACCTGCAGGATGCTGCTCTTGTACGGCGGGGCCGTGGAGCCCTTGATGCTGGTGCTGATGAACATGTAGCCCACATCGACGAATATCCCGAGACCCTCGACAAATTTTCCGGTGCCGCCGAAAGACAGGGGGTAAAAGCCGAGGTGCAGAGCCACACCGGCGGGCGGGCCCTGGTCGCTGGGCGGTGTCTGTCCACCCGAGATCGTGGCGCTGCGCTCGAGCAGAATACCACCCACATCCAATTCGAGCCCCGGCCGTCTGCCGCCGTGCTCTTCCGCGGCCGGACTCGCCGCCGGTTGTTCAGGCGGCGGTGTCGCCGGCGCAGGTGTCGCTTCGCCTGCCGGTCCCGGTGCAGGGGCTGGCTGCTCTTGCGCAGCGGCGGCGGAAGCCGGTTGGGCACCTCCTTCGGCTGCTGGCGGCGGAGGAGCTGGCGCTGCCGGAGGGGGCTGCTCGGCGCCGGGGGCGGGCGGCGGTGGGGTCTCGGGCGGCGGTGGGGTGGCCGGAGGATTGAGGGCCTGCGTCACCTCGGCGCCCATCTGTCTGACCGTGGCAGGATCGAGTTTTTTCCCCTTCAGCGTGTAACGAGCCGTCCAGGTCACCTCTCCACTTTGGACGTTGACCAGGGAAACGCTGGCCGAGTAGGTCATCTTGGGCTTGCCTTTGCGGCCGGGAACCGGTTCGGCCAAGCCCTCGATGATCAAGACGTGCGTCGCTGCGAGCTCGGCGCCGATGCTCTTGGCGGAGGCGGCGGTATTCATGTCCTTGGGCTTGATCTTTAGCTTTTTGGTCGCCTTGGTCACTTTCGTGTTCGGCACGATCGTGCCCGCCTTCTTGAGCTCCTTGGCGACCAGGCTGTTGACCTGGGGAGTCAGATTCGGGCCACCGCCGGTCTTGGTGCTGATCATGACAATCGTGGGCTTGGCGGGCGCGGCGCCCTGGGCCAGCGTGGGCGCACCCAGCAGCAGTGAAAGGAAGGCGTAGCGAAGTGTATTTAGACTCATGGTCGTTCTCCCGGACTCGCAACAGACCCATTATCTAGGGGAATCGTCCGAAGCGCAAAGAATTCGCAACCGATTTTGACAGATTTCGAGCCGGAGGGGACTTGCATAGGCGTTGCCTTTGGACGGTCGCCAAGTCCTCCGGATTCACGCCCAGGTCGGAAAACGGCCTATTTTTCGGCCTGGGTGGCCAAATCCTCATCGAAACCGTGCGCGGGCCGTTAGGGCTGCGCCAGGCGCTCGATATCGAGCTGGTCGATGCGCTCGCGCCAGTCGAAGATGTCTTCTTCTTCTCCCCATTGATACCGCGTCAGGTAGGTGTAGAGCTTTTGGGACAGCTCACCGACCTTGCGATTGTTGACGGGGACCTCTTTTTCTTTGTACGTGAGCACGCCCACCGGTGAAATCACGGCGGCGGTGCCCGAGCCGAACGCTTCGACGATTTCTCCGCTCATCACCGAGTCGACGACCTCCTGGATGGAGATGGGTCGCTCGCTGATCTTGATCTTCCAGTTCTTGAGGATCTGGATGACGCTGTCGCGGGTAACGCCCGGCAGGATCGTGCCCGCCAACGGGGGCGTGACGACCTCACCGCTCTTTAAGCGGAAGAAGATGTTCATCGTGCCGACTTCTTCGACCCACTTGTGCTCGATGGCATCCAACCAGAGCACCTGCGCATGGCCCAGCTTGGCGGCCTTCTGTTGGGCACAAAGCGAGTGCGCATAGTTGGCAGCCGTCTTGGCCTCGCCCAGGCCACCCTTGACGGCGCGCACGTCATGGTCCGAGACCCAGATCGAGATCGGGTTGAACCCGTTGGGGTAATAATTCCCGACGGGGCCGACGATGATGTAAAAAGCGTATTCGTCGCCGGGCCGGACGCCCAGGTAGGGATCGGTCGCGATGAGGGTGGGCCGGATGTAGAGCGAGCAGCCCGGCTCCTTGGGGATCCACTCCCGATCAATGAGGACCAGAGACTTGACGGCACGGCCGAAAAACTCGGTGCTGACACATTCCATCATCAAGCGCTTGCACGAGCTCTGCAGCCGCTCAGCGTTTTTCTGCCAGCGGAACAAATAGATCTCGCCGTCTTTGCCGAGGTAGGCCTTGAGACCTTCGAAGACTTCCTGACCGTAGTGCAGACAGATGGCCGCGGGGTTGATCAACAACAACCGGCGCGGCTCAATGCGCGTCAGGTGCCAGCCGTTTTTGCGATCGAACTCTGTGGCGAAAAAGTAATCGCTGAAATGCCGCCCGAAACCCAGCGGTTTTCCTTGGGGCGGTTTGGGGTGTTTCTGCTCGGGACTGCCTCTTTGAAAAATGATGCGTTCGTCGGACATGGCGGGCAGCCTACTCCCAGGCACACCCGAGCTTCAATGATTGGGCCGCCCGCACGCGATCGCAGCGTCTCAGTTCAGGTTCCAGCCGAGCACCAACACCTTCACTACGCATCGCCCCCTGCTTCGCTCCGCTTTCTAACTGCTTCGAGCTGCTGACGACACAGGTTGAGCTCGACCTTGGTTATTTCGAGCTGCGACACTTTTGTCGCACAGCCCTGGTGCTCCTTGAGCAGCTTTTCGTACTTGCCTTCCCACATGCCGCTGCTGTGGATCCGCTGCTCGAGCTCTGTAACCTTGAGTCGGTGCTTCTGACTGTCGTCGCGCGCCTCCTCGAGCTCCTTCTCGATCTCCCGGATGCGTTCGTTCGCTGTCGCGAGCGCAGAACCTTGTTTGGCCGTGGATGCCCGCCGAGCCGTCCATCGGACGATCATGGAGAGGGCGACCCCGGCAGTGAACGCGAGGGCGCAAAAGATCACAGTAGTTCCCAGAGATAGCATATTTCTCCGCCTCCAACCCACAGGATGACCAGCCGAGGCCGCAACGAGAAGGGTCGCGCAAACGTCGATGCTAGCGCGAAGAGCGAGTCGGTTCGAGCACCTAGGCGGCGCACAACTGCCCTTTCTGACGTTGCACGCGCGCCTCATTGGTGAGGTACTGCTCGAAAGTCATGTTGAGATCGTAGGACACATCGGGTCGGAGCTCCAAAATGCGATTCGCGAGCGAATCGCTGAAGGCAACATCGTGCGATGCGAACAGCATGCTGCCCTCGTATTTGAGCAACCCGTTGTTGAGCGCCGTAATCGACTCGAGGTCGAGGTGGTTGGTCGGCCCGTCAAGAACCAGACAGTTGGGGTCCTGCAGCATCATTCGCGAGAACATGCAGCGCACCTTCTCGCCGCCCGAGAGCACGGCGGCGCTCTTTTTGGCCTCGTCGCCGCTAAAGAGCATGCGTCCGAGAAAACTTCGGATAAAGTTCTCGGCGGGGTCTTTGGAGTATTGGCGCAGCCAGTCGATGAGGTTGAGCTCGGTGTCGAAGTACTGCGCGTTGTCCTTCGGGAAGTAGCTGAGGTCTACGGATTGGCCCCAGCGCACTGCGCCGGTGTCGGGCTTCATGGTGCCGGCCATGATCGCGAGGAAAGCGCTCACCGCGTGGGTATCGCCCACGACGGCGATGCGTTCGCCGCGGCCGACTTTGAGGCTCACGTTTTTAAAGAGCGGCTCGCCCTCGATGCTCTTGCTCACGTTGTCGACAGTCAGCACGTCCCTGCCGAGCTCGCGGGTGGGTTTGAACATGATGTAGGGGTAATTGCGCGACGAAGGGCGGATGTCCTCGAGAGTGATTTTCTCGAGCAGGGCCTTGCGGGAGCTCGCTTGGCGTGATTTCGAGGCGTTGGCGCTGAAGCGCTGGACGAAAGTCTTGAGCTCCTTTATCTGGTCTTCCTTCTTTTTGTTGGCGTCTCGTTTTTGGCGCAACGCCAGCTGGCTTGTTTCATACCAGAAAGTGTAGTTGCCGCTGTAGAGCGTCACCTTCTGGAAGTCCACGTCGGCGATGTGCGTGCAGACGCGGTCGAGGAAATGGCGGTCGTGAGAGACAACGATCACCGTGTTCTTGAATTGAAAGAGAAACTCCTCCAACCAAAGCCTGGAGTCCACGTCCAGGTGGTTGGTGGGCTCGTCGAGCAAGAGGATGTCCGGGGTGCCGAACAGGGCCTGCGCGAGCAGCACGCGCACCCTCTCGCCGTCGGAGAGCTCCTTGACGAGCTTGGTCATGCGCTCGGTGCCGACGCCCAGTGCCCCGAGCAGCTGGCTCGCGCTGGTCTCGGCGTCCCAACCGCCGCGGTCTCCGAACTCAGTCTCGATCTCGGCGGCGCGCAGGCCATCCTCATCGTCGAAATCGGGCTTCGCGTAGATCGTCTCTTTCTCGAGCGCAAGCTCGTGCAAGCGCGCGTGGCCCATGATCACCGCCTGCAGGGCTGATACCTCGTCGTAGGCGAAGTGGTCCTGGCGCAGCGTGCTGATGCGTAGACCGGGCGGCACACTGACGGCGCCCGAGGTCGGCTCTTGCGCGCCGGAAAGACAACGCAAGAAGGTCGACTTTCCCGCGCCGTTGGCGCCGATAAGCCCGTAGCAGTTGCCGGGAGTGAACTTGGCGTCGACGTTCTCAAAGAGAATGCGAGCGCCGAACGCAAGAGTGAGCTTCTCAGTAGAAATCATGGGGAACCACACGGTTGGGGCTGAAAGGGGAGCCTATGTACCGGTGCGCGTGCCATTTGGCAAGCTGTCGGCGACCTCCATGGTTAATGCCGTCATGGTCAAATACAGCTCCACCACAAGCTTGGCGACGTCGACGGAAGTTGTCACGGTCAGTGCCCCGGCTAATGGCTCCAACCAACGACATCACGATCAGCCGCGCCCGACCTGCTGACCTCGAGACTTTGGGCCGCCTGGGCGCAAGGTGAGGTCGTGGGGTGAATTTTTGGGCGCTTCGTACCAAGGCAAGCCTTGGCTCGAGCTCGCCTCGAGCTCCGCAATGACCTGGGCGCCGATCAGCAAAATGATGAACGCTGCTTCCAAAAAGAGCAGCAGTACGATGACGGTCGCCAGCGAACCGTAGAACAGATTCACCTGGGAGATGTTGGCAAAGTAATAGAACATGAAGTAGCCGACAACGCGCCACAATATGGCCGCGCACAATCCGCCGGTCGCTGCTCGTGACCATTTGACCTTCACTACCGGGAGTATGCGGTAGAGCGCCGCAAAGAGACCGACCAGCCCCACAAAGGCGGCGAGGCGCAGGGCCAATTGGACTCCATATGCAAGCGAGATTTCCCAGTGAAAAAAATGCAGGTCGTAATGACTCAAAACGTCACCTGCAATCGTGAGCACGGTCACGGCGAGAAAAGCGACCATGAGGATCAGGATGAACGCATAAGGAATCATGGCGGAGATCCAGAATCTGCGTTCGGCACCGGCGCTCGCGACATGAAAAATTGTGGCCACTGCCTCTTCGAGCATGCGAAACGCGATCGAGCAGAAAAACAGAAGGAACCCGATGCTCACCGTGCTGATCGCCGCCGGGTGATCCAAAAAGCTTTTGGTGGCTTGAAGCAGGGTGTCCGTATGCCCCGGAACGAGGAGATCGAGATCCGCGTGGAGGACGGTGATGATGCGCTGTTCATCAAAGAACATCGAAAGGGTTGCGACCGTCAGGCTGACAAAGGGCACGAGCGAGAGCAGCGCGTTGTAGCCTACGCCACCCGCGAGCAAAAAGCCGCGGTTGTTTGCAAAAGCGCTGGCGACCCGGCGGGCAAAATGAGCCAGACGCCTGATCCACAGCCATACGGTGCGCGAACGGTCGATAATTCCGGAACTTTGCATTCGGCCGGCTAAGTCCATGTGATGCGCCTCAACAATGGCACGCTGCATTACCACCGACTTTTGATTGCGCCAAGTCGATCGCAGTGGCGCCCGGCAAAATGCGCCTATCGGCAAGCGGTCGACCAGCCTTGTCGATGGGGTCCTAAAAAATCCCAGGCGCTCGCACGGTAGCGCGTTGCAACGTATAGAAGGCGCGTGCCCTGGTTGCTGCGAATCCAGTCGCCGATGGATGCGTGTGCCGATTGGGGTTGCCGCTATTATGGAAGGCAGCATAAACAGCCCCCCGAGGTTCGATTTCAAGCGTACGGTAACGCCACTTACCATGCACTAGACCTCGGGCACTATCTCCAGCATGACCAAGCTCACTTTCAAATTTCCAGCTTGGCAGCGCGCCCTGCTCGGGTTGGGCTGCGGGTTGCTGGTGGCGGGCGCCGCCATCACCTGGCTGGGTGTCTCCCATCGCGGTCTGGTGGCAAGCATCCAAAATGCTTCGGCCGGCCCGCTGGTCATTGCGGCGGCAGGGAGTCTGGTGCTTCTCGCACTTCAGTCGCTGCGCTGGTGGATCGTCGTGCGCCCAGTGCTGGATGTGAAGTATCTCGAGGCCTTCAAAGCGGTGATGGTCGGCTTCTTCGGAAATGTCTTTTTGCCGGCTCGCGGCGGAGACCTGCTGCGGGCGCAGTATTTGGGCAAGAAGCAGGGCGTCAGCCGCGCCAAACTGTTGGGCACCCAGTTGGTCGACTTCTGGAGCGACAAATGGGGCTGGGTCGTTGCCTTCCCAGTGATCTGCCTGTTCGGCCGTCCGCCGCCTTGGATGTTTTGGACGTGCGGGCTGCTGGGGACGGTGGTGGTCGTGTTGGCCGCCGTCCTGGCCGTCATGGGCAGTCGTTTTGGTCGGCTCGACGCCCAGAAACAATCCCGCGGGCCCCGCTGGCTGATGAACTTGCGCGATGGCTTCGCCGCGAGCCACTGGAAGCGACTGCTGACCGCGGAGACCCTCGTGGCGCCGCTGCCATGGCTGTGTGAGATAGCGATGGTCGTCATAGCCTCGCGGTCGGTGGGGCTCTTGCTGACGCCGATGCAGGCTTTCACGGTGCTGACTGCCATCAACCTCGCCATGGTGGTGCCATCGCCGGGCAATGCCGGCTTCTTTGAGGCCGGCGGGACGCTAGCGCTGGTCTCGTTGGGGGCGAGCAAGGAAGCGGCGCTAGCGTTTATTTTGCTTTACCATGTCACCCAGGTGCTGCCAGGAATCGTCGGAGGCGCGGCCATACTTATCGCCAACGACGATGGCATCAGCGTGCTATGGCGCAAGAACCCGGCGCTCGAGGCGAAGCGGCGCGAAGATTCAAATGCGGAATCAGGCGAATAGGGAGAGCCGCAGCACGAGATGTCGGCACTGGACCTCATCACTTCCCATCCGTTCACGCTCGGCGTCGCCAATGCCGTCGTCGCCCTGCTCCTGTTGCCGGTCCGCGAGGACGCCAAGAACCAGTCGTATTCGTTGCCTTGTGGGGCGAAGCCTATGCTAGGCGGTGGAAAGGCTCATATTAATCCGCGGAAGCAACGACACGCCCAGAATTGACATAGGACTCAGTCCCATATTATATTTGTGGCGGGAGGACAGCGATGAAGCCGTTCAAGGTGCGCCGATGTCGCGAGTGTGGAGACGGAAGCATCCGGCCGTTTGCCAAACCCGGCCGAACCATGCCGTATCGGACGATGCCGGCGCTCGCGATCCCTGCCGAACTGGCCATTCCCACGTGTGATCGATGTGGGGCGGAATGGATCGACGAGCAGACAACGACATTGCTCGATGATGCGCTCGAGAAAGAGTACCGCGTGGCCCTGCGTGCCCGACTGGATGCTGCTCTTCAACGAATTGGAGAGATGGACGAGGTGTCCCGTCGCAAGATCGAAAGACTTCTCGGCTTGTCGGAGGGCTACCTATCGCGCGTCGCCCATGATCGGGGCAACCCGAGCGCACAGCTCGTCAGCGCTTTGGCCCTCGTTGCCAGGGACCCGAAACGCCGAATTAGTGAGCTGGAAAGACTCTGGGGCGAAGAGTATCTTGCTGCGTAGTGTGGGCTAGATTTCAACGCACCGGCGGGCGCACGATCCCGGCCTTTGTCTTCATCGGATGCGTTGGCGGGTGAAAGGAAATCACAGCGACCTCAGGGATGTCCTCGTCGATGCAGACCTTGATGTACCAACCGACCCCGACGCCGCACAGAGCCAACAACACAGCACCCGATTTTGAGGCCGCGAATTCATGTCAGTTGCGTGCCCCCTGCAGAACGTACTGCTGGTTCCAGATTGGTATAGCCGATTTCAGAACGTCCGCCCAGGGCGTCGAATTTTTCGATGCCGAATGCCGAGCTTCGACCGTGTGGGCGGATTAGCCTGCGCCGCCTCGCGACCTTTCGCCTCTTGCTACCCGGTTGCTACCCAAAACACCGCCGAGGTCGCCCGCGGACACCGCAGACGCCACGGACCATCGGAACGTCCCGTCAGGAAATGGGGTTGATCCAGTTTTTGATCCAGTTTGGCGGCAATCCAACAGCGCCTGATTCTGCGCGAGCACCGTCTGTAGCTCCTTGCCAAACGGGACGGTGTGCATGCTACGAATGCACATCATGGTCGTGGGTGCCTTCATCGTTGCGGCGGCCATGCTTGTTGCCGACGAGCATGAGATTGATGTCGGAGGCGTCCATTTCGTGCACGCGCCCGAGGCTGCGCACACTGCCGCGAATACTGCTCGCCAGGCCGTGATCCTGCGCGACGTAAAGCCTGACATCGTTTTCATGGAAAGGTCGTCCAAGGCTTGGCTCGAAGCGCTCAATGACTTTCCGCCGAGGGCTAAGCCCGCCTATAGGGTGCTATGGTGGCGCTTGCGCGAGGCTCTTGCCTCCCTCCGCTATCCTTGGCTGGCAACCGAGGGCGATGTCATCGACGCCTTGAAATCCGAATGGGCAAGCGATCACCAAGTCTACATCTTCGGGTTCGACGGCCCGCCGGATCTAACGGGGACCGCTGACAACCGGCCAGGCATTGCGAACACAGTGTGGAACCTGTTGCGCGAGAGCTTCATGATTGAGAGGCTACGTCATCCAGGTGTCGAGGCGTACGGAAAACAATGCAACGTTAGTGAAGTTGGCGAAGTACCACGTCCTGACCAGTGACGCTGGGCTGTCAGATTTTTAATTTCGACTGCAATTTTTTTTCATTCGACGATTACGCGGACAGACTATTTTCGGAGCACCGCTCAATGTCTGCGGCACGAAAACGCCAATTCGGCAGTCACTTCGGGCAGAATTGGCACTACTTTTATGGATGTACGCGGAGCCACCTGCACGTAGGTGGCTTCTTCTATTCAAGACCACCGTCCAGATCGCGCGACACATTTGGCACGAGAACTGCTTATCTGAAGAATGGCAGTGTTCTGGCACGCAAGAAATCGGGGAGTCATCATGTCGTCCCACACATCGTTTTTCAAAAGAATCGTCCACAGTTGGCCGTATGCACCTGTTCTTCTGCCCGTCTTGACGGAGTTGTTTCAGGATGGACGATTGCCCGCCGACTGGCGCTCGGTAACGACCGCGGCGACGTTGAGCACAATGACCTTTCTGTTGATCTTCGCCCTGATGCGCAGCAAACGAAAACTGGAGCAAATGTCCGCAGTGGACAAACTGACCGAGCTCAACAATTCACATTCTCTTCGCGTCGAGCTAGGCCGCTTGGTCGGCTTTGCTCATCGTACCTGCACGCCCCTGTCGGTGATTTTCATGGACCTGGACAATTTCAAACGGGTCAATGATACACATGGTCATCTCACTGGCAGCCGACTGCTTCACCACTTCGCCCAAGTCTTGTTGGCAACAGTACGCACTGATGTGGATTTGTGTTTTCGATTTGGCGGCGATGAATTCGTCGTCCTCAGTCCTGAAACGCCCCTGACGATGGCGCATGCTGTCGGTAAACGTATTTTGCAAGTGGTTGCGTTAGACAACGAGCTGTTCGGCAAAAAGGTTACGGTCAGCATCGGCGTGGCACAGTTGGAGTCTCAAGAGACTGCCACCGAGTTGATTCAACGGGCCGATAACGCCATGTACCGCGCAAAAAGCGATGGAAAAAATGGCGTCGCCATCTCCCGGCCACACCTGGAGGTGGCCGATTCGCCAAGATCGGCATCCATTGGCCCGGTTTCACTGCGCACTTCGATGGTGTCTCCGCGGTCGGCCACGCAAGCATGTGTCCGCGAGAAGGGAGGCGCCAATGGCTCGGGCGCCGGCGCAACAGCAACGATCTTTTGACTCCCGCATGCTCTCCTTCCGCACAAAGGCGAATCAACCGTTCTTAGATAACCCCAGCGCATTGCGAACGGCTCGCCGAAAGGATTTGCACAGTTTGCGCGCGAGGCCCGCAGACTCGAGATCCGCCATCTCCCCTGGATAGCGGAAGGAAACCGAGTACTCAGTGAGGATTGCCAAATCCTTGCGGAAAATTTCCCACGCGGCCTCCGTTTTGAGCGCAAGCTCCAAGAGCACAATGAGGTCGTGTGTCTTGGGAAAATCAATCCCATCGTCGCAGAGGCGCGCCTTCAGATACTTCTCTGCACACTGCTCTGCGTGAAAGCAAATTGCGTCGTAATTTGGATTTTTGCGCGCGCGGCTCTCCCGCTCCATCGTCGCGAAATCGCCCTCGGCCTTGGCCACCCACTCAGCGGTTAGTGGTTTCATAAAGGACTTTTCCGGTAGCGACGACTTCGCGCAAGAAAACGTCGCCTTGAGCGAGGCGCTCTGCCAGCTTATCGGGCGTACGAACGACTAGATCAATCGGAAACTGGGGCCGTAGCCGCAACCGCATGTCGACGGCAATATCCGCAGCCTTGCCGTCGTATGGCATCACGACGAGCAGGTCGACATCCGAGTCATTTGTCGCTGTGCCGCGCGCATACGATCCGAAAAGCACCACGCGGAGCGGATGGTAGTCCGTCACCAGGCGGTCGTTGAACTCCCGAATCGCGACCATGCTGACCATAACGCTACGATACAAGCAAGAGAGGGGCGGGACAATGGAGGAGGCAACAGGGCCAGGCCGTAAGAAGCACGACCTGGAGCGCAATCGCATGTATCTTTCGCTTTTGCCAAAGACGCCCCGGACTAGCGGAAGAACACCTTGGAGCTAACTGAGTTTGGCTACCTTGACCCAGCGGCTTGCCTCTTTAGCGGCCATCGCGGCAGCCGATTGCCATTGCTGCCGGCGCGGAATCCACGTCCGTTGTCACCCGGTTGTCCCCGGACGGCGATTGCGCTGCAACCGAGCAAAACCCGCTCTCTTCTAACTCGGCACCGTTTCAAGGGAAAAGATTGGAGCGGGCGACGAGGCTCGAACTCGCGACCCTCAGCTTGGGAATTTCGCCTTCCCATCAATAGTCCAATAGTTACGCAACCTTAGAAAAACACACACAAAATTGGCCGCTGAGCCCCGGTCTTCGTATCTCCGCGTGATTACGTTGGAATGTCGAATCGATGTCGAATGGATGTCAGATCCCAGCACTGAGCTTGATCCAGTTTTTGATCCAGTCTGGCCGAGCGCCGCTCGCGTCACAGCTCTTGTCCGAGCTTGTCACAGTAGTGCTTAGTAGAATCTTGTTGGTTCGGTCTCCTTGTTGCCGCGTTTGGCTCTCCCCGCCACGATGACTGCAATGCTGCCGTCAAGGGTAGGAGTCGGACCAGCTTTGAGCAACGGCACCGGCCGGTCTCTCACACCATCGCTCACGCACGGACCAGCGTGTGCGCATCATCTGATGCAAGGGAGGAAAACAACCTGTCGTTTTCCCCGGCGGAATTCAGTTACGACTTTTCCTCTTGGGACGGATGGGTTCAAAAAGCGCAGCCTCGACTCATCACCGGCGATTTCCGTCGGTCGTTGAGGAGGTCGTTATGAAGTTCCTAAATGTGCGTGTGGACAGATTGAGTTTGTCGAAGGCCAGGTGGAAGCGAAAGGTCAAGGACGAGAACACTACAGAGTTAGCGGAAAGCATAAGGAAGCATGGCATCCTGCAGCCGATTCTCGGACGTAGGCACAACGGCAAGATAGAGATACTCGATGGAGCACACCGCCTTGCTGCTGCAAAGAAAGCCGGGATTGAAATTGCTCCCATTATGCTCAAAGAACTTGACGACAGCGATGGGACGATGTCGAGCATTGAAACGGGTCTCAAACGGTACAAGCTAACCAATGAGGAGCGGGCGAAGGCAATACTAAAGTACAAAGAACTCTGGGAAAAAGAACACGGCAAAACACAGCGTGGAGGAGACAGGCGGTCAGCCGACGCCAAACAAAACGGCACGGGCGGGAAGCCAAATTTTGAAAAGGACGCGGCGAAGCGTTTTGGCTATAGTCGGGCATCGATCAACAAGGTCGTCAATCGCAAGAACAATCTCGATCCAAAGGTCGAAAGGGCGTTGGAGGACGAAGAGATCACCGCTGAACACGCCGATGAGCTTAAAAAACTTCCTCGCGAAAGACAGTGCGAACTGCTGTCAAAAGTCCTAAAGGGGGATCTGACCCGCGACCAGACGCGGGAGATTGTGGCCGCCGAAAAGCGCACCGTGGGAAAGGGAAAAACGTCCGACCAGCTGAAACGATCCCTTTCCATGTCAGCATCTCACGCGAAAAAGTTGAGCGCCGAGATTGCTGTTGCGCTTCGCCTCATCGACAAGCTCAAGGAAAAGGCCCCCAAGAAGCTGAAGACGATCCAATGTCCCGACGAACTGCGAAAGGCAGATGACAGCCTTGTGGCAGTCCGCAAGGCCCTCAAGGGTCGCGGTGCTGCGTCCAGCCCGGCATAGGTCGCCTGACAGATTCGCCATTCCTGTCCTCCCAAGCCAACCAGTGGCCGCTACGTCGTAGTTCCCGCGTTCTTCCAGCGCGGGCACACGTTCATGTAACTATATGATTTACTTGACTTTTATAATGTTTCATTATAATCTGTCGCCGTTCGTTGGGAATTCGGACGGACCGCCATAGGCCCGGAATCCAGAATCCCTGAACCCCAAACGTAATCGACGGGTGGCGCGGAGCCACCCAAAGCAGGCCGCAAGGTCGGAAAGGTCGAGATTTGTCATCATGGGTATCGACGCACAAGAATTTGAGCGGCGGAAAAGCGGAGGAAACACGAAGACTCGTGGACGGCCTCAGGGGTCTGGTCTTTGGAGTTGCCAAAACTGTAAAGGCCTAAAGGCGGCGTTTCCCGGATATGAATCCGAGGGGTCGTGCGAAGAGAACGGCGTTACACCGACAGATTTGCCATGCCGCTGGTCGCCCCGGTGCCCGAGCGAGTGCTTTACCCCTATCGAGATAGGCGAGAAATTCACCGCTCTCGACGTGGATTCGCTCGATGCTGGCGCAGTGAAACTGCTTAAATACCTGATCGAGTGCCGCGAGGAGACGCTCATGTTCGAGCCACGACCGGACCTGAAAGTCGGCGATCGCGTCCACATCAAGGTCTATGGAAATAGGGTCCGTCCTGGAACCATCAGAGCATTTGAGGACGGCATGGTCAGAGTAGTGAGTGACGGTGGCGGCCCAGACCTGAAGGTCAACTACGGCAACGTGCAAGCTGTGTCGGAGTAGCGGGTCTGCCAACGAGTGAGGAGATGTTCGGCGCGGGCATGTCGTTCGCGTCGTTTTTGAAACAGAGGAGAGGTCAATGACAAGCGCAAACGTGAAGCAATCCAACAACAAATTCAACTCCGAAGGCAGCTATGCGTACCTGGCCGCTGTAGACGGCATAAGATCCTGGGAGGGAACAATCCAAGAAGTCAACGAGCACGGCATTGTGCTGACCTACGAGGCGCGCGGATACCGCTACACCACGATGGCGTGCTGGCCGGTGATAGCGTCAGTTGACGTGCGCGAGGAGATCGACGGCAAAGCGGCCAAGACCGACAAGCCCGAGGTCAAACCCGCTGGCAGCAAACCGGCAGCAGCGGCAGCAAAGTAGACCACGGTGGCCGCTGCCCGGCCATTAGCAATCACGTAACGACGGCCCCGCCGTCAGATCCATCAACATGCCCGTTCAAAAACACGCTGGCAGCGGCGTCGGGTGGAGATCTGTTCGGTGCGGGTCGTCAGGAGATTTCAGCATGAATTCCATTTTGGTATCCCGTCCCGC
>Ga0182027_10008958_pt1 | contig 14471 bp, 11 predicted proteins | sample 712E1DmetaG_FD_121300 | JGI IMG/M metagenome (GOLD analysis project Ga0182027, IMG submission 121300) | Permafrost microbial communities from Stordalen Mire, Sweden - 712E1D metaG (Illumina Assembly) | ecosystem: Environmental > Terrestrial > Soil > Wetlands > Permafrost | place: Sweden...
CTGCTGGGATTTTCCTGTGGAATTTCCCGTTCGAGCATATCGGCCCACATGCCCATTGCCCCAAGCGGGTTTCGTATTTCATGGGCGACCGTTGCGGCCATTTCGCCAAGCGCGGCCATTGTTTTGGCCTGGCGCATTTCCTGTTCCATGGCCTTGATTGCCGAAACATCGCTGATGATTTCTACGGCGCCCAACGAGGCCCCTGAGGGGTCTTGCAAAAGCGCGGTTTGAAACGATACAGGGACCGGGTGGCCGTTTTTATGCCAAATGGTCTTTTCATCTCGCGCCATAACTTTACGTGTGCGAACAGCATGTAATAAGGTGGATTCTTCCTCGACGCCTTTGTGGAAAAAATCCGAATATTTTTTATTAAGAACCTCATCTTGGGAATATCCGGTTATTTCCGACGCTGCCTTGTTGAAATGGGTGATACGCTCCATTATGTCGACGCCGATGACGCCGTTGTTCATGCTTTCGAGAATACTGCTCAAATACACCTGCATTTCTTCCTGTTTTTTAAGGCTTTCAGCGAGTTGCTCGTTTTTATTGTCAAGCTCTATATTGACTTTTTTGAAATCTTCCTGCATCCGCCGGTATGCTTCGCTCAACGTTTCGGCTTTGGCCTGAAACTCATTGAACGCAGAGGCAAGCGATTCGAAAACCTCCTGCGGTATGCCTTGTTGGTCTTTTGCTTGCATTGCGATCACGAAACCGCCATTCCTTTTTTGACAACATGCTCAAGGTACTTTTTCAATTGCTCCTCGCCCTCAAGGAATTCACCTATTGCAATTTGTGTCTGGTGCAACACCGAGTCGAGCTCCTTTGATTGCGCCGATTGCGCGATTTGATTTTTACGCACTTGCCATAGTTTTACATGTTCTTCGGAACATGTTCGTTCCTTGACAATGTCATCAAGGACAGTCTGTTTCTTTTCAAAACTTGTTTTCAGGCCCGTAACGTCTCCTCTTGTCAACACCACTTGCGACAAAGTTTTCTGCACGATGATTACCAGGTCCTTATATAAAACAAGCTGTCGCCGATACGACGACAACAATGCCAAAATCAAGGTTTTATCATCCATGCCAAAAACCAACTTCCAAAAAAAACCTGGATAAAAACGCTACTGAATAATTATTGTACCACTTCGTGCATTCATGCGTCCACAAAGAATTTAAGACTTTGATTTTTTTATGATTACAGGAGGAAGGTCTTATTCAATCACGCCGTTGTATTCGTTTTCCCAAACAGCGTCTTCCATTTTCCATTTCGCCTGTTTTGACCAATAATCGTCGGGGTAGGTTTTCTCGAGGTTTTTATATGCATCGATTGCTTTTTGATATTCCTTGGTGTTTTTGTAAATATTGCCGATTTGAAAAAGACCCCATGGTGATTCCTGGTAGCTAGGGTATTTTCGCGTTACTTTCTGATACAGTTCGAGCGCTTGCGGAAACTCCTTAAGTTGGTACTTTTTATCCGCGATACGGTAATATGCGTCCGGGACCCTTATCACGGTATTCGATTTTTCACCATTATCAATAACTTTTTTATAGGTGTCGAGTGCGCGTGGAACATTAGTGGCGTCGCTATATGAGCCTGCCAGTTTGAAAAGAGCGTATTGTTTGTCGCCGGGCCTTGTCGCATTCGCAGAAGCCTGAAGGTACGCATCAATCGCCTTGCCGGGTTCTCGAAGGTCAACATAGATATCACCGAGTTTTTCGAATGCCTTGCTCGCCCACGGATGGGAACGGTGTTTCTGAATGAATTCCCGGAACAGCTTTTCGGCCTGCGACGTTTCCCGTCGTTCGAAATAGGAATATGCCTTAAAAAACATGCTCTGCGGAGCGAGTGAATGGGCGGAAAACCGTTCCAAAAGCTGCTCGAACTGGTTTTCGGCATTTGTAAATATCCGTAATTTCATATAACATATGCCGATGTCGTATAAACACGGAGCAGCGACTTTTGCGGCCGGGTACGATACGGAAACCTTTTTGAATTCCTTAATCGCATTGTCGTAGCGGGCCGCCATAAACTCTTTAACACCAAACAGCATTGCGTGTCCTGCGTCGGAAAGGGTGTCGGCAACGACCATTGTAAGAAGCGAATCGATGCGCATTTCAACAGTGACCGATATGGATTCTGCGGCAACGGCCTCAAGCTGTATTTGCGGTTTTTCCGTCTCATGCTCACCATCACCAGCTTCCTTTGCGCCGGGCGGAAGCGGAGTTTTATCTCCAGTCAATGTCTTATAATGCTCTAATAGCGCGACAGCCTCCCTTTTCATGTCCGGGTCTGAAGCGGTTTCAAGGTATTCATTGAGGTTTATAATGCCTTCCTTATAGTTTTTTTCCGTGCCGAGGATTTTTCCCAAATAAAAATGCGCCGGCCCGGCGCCTTCGGGGTAAGAAAACGCTTTTGTAAAATTGACCTTAGCAAGGTCGGTCTGACCCAATTTGTATCGGACAAGACCGCCGTAATAATAGGCTGCAGCATATCCCCTGTCCAGAACGACGGCTTTTTTGAGAAAGGGCAATGCCTCATTATATTTACCCTGGCTATACAATGCGACCGCCTGTTGAAAACATTCCTCGGCAGTTGCTGATGTCAACGATGGCGTTTGAGGCCCTTCCTTGGCCGTGGGTGCGGCTTTATTTGCCCTGACTGCTTTCTTCGTTTGCGGCGCCCCTTTTTCCTTATCTGAAGCAGCCGGCGCACCGGCTTTCACCGAGGTGTCTTTGGAGGCCGAAGGCACAATCGCCGGTTCTTCGGCAGGTTCGGGTTCGCCCTTGACTTTTCGAACAAGTTTGTTTATGCGACCCTGGATGCTATCGAGCTCGGCAGGATCGCATGCCTGCTGGTAATGTTGATATTCGACAATAGAGTTTTGGTATTGTTTGTCCTGTTCATACGCTTCTGCAAGCATTTTCTGGGCCTTTCCCCAACCAGGATTATAGACCAAAGCTTTTTTCAGGTTAAAAATGACAAGCCGCGGTTGGTTTTGCAATTTTCGTATTTCCGCAACCTGCATATAGGCATTGTAATTGTCGGGATAGGCTGTGAGCAATTTACGAAACTCATCCAGTGCCTGTTCGTATTTGTTCTCACTTTTGTACTTAATGCCCAAATGATAATGAATGTAATCGTCGGTTTCTTCCGCAAAGCAAGGTGAAACGACAATCGCAACCATCGTCATCAGGAGGGAAACGACCAATAATTTGCACATATTGGAACCAATAGTCATTTTTCTGCTCCCCAAAAGTGAAAGACAAGGCAAATTGAACAAACAATTTTATAGTAAATTATACAGTCTTGTTTGACCCAAGTAAAGTATCTCGATCATATAACCTTTTAAATTATTACTGATGGCAATATTCGAGGAAACGCTATGCCCTGGAAATAGTTATGGCATTCTGGCTCAAGGAAACGACCGACCCGACAAGCAATTCCTTGATGATTTTTTCAAGCGGTCCTGCCTTGACAACAGTGTTAGGGTAAATCGTTCGTGCCCGCATTTCCGGAATTGAAAGCATTTTCAGTTTTTCATCCAGCCTTTCCAAAGTTCCCTGCAACACCGTTATTTTTTCAACGCATTGCGCTCCATTTTTTTTCAGTTCCTCCAAACGGGCCAATGATCCCCGGGCAAGCTCACCACTCGTATCCATTTCATCTTTTACGAGGCTGTACATGGCTGTTTTTACGTTGCCGGTTTCGGTTGTTGTCGAAGCAAGGTCTTTTAACAATTCGTATTTCTGTTTCAGCAGAACGCTCATTCCGCCTAAGTCAATGACCGTCCTCGGTTCGGCAGAAGTACCAACAGCCTCAACGTTAATCGATTTTCCCGCAGACACTGTGCCGCCGACAACGGATTTGGCACGGAGGCTGTTTTCGGCCCATATAGAACAATGAACAATGTCTTCTACCACGATCAAAGAAACGGTTGAAACCGAAAAATTCTGACAATGTTTCATGGAGCACGTTCCCTCGCATTCGATACGGCCATGCCCGGATCCGGACGCACCGCCCGAAACAATGAGGTTGCCGCCGCATTTGACAAGCGCATCTTCGATATTGCCGGCAATGGTCACGTTGCCGGCGGCTTCGACGCTAAACCCACCACGAACCGAACCTTTTATAAAAAGGTTTCCCAAAAAGGTCACGTTGCCTGTCGTATAATCTATGTCGCCGGGAATAATTTTTTCATCGAGCACCATCGCCTTTCCATTTGGGAAAATGGCAACTGCACCGTCCTTGTCAGCAACAAGCACATTCGGGTCTTCTTCCAAAAACCGGGTTCCGGCGCCGGCAATCACTTTTAGCACAGGAGGCATTGCACATGGAATTGCCTTGCCTAAAACAGTGGCGCCATCTGTCCCGGGTATAGGCGGGGTCAGTCGCATGATAGGGGCATTTTTCCGAACATTGACAATATAGCCTATGTCCCGATGATCGACATTGCCCCCAGATAATACCTTCGGTCTGCCGCGGGAAGAAACGTCCACAAGAATTTCAATTTTTCCAGCAACAGGCTGCACTGCTGCCATGCCGGTCGCAATTTCAACCTTCACATTGCAGGTTTTATTTTCCGCAACATCGCGAATTTTTGGTTCATTCAACCCGAAAACAATGCCGCGCTCGGCGCACAACGAGCGCAATTCTTCAAATGACGGGAAAAATTCAAGGATATTTTCCGACAGATAAAGAAATGCCCGCAACCCATCAGGCGAAACGGTTATATCGATGTCGGTCACCGTCCACCCGCTTTTGCCGGTTCCATGATGACGCCGCCTATTGACAAATAGTCGTTCATGTATTCCGCAATCGAAACCTCAAGCGAACGGCACGCATGGCCGCAACCCGCAGCGCGTAACTTTGTCAAATCGGCCTGGGTAAAATATTGGTATTTTTCCCTGATAGACTCCGGCATGGGCCTATAGTCGATTTGTTTGGTTTTTCCCAAGGCGGCAAACATGGCGGATGCGACATCATTCCAGGACCTTGCGATGCCGGTCCCTATATTGTAAAGTCCAGAAACATTCCTGTTATGAAAAAAATACAGCATCATTTCGACAGCGTCTTTGACGTAAATGAAATCACGGCGTTGTTCTCCATGTCCATACCCTTCCCTATGCGATTGGAACAGCGTCATTTTTGATTCGTTTTTCACACCGGGATAGGCCTTATTGATGACACTGCGCATGTCTGCTTTATGGTTTTCGTTGGGGCCAAACACATTAAAAAATTTGAGCCCGACTATTTGCGACAGCCATTTGTTTTTTCTTGCTGCGCAATCGAACAGATGTTTGGAATAGCCGTACATGTTGAGGGGACGTAGTGTTTCAAGCTTCGATTCATCGTCGCAATACCCCTGCGAACCATCGCCATAAGTGGCAGCGCTCGATGCATACATGAGACGTGTTGACTGATGGGCTTCCCACCATTGTCCGATGCGGAGTGAATACCGGTAATTGTTTTCCATGAGATAATCGGCGTTGGACTCGGTTGTGGACGAACAGGCACCCAAATGAAAAATGGCATCGATGCCGTGTCCGAACTCGCCGTTTTCGAGCTTTGAAATAAAGGCACTTTTGTCGAGGTAATCGGAAAACTTCAAAGACACGAGGTTTTTCCATTTTTCCGATTCGCCAAGATGATCAACAACAATAATGTCGTTGACGCCGATTTCATTGAGCCGCCAGACCAGCACACTACCGATAAACCCTGCCCCACCGGTTACAACAATCACAAACTACCCCTTTGAAAACTATTTTCAACATTATTCCAGCCCGATTGCCTTGACGCAGGGCATACCATCTTGGTGAAAATATATATTATACCAGTATTTTTCATGGTTGTTCGCAAGTATTTTTTGCTGAAAGGCCCTATGAAAAAATGTGTTAAATGCGGGTTTGAATCTTCGGATGTTTCCGCTGAATTTTGTTCCGTATGCGGAAGCGCCCCTTCCTCTTCTTTAAACGGGAAAAAGCCTTCCGAAGGCATTGCCTGGGAAAACGTCAAGGACTTGGGCATCGTTCGCGCCCTGTTTAATACCTGCACCGAATGCATCGTTTCACCATTTGTGTTTTTTGAAAAAATCTCCCCTAATCCAAATGTTAAAATGTCGTTTTTATATGCGCTTATTTTGGGGTCGATCGGTTCGATTGTGGGGTTTCTTTGGACAACACTGATCCTGTCCTGGATTCCCATCGACATACCGTGGCTTAATTCTCTATCGTCTAAAACATCTTCGGCGGCCGGACTCATTTTCTTTCCCTTTATATCGGCAATTAAGACCGTTTTCAGCGCTGCTTATTTTCAGGCGCTCCTGGTTTTGACAAGGTCGAAAAAACGGAATATCGCATCAACCTTCAGTATCGTTTGTTATACCGAAAGCGCTGCTGTCCTCAATGTAATACCCGGTATTGGCGGTATTCTTTCCTTGATCTGGTCTTTTGTCTTGCTTGTAGCAGGATTAAACCGCGTCCATAAAATTTCAACAGTGAAAGCTTCGCTCATAATTTTTTTACCCTTGCTTGCATTGTTTATACTTGGTATACTTGCATTGGCTCTTCTTGTGGGGGCTGGAATGTTTTTGGAGGGACTACTGTAAATCGCGCTTTCAAAAACAGGTCAAGATTTGCGTCTATTATACCGATACTAATAACAGGACGGGCATTTTTGATCTATAGCAAGCAAGGAAAATATCATGGGTAATTCGATAAACATGCTTTTAGACGTGAATGTCCCTATTTCCGTGCAACTCGGACAAACCCGCATGTCTATTCGTGAACTTTTAAACCTTAAAAAAGGCAGTCTTGTCCAGCTCGACCGCATGGCCGGCGAACCTGTCGATACGTTTTTAAGTGGCAAAATGATCGCTAAAGGTGAAATAACCGTGGTCGACGACAGGTTATCGGTGCGTATAGGGCAATTATACGGGGAAAAAGAAAAATTCAAACATTTGTAATGATTCGGACTATCACACGCATTTAACGATATCCCTATTTTGTTTTTTAAAACGAAACCTTCAATGAAATACGAATCGGCGAATAATCGACATCGTCGAAGCGAAATGCATAATCCAACGAATAATTTTTATACGTAATACCTGCGCCGCAGGTGAAAACGTTTTCCGATACTCCCAATCGCAACGCAACCATATTGAAGACTTGGGCCTCGATGCCGCAATGATAGGTGGTTTCATAAGACCTTTCCATCGCAATAGTCACGAGCCAATTGGCGCCCAACAAATGGGTTTTGTCGATATATGCAATCCCATAATATTGGCTTAAATCAACCGTTTCCTGATAATTGTCGGGCGAATGCAGCCAAACGACTTCGGTACCCAAAATGTCTTTGACCGTGGCCCCGATATACACTTCCCTGTCAACCTGTTTTGCCTGTAAATCATAATCCAGACTCACCCGAAGCATTAGGCCCGCATCGCAGTTTACATTCATGCCCATGCGGACTTTTCCCGAAGGATTAAGGGTTTGCCAAAACTCTTTAAAGTTTATCCCTGCGCTCAGGTCCATCGGCAACGGATAATTGTACGTTTCAGGACGTGGAATCGGCACGGAGAACACCTTTGCAAGAGAGAGTGTGACCATGTTCTGGTCGTTGTAAAAATAACCGTTATTGCTTCCATCGGCACGCATGCTCGGGTTATTCAAGCGCTCGGCCTCAGTACCGGGCAGCGAATCCCATTGCGAAATTGCGCCGCTTTGAAACCGTACATACATTGCGGCAACGCTCATTTGTTCCTGCAAAGGAATATTGACGGCAGCGCAGCCGTGCGTAGACAAGTCGCCATATAATCGGGCATATTCCCCAGAGATTTCATATTTATCCACAAACGAATGCGCCGCAGGGTTCCAGAATACGCTTACCGCATCGAAAGGAACGGCCACGCCGGCATCGCCTAATGCGGCAATGCGGCATGATGCGGGGACTTGATCAAGTTCCACCGCATATCGCAGGATGGTTGTTTGACAAAATGCAATAGATCCGAAGGTGATTATGGACAAAAAACACGATTGCAGAATGCGTATGCAATAGCGCATTTCAAATCGAGATACGAAACAAATGTAATTTTTTTTTTGCATAAATGATTTGATTTTATAATAAAATGCAGACTGAAAGAAGTCAACACCAATCACATTTTTTATACAGGAAAAAGGGAGTTTTTAATCGACCATTGTGTCGGTAGGAAGGACGAAATCTACAGGATTGACCATTGCCCCAAGTTTATGCACTTCATAATGAAGATGCGGGCCGGTGCTTCTTCCGGTGCTTCCGATGTATCCGATAAGGTCGCCGCGTTTTACAGCCTGGCCCTCGGAAACGGCCGCACGCAACAAATGAGCAAAAATAGTTTTGAAGCCACTTGCCGGATGAGAAATCATAATAACGTTACCGAAGTAATCTTTGTAACCGACAAACGCGGTGACGCCATCGGCAGTCGCGTGTATCGGCGTTCCGATGGGATTAGAAATATCGATGCCTTCATGAAACACATTCAAACCCGTGAACGGATGGATTCTATACCCAAAGACCGATGTGATCCTGCCCCATACGGGCATGGTAGCCGGACGCTGCGCCCAGACATCTATTTGCTTGTCGACAACAGAAGTCATGGAACTGAACGTAGTATCTTCGAGTTTTACCTGACGCAAAAGCGTTTGAATATTCTCTTTGACCGTATCTGTTTTCATGAGAATAGGATCTGCAAAGGAAGAAAAAGCGGATTCCGAAAGGTCTGGCCGCCCGCCAACACCGACATTGCGAATATCCGAACTTATTGGATCCATACCGAAAGCCAGACGGGTTTTGTCTTCGAACAACATGCACTTATCAATTCGACCGGATTGCTCCTTCGCAATTTTTGAAAGAAACTGTACTTTGAATTTAAGCTGCTGGTTTTCCTTAAGTTGATAATACATACTCAATTTGGCAAAACCATATGCAGAGACAAAATACACGCATCTGCCAATGCCAAGAGTACCAAGAAATATAAAAATCAAAGCGGTTATTATAATGCCACGGCCGCAGGGCACTTTTAAAATGCGCCCGGTACCTTCTTTGGCAACAAGGAGAATCGACCACTCTAATTTTTTCATAGGTTCCTATAAAAGACTATAATCACAGCCGGATTAATACCGTTTCCCGATTCCATCATGAGAAACAAACATTCCAATATAATGAACCGGAATCTTTTATTCAATATAATTATAGTAACAGACCCTTGGTCAAGTCAATGAATATCTTGTGAATAAATGTCCAAAACCAATTGTACCTTTAGGAATCGCATTAAACATTATACTGATATTTCAGGTTTTACTAATCCAATTATCGTTTCAATACATGAAACAACCGGAATTTTTTCAACCTTCTTATCCAATCTCCGTTTGAATTCAATGATTCCTTCTTTAAGTCCTCGGCCTCCGATTGTTACCCTGAAAGGGCATCCAATCAAATCAGCATCAATAAACTTGACGCCTGGCCGTTCCGGTCGATCGTCAAGTAATACATCGATGCAGTTTGCTTCCAGGACATCGTGGATTTTTTGAGCAAGCGCCATTGCATCAGGGCTACCCGGATCAAGGCACAAAACAGTTACCGCATACGGAGCAATTGGAGCCGGCCAGATGATGCCGTTTTCATCATTGTTCTGCTCGACTGCGGCGGCAGCGGTGCGCCCCACCCCGATTCCATAGCAACCCATGGTCATGAAACATTCGTCATCTTTGTCGGACAAAAACCCAAGCTTCATGGGTTTCGAATATTTTTGCCCCAATTTAAAAACCTGGCCGACCTCGATGCCTTTTTTCATTTGCAGTTTTCCCGCCTCGCAACGAGGACAGGCATCGCCTTCTTTGACAAAACCAAGGTCTTCGTATCGGGCAAATTTGCAATCGCGTAAAGGCCAAATATTCTCAACATGGTATCCGTCTTTATTTGCCCCGCAAACGCCCTTAGTGATAGACAATACGGAATCGTCGGCAATAACTTCCTTCAAACCCGGGCAATCAAGGGCATACGGGCCCATGTATCCGACGGCAAGCCCGAGTTTTTTTCGCACGATTTCATCAGATGGGATGGTCACCGTAGTCGCCTGTAAAAGGTTTTTCAGTTTGATTTCATTGACAAGTAAATCGCCCCTAATGCAAACCCCGACATAATAAGAGCCATTGTCTATTTCATAGACCATCATTTTAATTGTCGATTGCTGCGGGACATTCAAGAATGTCGCCACATCCTCGATGCTTGATTTATCAAAAGTCGCCACATCTTGCGGTTGAGCGGCGTTCTCTGACGCCGCAACCGCCTCCGCAGGCTTTTTCGAAAACGCCTTTTCGATATTAGCCGTATAGTCGCATTTGTCGCAAAAGGCGATTGTGTCTTCGCCCGATTGCGCCAAAACATGGAATTCATGCGTCATGCTTCCGCCAATGTTTCCGGAATCGGCCTCAACCGCCCTGCACGTAAGACCGCAGCGGGAAAAAATCCGGTTATACGCAGCGTACATCACCCAATACATTTCGTCAAGAGACTTTTCATCGGCGTGGAACGAATACGCGTCTTTCATGATAAATTCACGGCCACGCATGAGCCCGTAGCGAGGCCTTACTTCATCGCGGAATTTCGTTTGAATTTGATAAAGGCATATCGGCAAATCGCGGTATGATCGAACCGACTTCCGCACGACATCGACAATCACTTCCTCATGCGTTGGCCCAAGGCAAAACTGGTTGTTTTTTCTATCGGTAAACCTAAGAAGCTCCGGGCCGTAAAAGTCCCATCTGCCGGATTCTTTCCACAAATCTGCCGTGACGACCATGGGAAGCAAAAGCTCCGTGGCATTGCATTGCGCCATTTCCTGCCGCACAATAGTTTCGATTTTCTTGATGACCCGAAGCCCAAGCGGCAGGTAATTGTAAATACCTGAGCCGATTTTTTGGATCATACCGGCGCGAAGCATGAGCTTGTGGCTTATGGTTTCGGCTTCGGCCGGGTCTTCACGAAGCGTATGGATAAAAGCGTGTTTCCAAAACATTGCGTTTTCCTTTTTCCGTCAGGACGGTTGTTTATCTGATTTTTCTTTTATATCTGCCTTATCGGGAATAATGAACCAGCCGACAATATAGGCAATGATGCCGGGCGCAAACCCGGTAAACACAGTCCCGAACACCAAAGCAAGACGCACGAGCGTTGGATCAAAATTGAGCATTTCTCCGATGCCGGCGCAAATGCCGGCAATCATTTTATTTTCAGTGTCCCTGTATATACGCTTCACAAGCACCTCCTTTGAACGTTGGTGATTTATCGTTTCCATTTGAAAACAAGAACGGAAAGCGGCGGCAAAGTCAAATTGAGAGACATCGGTTGATTATGAAGAGGAACATCGATTGCAACCGCATTACCGAAATTTCCATACCCTGCGCCGCCGTATTCCGCTGCATCGGAATTCAATACTTCCTGATAATGGCCGCCAAACGGCACTCCAACACGGTAATTGTGCCTGACAACCGGTGCAAAATTACAGACAAAAACCAGTATGTTGTGCCAATCCGTCCCCTTCCTCATAAAGGAAATGATCGAATTCTGCGCATCGTTGAAATCGATCCACGCAAAACCGTTGTTTTCGAAGTCCATTTCCCATAATGCAGGTTCGTTTTTGTATAATTTGTTGACATCGGACATAAACTTCATGAGGCCGTTGTGATGAAAAGAATCATCTTCCTCGGAAAGAATGTGCCAATTAATGGATTGTTCGGCGTCCCATTCCCAATGCATGCCGAATTCGCAACCCTGGAAAATAAGTTTTTTGCCCGGGTGCCCCAGCATAAAACCGAAAAATGCCCTTACATTTGCAAATTTGCACCATACGTCGCCCGGCATTTTTTCGAGGAGGCTTTTTTTCCCATGGACAACCTCGTCATGAGAAACAACGAGCACGAAATTTTCGGTAAAGGCATACCACAATGCAAAAGTGATCTGGTTCTGATGGAACTTTCTATAAATAGGGTCTTTTGCAAAATAGCTGAGCATATCATGCATCCAGCCCATGTTCCATTTTAAGGTAAATCCAAGCCCGCCCAAATATGTTGGTCGCGACACAAGCGGCCAAGCAGTGCTTTCCTCGGCAATGGTTACTGTTCCGGGGAATTTCTCATGTACGAGCCGGTTCATTGTTTGCAAAAAAGAAATAGCCTCTTCGTTTTCGACCCCGCCATGGCGGTTCGGTATCCATTCGCCTTCTTTACGGCTGTAATTGCGATACAGCATCGAGGCGACCGCATCAACGCGGAGACCGTCGATGTGGAACTTTTCCATCCAAAACAAAGCATTGGCAAACAAGAAATTTCTTACTTCGTGGCGGCCGAAATTGAAAATCAATGTTCCCCAATCTTTGTGTTCGCCTTCACGCGGATCGGAATGTTCGTACAGATGCGTGCCGTCGAAATGGGCCAAACCCCAGGCGTCTTTTGGAAAATGGCCGGGCACCCAATCGACGATAACCCCGATGCCTTCATTGTGCATATAATTGACAAAGTACTGAAAATCCTGCGGCGTACCGAAACGGTGGTTCGCTGCGTAAAACCCGCAAACCTGATACCCCCACGACGGAACATACGGATGGTCTTGAACAGGAAGCAATTCGACATGGGTGAAGCCGAGTTCCTTGACATATTGTGCAAGTTCGACGGCGATGTCGCGATAGGAAAGCCAATCGCCGTCGCGCTTTGGTCCGCTTTTTTTCCATGAGCCCAAATGCACTTCGTAAATGCTCATAGGCCGTTTCAAAGGATCGCTTGCACGCCGGTTTTCAATCCAATTGTCATCGTTCCAGGAAAAAGCATCGAGGTCGAATACGATGGTGGCATGGTTGGGCGGCGCTTCCTGATAATAGCCGTACGGGTCGGTTTTCATGACCAAATGGTCGCGGTCCCATTTTTTAATTTCGTACTTGTAAATAGTGCCGTTGCAAAGCCCCGGAACAAACAATTCCCACACGCCCGATGCGCCGAGGAGGCGCATGGGATGACGACGGCCATCCCAATTATTGAAATTGCCGACCAAAGACACGCGTTTTGCATTTGGCGCCCAAACGGCAAACACGCAACCTTCCACACCTGCTACTGTTTTGGCATGAGAACCCAAATCATCGTAGACGCGTTGATGCGTGCCTTCATTGAATAAATACCGGGAATCTTCGGTCATGACAGGCAAAAAACTATACGGATCGATGATTGATTTTTTAGATCCATCCAAAAGGACACATTGAAGTTCATAGGCAAAAATCAATTTTCTTTGTGGTATTGCCACTTCGAAAACACCATCGTCATGGACTTTATTCATGGCAAAGCCGGTTTTTTTTACATCGCGTTCGCAAACCTTTGCCGAGGCAACTTCCGGAAGAAATGCCCTTACCGTTATGCCTGTACCGCTTTTGTGCATGCCGAGCACTTTAAAAGGGTCGCGCAAATCGCTCTTGAGGATATCATTTATTTCTTTTTCAGCAAGGATTGCCATAGACTCTCTCTCGATAATTGTGGCGCCAAAGGGGCGATTTGTTTCGTGTTATGGTTTTCCATATCGGAAAAACCCAAAATCGTAAAATAACATAAGCCATAGGCGCATTTCGGATATTTGGATATAAATGATCGCAAAGCCCTTTGCAAAAACAACTTACAAATATTTTCTGATTCTGTCCCATCCTGCTTGAGGAATTTGTGCGCCAACAACCTGGCACACTTCGTATCCGCATGCTGCGCCGATTTGGCCGGCCTTTTCTATTGGATACCCATTCACAAGGCCATACAAGAAACCCGAAGCCCATAAATCACCTGCCCCGGTCGTATCGACGGCCGAACCTGTGCCAAGAATTCCAATTTTCGCCGTTTCACCTTTATGGGAAATCAAACTCCCACGCTTGCCTATTTTTACGACAGCAGTATCTGCTTTTTTCGACAAGGATTCCAAGGCCTTTTCCTCATCCGAAAATCCGGTAAAAGCGCGGGCTTCGTCTTCATTGGCAATGACAATGTCAACATAGTCACGCACGATTTCTTCCAAAATGGTTTTCGACGCTTCGACAACCGTAAAGCTTGCCAAATCCAACGAAATGAGCGCACCGCTTTCTTTTGCGGCTTTGAGCGCGGCAAAGATGAGCGTTTGATTAAAAAGCAAGTAACCTTCGATATGGACGAGCGCGGCATCAGCAAAATACTCTTTTAGCAATTCTTCGGGTTTCATCTCGGATGATGCGCCGAGAAACGTGAGCATGGAACGCTGGGCGTCGGGCGTGATGATGGACAACACTCGGCCGGTTGCTGTTTGCGAAAGGGAAAGTTTGGGCTGCACGTTGTGGTTTTGCAGCGCATTTTCGAACAATTTTCCGAGGTCGTCGTTTCCCCGTTTTCCAATGAAACGGGCCGGCTGTCCCAAACTTCCAATGCCAAGGAGCGTATTGC
>Ga0182027_10008960_pt1 | contig 14469 bp, 13 predicted proteins | sample 712E1DmetaG_FD_121300 | JGI IMG/M metagenome (GOLD analysis project Ga0182027, IMG submission 121300) | Permafrost microbial communities from Stordalen Mire, Sweden - 712E1D metaG (Illumina Assembly) | ecosystem: Environmental > Terrestrial > Soil > Wetlands > Permafrost | place: Sweden...
TCCTCATCTTTCATCCGATGGCGGGCGGAGGCGTCAAGCGTTGCGCGACCGTCATGCAAGGTGGGTGACTGTCAGTCAAGGTGGAAGTTCTCCGGGATTGGCGCTATGCCACGGTCGGGAGGCTCGCCGCCCAGGCTCACGAAGTACTCGGCCATCTCGGCCTGCCAACGTGCGTTGACCGGGGCCATCTCCATCGCCTGTTGAGCCTGGTCCAGGTCCTCACATTCGAAATAGCCTGTGAGGAGCCCTGTCGCGTCGAGGAAGAGCGAGTAGTTGTGCCAACCGGCGGCCGAAAGCGCTTCGCGCATCTCGGGCCACACCGCGCGATGCCGTTCCCGGTACTCGGCGAGGCGGTCCAGGTTGACCCGGGGGTGGAAGCAGATCCGTTGCATAGGAGGAAAGGGGGTCCGGGGAGGCGAAGGACGCAGGCCGGAGCCTGCGCCCTTCGGGGACTCATCTAGAAGTGGAACTGGGCGATATTCGACTTGGTGAAGACGAGCGGCGGTCCGAGAAGGAGAATTCCGTTAGCGCCAACCGTGTATTTCCCCAGCTTGCCGGCAATGAAGCTCTGGCCCTTGGCATTGGTGATGTCACCGGAGGCGAAGTTCACAGCCGCGTACGCAGCGAGGTAGCCGAGGTTAGCAGGGTTCCAGAGGATCATCTCCGGGCAGGTCCCGTCCAAGACGTACTTCTTCATGGCCAACGGTGTGCCCACGCCAGTGAGCTTGATAATACCCCGGTACTTGGCTGTGTCCAGCACCGCTGCCACTGCAGGCAACCCGATGGTAGTCGGCGAGATGATTCCCCCGAGGTCCGGGTACCGCGAGAGCAGGCCCTCGGTGACTGTCGTCGACGTGGCTGTGTCGTCATTGCCGTAGACAACCGAGACGAGCTTCAAGTGGGGGTACTTCTTGAGCTCGACCTTCATGTAGTGGATCCAGGCGGTCTGGTTGGGCGCCGTGGGAGCTCCCGAGACGACAGCGATCTGACCCGTGTCGTGCAGCTCCTTGGCGATGATGTCAACCTCGACGCTGCCGATAAGCGGTGAGGTCGCCTGCTCCGCAAACAGGTCGCGGCACGTGGGCGCGTCAGCGTCGTAGGTGACGACCGTGATCCCTCTAGCCATCGCACCCTTGAGCGTCGGACAGACCGCGACCGGGTCGGTGGCCGAAACGAGGAGTATGTTGGCCCCCTTGCTGATCGCCGCCGCGATGGCGGGAATCTGAGCGCTGGGTAGCGCAGCGGTCCCGCTGGTCTCGGTGCCGATCTCACCCAGCTGGTTCAAAGCGGCAATAGCTCCGCCGCTCTTGGCGCTGTCGGCCGTGGTGAAATACGCGTTCCCGAGGTTCTTCGGGATCACGAACACCTTGAGGCCCTTCTTCAGGGGGTGGGATGCCTTGACGGCCCGAGGCGAAGAGGCCGCCGTGGCGACGCCGGATACGGCAACCATGCTGGCTACCGCTAGTCCGACCGCTACCGCACACAGCAGCGAAACCCTCAGGTGGCCGCTCTTAATGGGGTTGTTCATAAGCTGAATCCTCCATTCGAGTTCCGACCGACAACGATCGGTCGGGTTACAGTTACATTAACAGTGCGCAACTACAAGGAACTGTACAGTTGCATCGAGTCGTCCGCAATAGGCCAATCAGCGGGTAAAGCCAAAGAAACAGACCGTCGGCCGGTTCCAGTGGCCGCCGCACAATGGGCCTGAACAGCTCCGCCTCTCTTTTTCGCTAAGCCTGAGGCGAAATCATCCCGCGACACAACTCATCGCTTGCAACTTCAGTTCTCCGACGACTTGAATCTCGTCGCACGCACGCATGTCTGCCTGAAGGGGGCATGTCGCCCCAGAGCGTCTCAAATAGGCTGCCCTCCTTGACCGACTTTGCTACTGCTGTCGCCTGTCAACCGCGGCTGGGCGACAGATCCGTTGTGAGCAATGGCCGTCTCCGGTGGCTGTCCCCACAGGCGGTGACGTCCGGCGCGCAGCCGCGACCGGAACTCGGGCACGCTGGGCACCAGCACGCTGAGGAGAAGCAGCCCGCCTATGACAATGCCGCTCGCCTGCTGGGGAAAGCCCGTCAGCAGTAGCGCATCCAGCAGGCCGGAGTAGATGAGCACGGCAAACACGACGCCGACCATGGAGCCCGTGCCGCCGAAGATCGAGACGCCTCCCAGCAAGACGATGGCCACTACGGAGAGAACCAGTCCCTGCCCGTTGTTGTACTCGGCGCTGGAAAGCCTGAAGGTGTAGAGAATCCCGGTGCCTGAGCAGACGATGCCTGAGAAGATATAGAGGATGGTCTTGGTGCGCTTGACCCGGATCCCTGAGAAGATGGCCGCCTCTTGATTGGCCCCCATTGCAAAGAGCGACCGACCGAAGGGGGTGAAGTGGAGGATGACGCCGGAGATGAGCGCCAGCCCGAAGAAGATCACCGTCGAGTACGACAGGCCGATGCCTGGCACACTGTATATCCCGAGGTTGGTGTAGGCAGCGGGGAAGTTCGAGACGATGTTCGAGCCGAGGAGCATTTCGCCGATGCCCGCGTAGAGCAGCATGGTGCCGATGGTCACGGCGATCGACGGCAGGCCGACGCGCGTGACGAGAAAGCCGTTGAAAGCTCCCAGAAACGCCCCGCAGATCAGGACCACGACGATGATCGCGGGCATCGGCCAGCCGTGCACCCAGAGGAATCCGAGCAGGCAGCTCGCCAGGCAGAGGGTCGACGAGACCGAAAGGTCGATCTCGCCGGTGACAACGATCAGCATCATGGGGACGGCCATGATCGCCAACTCTCCGTTGGAGAGCCCCATGCTGAGGAAGTTGTAGCTCGTCAGGAACTCAGGCGACAGCACCCGCCCGACAACGAAGACGGCCACGAAGGTCGCAAACAGGGCTATCTCCCAGCGCGCCAGGACCCGCAGGCGCGAGGGGTGGGCGAGGCCGGTACCGCTGGGCGGGGGTTCGCCAACACCGGAGGTAGGTGACGGCGCCGGTGGCTCTGTACCAGATACAGGCGGCGCCACTGCCGAGATGCCGGCCGTGGCCATGGGGTCAGGGCTCATGGCGGAAAGTCCGTTTCCTCATGACCTCGGCAAGCCGGACGGCGATCCCCCGGTCCAGCGTGATGGCCAGAACGAGGAGAAGACCGTCAAAGGCCGGGTCCCAGAACGGCGACACGCCGAGAACGTAGAGGGCAGTGGCGATGGCGGAAAGAAGCAGGGCGCCGAACGCGGCGCCGACCGCGCTCCCGCTACCGCCGAAGATGGCGACGCCACCCACCACGACCGCTGTGACGACCGTCAGCTCGTAGCCGGTGCCCGCGGTGGAATCGACCAACCCGTAGTAGGTCGCCCATATGACCCCAGCGAGGCCGGCGATGGCTCCGCTGGCCACATAAGCGGTGAAGACGCGCCGCGCAATCGGGATCCCGACCAGGCGGGCTGCGTCCGGATTCGACCCGATGGCGTAGAGCTCGCGTCCCGACCGGAACGAGCGGAGGAAGTAGGCGCCGGCCACGATGACGACCGCCACGACCATGGTGACGTATGGAATGCCGTCCAGCGAGTCGGAGCCGATCGCAGTGAAGTGGGCCGGCAGCGAGCTGGCGACCACCTCTCCGCCACCGACGATCGAGAAGTCGATACCTCGAATGATGTAGAGGGTGGCAAGCGTCACGACCAGGCCCGGCACGCGGGCGAACGCGGTGATGGCGCCGTTGACGACGCCGCATACGAGTCCGATCCCGATGCCGGCGAGAAAGACGACCGGGATGGGGATTCCGTGCACCTGCCCGAAGAGATTGGAAGAGACATAGGCAGACAGGCCCAGCACCGAGCCGACAGAGAGGTCCATCTGCCGGCTGACCACCACCATCGTCTCGCCGAGCGCCAGCAAGGCGTAGATCGTGGCGTTCAGCAGGACGAACATAATGTTCTGCTGGTGCAGGAACCGGGGCTGAATGCTCGTGGTCACGGCAATGAAGACGATGAGGACGACGATGATCCCGTACTCCCGGAGACGGAAGACCATGTCGACCAGCCGTTGCGGGCTGCCGGTGGCCTGTACCAGGGCTGTGTCCGGGCTACTCATCTCGGCCACCAGCTGCGGGTGGCGCCGTCAGGCAGCAGTGGGGTCATGGTGTGCCAGGTCTCATTGCGTCGGTGGTGGCCAGGTAGTCGACGAGCTCGGTCTGCCCTGTCGCCGCGGCCACGATACGTTCCTCGGAAACCTCACTGTGGGAGAACTCTGCGACGATTCGTCCTTCCCGCATGACGAGGCTCCGGTTGCCCATCCGCAGGACCTCCGGGAGCTCCGAGGAGATCATCAGCACAGCGACCCTCTCCTCGGCCGCGAGGCTCTCTAGGAGACGGTGGACCTCAGCCTTGGTCGCGACGTCGATGCCCCGGGTCGGCTCGTCGACGATGAGCAACGATGGGTTCCGTCCGAGCCATTTCGCCAGGACGAGCTTCTGCTGGTTCCCACCAGACAGGGTGGAGGCGTTGCCGCTCAGCCGGCCGTACTTGAGGCGGAGTCGGTTTGCCCAGTCAGTGGCGAAGCTCCTCTCGAGGGCGCCCCAGATGAGCCCTCTGCGTTTCAGGTGGTCGTAAGAGGCAAGGGCGATGTTGCGGTCGATCGCCATCGCCATGACCAGCCCCTGCTGGCGTCGGTCCTCGGGGACAAAGCCGACGCCGGCGGCGATCGCATCGGTCGGCGACCCCGATCGCAGCCGTCGCCCGTTGATCAACACGCTCCCGGCATCGCGACGGTCGATCCCGAAAATGGCCCGCGCCACTTCGCTCCGGCCGGAGCCGACCAGGCCGGCGAGCACAACGATCTCACCCGCGCTCACGGTGAAGGACACGTCGGTAAAGACGCCCTCTCGGCTCAGGCGCTCGACCGCGAGGACCACGTCGCCCATCTCCCGGACACCAGCCTTCGGCCGGTCTACCACCTCGCGTCCCACCATCGCCTGGACGAGGTCTTCTGCGACCAGCCCGGCGAGCGGCCGGGTAAAGACGTGGCGACCGTCGCGCATCACAGTCACCCGCTGGCAGATGTCGAACACCTCCTGGAGGCGGTGGGAGATGAAGAGCACCGCTGCTCCGTCACGGCGGAGCGTCTCGACCATCTCGAAGAGCCGGTCGACCTCGTGGGCGGAAAGTGCTGCGGTCGGCTCGTCCATCACGATGATGGAGGCGTCGAGCGAGAGTGCTTTCGCGATCTCCATGATTTGTTGGTCGGCGACCGAGAGCCCTTTCGCGATCCGACGTGGGTCGAGACGGACGCCGAGGCGTTCGACGATGACGGCGATCTGCTCGTTCATCGTCTTGAAGTCGATGCGGCGCCCGCCACGCAGCGGTTCGCGACCGATGAAGACGTTCTCGGCGACACTGAGATCTGGGAACACCGATGCTTCCTGGTGGATTACGGCGATCCCGACGGCCCGAGAGGCGGCGGGGCCGTCCAGAGTCACCTCCCGGCCGTTGACGACAAGCCGGCCGCTATCGGGTTGGTGGACGCCAGCCAGGATCTTGACCAGTGTCGACTTGCCAGCCCCGTTCTCGCCGACGAGGCCGTGGGTCTCGCCCGAGTAGAGTTCGATGTCGCCGTCGACGAGCGCATGCACTGCACCGAATGACTTGGTCGCGTGCTCGAAGACCAGGGCCGGCCGATCCTCTCCCGGAGAGCTCGTTGGGTCGACCAGCTCCGCGACCTCAAGGTCGGACGTCCCTGTATCACCGGCCTCAAGCTCCATCTCGCTCCTTCTGTACCCGCTGTACCCGCTAAGGAAACCCGAAAGTATGTTCACGATGCTACTTACGACCGATCGGAGGGTCCTAGTTACCGAGCTACCGAGCCCTTTGACCCTTCCCTGTGACGTAAGTTAGTCTAGTGACTTATCAACCCTTGTCAACGTGGCAACTCAGCTGCCCGTCCAGTTAGGCTCTTGACTGAGATGATGGTAAGTGAACCGGCACAGGCACTCGACCGAGCCGAACTGCGACAGCGGAACCGGGGGATAGTCGTCAACGTCGTCCAAAGGTCCGGTCCGGTTTCGCGGGCCGCCATCGCCCGAGCTACCAACCTGGCCAAACCTACGGTCTCGCTGATCGTCGACGAGTTGGCGGCCGAAGGGGTGCTTATAGAACTAGGGGTCGGTGAAGCCTCTCGCAATGGTGGACGACGACCGGTGCTCTATCGCTTTAATGAAGAGTCCCACCATGTCCTGGCCGTCCACATCGGCGTCGAGACCACCACGGTCGTCCTCGCCGACGCTGTCGGCACCGAGGTGACCAGGACCAAGATTGGAACCTCCCACGACGCGCCCGAGGATGTCCTCGCCTCGGTGGCGGACGCAGCGGTTCGTACTATTGCCGAACACGGCCTAGCCAGGCGCAACGTCACGGCGATCGGCGTCTGTGTGCCGGCTCTGACCGACCCTGTCGGCGGCCTGCTCGTGCTTGCGCCCAACCTCGGCTGGCGGAACGTGGACATCGCCGGGGGTCTGCGAACAGTGAACGATGAGGCCGCGATCTACGTGCACAACGTGGTCCAGGCCGTCTTGGCCGCCGAGTACACCGAAGGCGTCGCTCAGAAATGGCCGAACGCCGTACTCCTGTACGAGGACAGCGGGATTGGGGCCGCCATCTTGGTCGATGGCTCCATCTTTCATGGGGTCCAGGGGTTCGCCGGCGAAATCGGGCACTGCCAGGTCCCCGGAGCCCATGAACCTTGCAAATGTGGGGCCAGAGGATGCCTAGAGACCCGTGCCTCGGTAGGGGCGATTTTGCGTCGTACCGGAGCCCAACCTGACCATGGCGGCACCCGCCATGAGCAGCTGCGAGCCTTGGCCCAGTCGGCCGATCCACGTGTCAACCGCGTCCTACGCGAGGTTGGCAAGGAGGTCGGTCTGGCCGCTTCGTGGCTGGTCAACCTGGTCAATCCCGACGCCGTTATCGTCGCTGGTGGCTTCCTCGATGCAGGCGAGCACTTCTTCGATGGGCTCGAGACATCGATCCGCGACCACGCGTTGCCTGAGTCCGCCGCCAACCTCGAGGTCCAACGTTCCTCCCTGGGAAGCAGCGCCCCCCTGCGCGGGGCCACGTTGCTCGCGCTCCAGGCATACCAACAGGGTGTGCGGCGCGTCCTGGGTTACCGCCCAGAAGGCCTGCGGACCAAGGACTACGACAGAACTGGGGATCCACTGACTACCTGAGGTGCGTCGGAGTCAGCTCAGTCTCTCCAATTATCCAGGTCTATCGGAACCTTCTCCTGGTTCTCGGGCGAGGAAGGACAGGCCGGCTCCTCTCAGTCTCTTCAATGGCGCATCCCCGCTCAAGGTTCGACCGCCAGGGGCTTGCCAACATTGGCTTGGAGGGGTATGTTCGTTTATATTGTAACTAACTGAGAGGACGGACGATGGTGGATTCCCTTGTTTCTACCTTTGTCCCTAAAAGAGAAGACCACTTCAGTTTCGGGTTGTGGACGGTGGGCTGGCAGGGCCGAGACCCCTTCGGCGATGCCACCCGGGCTCAGCTCGACCCCGTGGTTTCCCTGCACCGGCTGGCCGAGATCGGGGCCTGGGGGGTGACCTTCCACGATGACGACCTGATACCGTTCGGCTCGGACGAGGCCGAGCGGGAGGCTGTCATCAAATGCTTCCGGGCAGCCCTGGACGAGACGGGAATGGAAGTGGACATGATGACGACCAACCTGTTCACCCACCCGGTGTTCAAGGAAGGCGCGTTCACCGCCAACGACCGCGGCGTGCGGCGCTTCGCGTTGCGCAAGACGCTGCGCAACATCGACCTTGCGGCCGAGCTCGGCGCCCCGCTCTACGTCACCTGGGGGGGACGAGAAGGGGCGGAGTCCGACGCCGCCAAGGACGTGCGCGCCGCCCTGGACCGCATGCGCGAAGCCATCGACACCCTCTGCGCCCATGTCATCGAGCGCGGCTACAACATGCGCTTTGCCATCGAGCCCAAGCCCAACGAGCCTCGGGGCGACATCCTGCTGCCGACCATCGGCCACGCCCTGGCCTTTATCAACGAGCTGGAGCATCCCGAGATGGTGGGGCTGAACCCCGAGATCGGCCACGAGACCATGGCCGGGCTCAACGTCGTGCACGGCTACGCCCAGGCCCTGTGGTCCAACAAGCTGTTCCACATCGACTTGAACGGCCAGCACGGGCTCAAGTACGACCAGGACCTGCGCTTCGGCGCCGCCGATGTCAAGAGCGCCTTCTTCCTGGTCGACCTCCTGGAATCGGCCGGCTACGACGGCCCCAAGCACTTCGACTTCAAGCCACTGAGGCCCGAGGACTCCGAAGGGGTCTGGATATCGGCCGCCGCCTGCATGCGCACTTACCTGATATTGCAGGCCAAGGCGCGGGCGTGGCGGGCGGACCCCGAGGTAGCCGAGGCCCTGGCCGCGGCCGGTGTCCCCGACCTGTCCCGACCGACGTTGGCGCCCGGCGAGACTCTTGCCGACCTGCTCAGTGACCGCAGCGCCTATGAGGACTTCGACGCCGAGGCGTCCGGCAACCGGGCCGTCAACATCGAGCGGCTGGACCAACTGGCTCTCGACCACATCTTCGGCGTGCGCTGACGCACCCTCGCGTTGCATAGGCACGCCTAACAAAACGAGATGGCGTCACCTCCGACCCCCAGAAGTGATGCCATCTCTAGTTGTTACGTCATCGCGTTGATTGGAACTGACAAGAGCAGCGGCGAGCCCAACAAGCACAGGCTCTCGTTTTGCAGCTCAGGAGAACACATGCAGTCTTACCGCCTCGGCCACCGGTCTAACTCGGAGAGCTCCCTGGACGTGGCGAGTGCTCACGCCCCTGTTTGGGGAACTGGTGTTCCTCAGAGAGAGCGGCGACTAAGAAACGATAGCCAAAGCAAAGTGACGTGGCCGCAGTGAGTGGGACCGTCTTCCGGTGCAGCATCTCGCATGCCATCCAGCAGATGTCTGTCGCTGTCCTCGCAGAGCGCGCTGATGCCATCGCCTGCCGCTTCGCGGGAGCATCACCCGCCGAGGCCTCGCGTATACTTGGCGCCGTCAGGGGCTCATTGGGGCAACGGGACCCCGTCCCGCTTGCCGGGCGCGGCTGACTAAAATGTGGCGTGCCACAGTCGCGGGGCACATTTGCGCTGACCTGCGACCAAAACTCGGCGGCGAGGAGCGCATTGTCCCTGGCGCAATAATCGAGGTGGGCCCGCTTGATATTCGGCCTGGGGGCTCAGTAGCCAACACTGGGGGCGACTTGGCGGCGCTCGGGGCGCAGGTGCTCCTTGTCGCTGACCTGGGTGATGACGAGCTTGGATCGACCGTGGTCCGTGCCCTCTTGCCGGTTGGCGCCGACTGTCGAGGCATCCGACAAGTCGCAGGCTTGACGACCTCGTACTCGTTGGTCTTCGAGCCCCCTGGAACCGATAGGTCCTTTTGGCACCACGTGGGTGCCAATGCCTCGTTCGACGGGGCTCGAGTACAGCCGGACGCGGTCGATTTAGTCCACCTTGGCTACCCAGCGCTGCTACCGCTTATGTACGCTGACTGTGGCATTCGCCTTCAAGACCTCTTGGCCCGGGTACGCCAGGCGGGTACCACGACTTCGCTCGACCTTTCCTTTGTGGCGCCAGGGTCGCCCGCGGCGCAGGTCAACTGGCGGCTCCTGCTCCAACGGACAGCCCCATTGGTGGATGTGCTCTCCCCGAGCGTTGACGACCTGGTGAGCGCACTAGGCGTCGCAAGGCCAAAGTCACTCTCAGAAGTGCGGGAGCTGGGGCTAGTCCTGCTAGGGCTGGGCTCCGCCGTAGTCCTGTTGACCAATGGTGAATGGGGAATGCACCTGTTCACCGCAGGTCAAGATCGTCTATCCGACGCCGGCCGCTGTCTATCTGAGCGTACCGAAACGTGGGCGGACCGGGAACTCTACCTACCTGCGTCCGCCAGTGGCACCCTCGCCACAACGGGTGCCGGCGACGCCGCCACCGCCGGCTTACTGTTTGGCGTCCTCGCGGGAAGTGGCGCCGAAGAGGCGGCGACAATCGCTTCGCGGGCAGCGGCCCTCAAGGTTGCAGGGCACAAGCGACCTTTGCGTTACGCAACTACGGCACGGAGCAACTGAAGGTGGAGGCGCGTCAAACTGCAGCAAAACAGGGCTCGGGCGTCGCGCGACAGCTCCGATTTCCTTCACGCCATTGGCCAATTTCCCAAGGAGTCGGGTCTTGCGTTCTGACCTAGCGGTCCCATCTGAAATGCGCGCCCTCGTACTCGACGGCATCGGCTTCGAGCACCTTCGGGTCGAGAGGGTCCCGACACCGCGACCCGGGTCTCGCCAGATGCTCGCCCGAGTGGACTGCGCGGGGATCTGCACTTCGCTGATCAAGTTGGTCGAGCAGGGGTCGGCTCATGCGTTTCTCTATGGCTGGGATCCCGCCCGCTGGGCGCTCATCCTGGGTGACGAGGGTTCGGTCACGATCGTCGAAGTGGGTAGCGAGCTGCAGGACAGGTATTCCCCCGGCAGCCGCTTTGTGATCCAACCGGCCGTCGACCACGCGCCGGTCAATCATCGAGACCGCTACCTCAATGGCGCAGCAGCCGTCCGGAAGGTCGCCGTCGGCTACACATTGCAAGGACACCTCGCCGAATACATCCTCGTTACGGAGGAGGTGATCGAGGCTGGATGCCTGATCCCAGTACCCAACCTAGAGCTTGCCTACGCGCATGCCGCTATGGCCGAACCCTTCTCGTGCGTGGTTTCTGGTCAGGACCATCACGTGCACCTTTCTCAGGAGACGGGGCTATCGCCGCGGTCCGTGCTCAAGGGCCTTAGGCCTGGTGGCGTCACCGTCGTCCTCGGTGCCGGCGCGATGGGTCGCATGCACGTCGACCTTGCCTTCGGCTACCGCCCTTCCGCCATCGTGGTAACGGATCTTGACGATGAGCGGCTTGACCTGGTCAGGGCGCTCTTCCAACAGCGCGCTGCCCAGTTGGGCATCGCTCTAGTCGCTTGCCGCGCCGCCGAGGTCGCAAATGTCGTCGCCGCTCTCAGCGAACAACGCGGCGCCGACGACGTGATTGTTGCGGTCGGTTCGCACAGTGCGATCGAGACCGCCCACCAGCTCGTCGCCCGCGGAGGGGTCATAAACCTCTTCGGCGGCCTCAAACATTCCGAAGCGCTCGTCCCAGTCGATACCTCGGCGATCCATTACAAGGAGATCAACCTCACCGGCTCGAGCGGTGGTTCTGCTTGGGACCTCGCTCACACTCTGGAGCTCATGTCCGCCGGCCAGGTCGACCCGGGCCAGCACATCGCGCGTGTCGGCGACCTCAGCCACGCCGTCGAGCTCCTCGAGCTCGTCAAGTCCCGGGTGATCGATGGCAAGGCGGTGGTTTACCCACACCGCCCTGCAGGTGAGACCCTCAGAGTTACGTCTTGGACGGCGAGTGACGAGCGCAACTACCTCCAGTTGCCCTCCTCGCTGGGAAAATGACGCTCGCCGGCCGCCGGACGTTCGTCGGCTTTGGTTTCGGGCCGATCCAAACCGGTCTGTTCCTCGCCGAGGCATTCGCCTCCGGCAGGTTTGGCCGGCTGGTCGTGGCCGAGATCATGCCAGACTTGGTCGCGGCCATAAGAAGGACCGAGGGGCGGTTCTGTATCAACATCGCGCACCCCGACCGCGTCGAAGTCGTGACCGTCGGGCCCGTCGAGATCGCCAATCCTACCTCGGAGCTCGATCACCAGCTCCTTGTCCACGCGATCGCGATGGCAGACGAGATCGCCACCGCGTTACCGAGCGTCGAGTACTACGTCTCGGAGGGCCTGGGTAGCGTTCACCGACTGCTCGCAGAGGGCCTGCGAGAAAAGGCTCGAGAAGCAGGCCCGCTGGCCGTGATCTATACGGCCGAGAACAACAATCACGCGGCAAAAACCCTGGAGGCACTAGTGCTGGCGGAAGTGCCCCAGGCTGAGCGCGCCGCGGTCGCTGTCCGCGTGCGCTTCCTCAACACGGTGATCGGGAAGATGAGCCAGGTGGTCTCCGATCCTCAAGAGATCCGCGACTACGGCCTGGTGCCGCTGTCGCCCGAGCTTCCGCGGGCCGTTCTCGTTGAGGCTTTTAACCGCATCCTCGTCTCGAAGATCCGCTTTGACGACAGGTTCGTCCGTGGGATCACGGTGTTCGAGGAGAAGGAGGACCTGCTCCCGTTCGAAGAGGCAAAGCTTTACGGCCACAACGCGACACACGCGCTGTGTGGGTACCTGGGTGCGCTCGCCGGGGTTCACCGGGTTGCTGATCTGGGAACCGTGCCCGGCCTAGTCCCTCTGATCCGTGCAGCTTTCATCGAGGAGTCGGGCGAGGCGCTGATCCGGAAACACAGGGGTGTGGACCCTCTCTTCACGCAAGCTGGATACTCGCGCTACGCCGAGGATCTCCTTGAGCGGATGATGAACCCACTCCTGCGTGACACGATCGAACGGGTCACCCGCGACACGGTACGGAAGCTTGGCTGGGACGACCGCCTGATCGGCACGATGCGGCTCGCGCTCACTCAAGACGTCCAACCACGACGCTACGCCCTTGGAGCGGCCGCTGCACTTGCGGTCCTACACCCGGCTCTCCTAGACGGCGACGGCACCGTCGACGCGATCCTGGGGTCGATCTGGAAGGCGGCGGTCGACGAACAGCGCGCGATCATTCAAGCGATCGAGGCCGCGTTTGGCGCGCTGAGGGCTTGGCGGGACGCCAACCTCCAGAACCCACAAAAGCTGGAGTATTGGTAGTGGATCCCGGCGGAAGTTGCGTTGATGTGATTCGACTGTGGGATGAGCCCGCCCGGGTGGTCCCATGTAGCTCGCGTGCGACACGCAATCTCCGACTAGCGGCTCGATGCATGGTCGGCTTCAGCCGACTATCGAGGGCAGGTCGCGGCCAGCCTCGACTTGCCTGCGGAGACGATCCGCTACTGGGAGCGAGCTGGGCTAGTCCAGGCCGTGGCTCGCGACGGCGCTACTCCGCGGCTGATGTCGAGTTCATCGAGGTGATCCGTTGCTTGCGGCTGACCGGGATGCCGGTACGTGTGGTCCGTCACTTCACCGACCTCGTTCGCCAGGGGCCGGTCAGCGCTCCGGAGCGGCTTGCCTCCTGAAAGAGCATCGCGAGGGAGTGATCGATTCGATCCGTGCCCAGCAGCGCGCTCTGACAGTGGTGGAAGACAAGATCGCAACGTACGAGGAGACGTGAAGGGTGCACAAACTCATCTCCTCCACATTCGACAAGCCGCGTGCCGACAAAGGTGTAGGGCTCCAAAATGTCGATCGGGCCCTTGAGCTGGCACTCCTCGGCATCGTCGAGCATCATCTGCCATGGCCCTCCGCCTGTGCTACCTCGTCACGTGCCGCGTTCTTGAGATACTGGGATCCCGCCGACGGACAGAGGGCGACAAGGACATCGAGCTGATGGTACTTCGCCACGAGATCCGCTTGCTGAAGCGTCAGCTCCATGGCCGCGTGCGCTTGGCGAGTAGCGGGAGGGAACCTCCCCCTCCCGCTCTCTTAGAACCGTACGTGACGGTCTCCCGTCATACGGCTCCCACAGTCCGGCGTGTCGGTGAGGTGAGGAGACGCCAATGGGCGAAGAGCTTCGGCTGTCGCAGCCGTGCCGCATCCAGCCAGCGCCATGCCCGGTTGGGACGTCCTCGTAGTCGTTTGAACTTCTGCATTGCCCATCGGACGAGGTGCTCGTCGATGCGCGCAGCGATGGCGTACAACTCGGAGCGGTAGAAGGCCCCGTAGTAGTTGATCCAGCCTCGCACCTGGGGATTGATCTCCTGGGCGAGGCCGGACAGGTCCGTCCCACTGCGGCGGTTGAGGTGCCAGGCTCTGATCTGACGACCCTTCGCCTTCCTCGCCGTGGTGCTCATGGCCGGCAGGAAACTCACGAAGAATCCATACCGGCCTTTGGCCAGGCGGGCCCGAAAGGTGTAGCCGAGGAAGTCGAAGCTCGTGTGCTCGGAGCTGCCTCGGCGCTTCGTGTCCTTGCAGTACACGACCTTCGTCTTGTCGGGGTGCAGCTCGAGGCCCAAAGACCCGAGCCGCTCGGCGAGCGCGGCCCGCAGAGCGAGCGCCTTCGCCTCGGTGTCACAGTGGACAACGACGTCATCCGCTTATGCCGAGGTCTGGATTATGCCGAGGATCGCGCTGACAGCTTGCATTTGACCTGCTGAGATGCCATGGGAGCGCTGGGGAGCTCGGCATAATCCTGGCGTTCGATCGAGGCTTCTCTCTTTGGATTCCAAATGAGAGGACCGTCCGTGGGCAAACCAACGCATGTGCATGTAAAGGGGCCGCTGGCCCGCTACGCCGTTCACTTCGAGGAGGACCTCGCCGAGCAGGGCTACAGATCGGCGCGTGACCACCTTTACGCGATGGCCCAGGTGAGCCGCTGGCTCGCCAGCGA
>Ga0182027_10008961_pt1 | contig 14469 bp, 9 predicted proteins | sample 712E1DmetaG_FD_121300 | JGI IMG/M metagenome (GOLD analysis project Ga0182027, IMG submission 121300) | Permafrost microbial communities from Stordalen Mire, Sweden - 712E1D metaG (Illumina Assembly) | ecosystem: Environmental > Terrestrial > Soil > Wetlands > Permafrost | place: Sweden...
GCGCCCGTCCCCAGCTGCCGAAGCCCAGGCGCAAATCGCCCAGCGCCTGCAGGTACTCGACGAAGTCCGCCACCTCGGGTTCGAGGTCGCCGTACTGAGTGCCGTAGACCACGCCGTCCAGAAATCGCCATTCCTCGATCAGGCCCCGCTCGTAAAGCGGCTTGAGCGCCGCCAGGGTTTTCCCCAGCAGATCGGGCGATCGACGGCCAGTCAGGACCTCTAGGTAGTACTCGATGCCGGCCTGAACCAACCCCAACTCGGTGAGCGCGCCGGCCAGGCGAAAAGCGGCGGCATCCCGTCGCAGATCGGTTTCGGGCAACGCCGCGTACAACTCATACAGCACGGCTGCCCCTTGGCTGGCCTTCTTTGCGTTCAGGAGTTCCAGGCCGCGGTCCATGCGCTCGTCGGCGTCCGCCGGCGCCTCGACCGACGGCTTCGGTGCAGCGGGGGGAGCCGCGGTGGCCCGCGTGGCAGCCGCGGCAGGCGCCGCCGGCGCAACGGCGGGCGGAGCCGCGGGCGCTGGAGCGGCCGCGAGCCACAGCCAGCAAAGAAGCGGCGTGGTCATCGCTCGTCGCCTCCCCAGGCAAACGCCGCCCCCACAGCCAGCAGCACCTCATTGCGCGTGGACCAATGGTTGAAGAACACATAGTCGCGAACATCCAGGCAAAACGAGACATGGGGGCTGGCGAAAACCCGGAAGATGAGTCCGGCATCGGGGCCAACGGGATACGCCTGGGGATTGATGTAGCGGGCCAGGGCTACGCCGAACGGCACCGACACCTCCAGGTGGATCAGACGCCGGTTGAACACGGCTAGCTTTCCGTAGAAGGGTTTGAGCACCAGATTGGACGAAAGAATGAAATCGACGGCCGCAATCTCAGTCGGCTTCACACTGAAGTTGTCCAGCAGCTCACTCTTCAGCCCGGTATCGAGTTGCTTGTACACATAGGCCCCCCGAATGATCTCCCAGGCCCAGGAATTGCTCATGTGGTATGTGAATGACCCGCCCACAGTCAGCCCCTTGTTGAAGGCGTTCAGGGGCAAAAATCCGGCCGCGACGGTCAGCTCGCCGCCCAGTCGAAACAGCCGGCTTTGCACGGCGTAGGTTGCGACCTGCTCTTCGTCGAGTTCATCCTGGGCGTAGGCGTTGGGGCTAGCCAGCCCGACGGCCGCAAGAGCGAAGAGCGTGGTGGGGAGGAAGGGGAAGCGTCTCATGCGTGTCTCCATGTCTAAGAGCCGGAGGTAGCCAGGGCGATGGGATAGATGACGGTGACGGAGCCGCCACTGGGCGACGGGAACTGCCAGCGCCGAACCGCTGCTTGCATGCAACTGGTGGCTTCGTTGCTCGACAGGGTGGAAGCCTTGATCTTGACCGAGGTGACGCTGCCGCCGGAGCCGATCACCCATTCAAAGGTGACCTTGCCCGAAAGGTTGGGGCTGACGATGAGCTGGCGTTCGTAGCACCCCTGCAATTCGAAAATGTGGGAGTTGATCACGCGCTGGATCTCACCGCGATCCAGATGACCCTCCACCTTCATGGTGTTGGGTTTGGCCGTGACCTGCGCGCGGACCTGCCCGGTGGGGGCGCGGCCCAGCACGCGGCCCAGGTCCTTGCCCACGTCGCTGGCGGATTTGGTATCGAAGCGTCCGATGCCACTGCCAGCAGAGGCAAGGCGCAGGGAATCGCCCGGCAGTTTTCCGATGGCGCCCGACACTTTGAACCCGCCCCCGCGCACCGGGGCCACGGCGTCCAGATTGCTCATGGCCGTGGCCATCGAGGTCTTGGGTGCCGCGGCCATGCTGCCCAGGGCAGACAGCAGCTTCTGCGCTGTGACCGTGGCCGGGGCCGGGGCGGAAGGGATGGTGCGCGCGCGGGGAATGTGCGCCACCGCCACCCGGGGAGCTGTCTCGCTCGGCGCATTCTCGCTCCGCTCGGGCTTGGCCTTCTTCTTCTCACTCGCCGGTGGCGCGACCGGAGGCTCAAGCTCGACCTCTTTGAGCGCGATACGGGCGAAACGCCCCTCTTTGCTGTCCACGATGTACTCGCGCCGCACGAGGCTGGTCAGGCCAATGACGGCAAAGACCACCAGGTGGACCAGCAGGGAGAGGCCCCCGATCCACAGCATGGGCTTGCTCAGCTTCAGGCGCAGTGGCGCCCTGGGCAGCGACGACGCGGCGGGTACCAGGTGCACCAGGACGCCCTCGCCGGTCGGCAAGGGAAAGATCACCTGGGTGCGCGGATTGAGCGGGACCTGGCCGCGCTTGTCGGCGCGCCGCCGCCACTCGGCCTCGTCGACGGGCTGGCCTGCCTCGCTGACGGCCGCGCTCTCCGGCAAGGCATCACGAAAGAAGGCAAAACTCCCGCGGCGAGGGGATTGACCAACGGCTTTGCGCAGTCCCGGGAGGCGGAGCCGTTCGCCGCCGCGCAGGTGGCGCAGCTTGGTCACGCAGCCATGGCGAAACCGGATGACCTCGACGGCGTGCTCGGTCGAAGCGCTGGTCAGTCCCACCTCACACAGGCCATCGAGCAACGAGAAGGTTGGCTCGAAAGCCACTTCGTCGTCGTCATCGTCGTCGGGCCAGGCGCGGGCGGGCGGCGGTGCCTTTGGCGCAGGTGGCTCGCCGGTGACCAAGAAGGGCTTGCTCGCCGGCACGATTGCCACCTGGGGCAGCGGAGCACGGACGGTGGCCATTGCGGGCGCGCTCGGCGCAGCGCCAGGGGCAGATGAAGTGGGTCGCGCCGCATGCGCGACCGGAGCCGTGCCGGCAACCGGGCGCGCGGACGACGCGGGCGCCTCTCGCGCGGCAGGTGGCGATGCAGTTCTCGGTATTGCGGACCGTGGGACGGTGGCCGCAGGCGGCGAAGGCACGGGCGGCGGCCAAATCGCGCGTGTTTGCCCGCTCGCGCGGACAGGGACGACCGGTGGGACAGGCGGGGCAGGCCGCGGCGGGGGGGAGGCCGCAGCCAGCGAGGGCGGGGCGACCGGCCGGGCCGGAGAGGGCGAGGGTCGCGGCGAGACTGCCCCGGCGGGCTTGGCGACCGGGCGCGCCGAAACCGGCGCGCGCGCCACATCCGGCTTGTGCAGGGTGATGCGCAGCCGGTAGCGCCCGATAGAAATCTCGTCCATCCCCCTGATGGACTGACTCGCCACCGCCACACCGTTGACCTCTGTTCCGAGCGCACTCCCACAGTCCTCGATCCGGCAGCTGTCTCCGTCGAAGTGCAAGACCGCGTGACGAGGCGCCACGTCGACATCCTCCAGGCGAACCATCACGCCGGAATCGCTGCCGATGGTCACCTCGGGCGAGGTGAACATCAGCGATCCGACAAAGCGCGTGTCCTCGAAGAGGATGACTTCGAGCGCGCCGCGGGCCTTGGCGGACCCTTCTGTCATCTCCTCTCCTGGCCCGGCGAAATGATCTCCACCGTGCGTGACCGGAAGCTGTCGGGAACTTGCACGATGCTCTTGAACTCGCTGGGTGAGCGCTGGAAGAGATAGATTGCGCCCGAGGCAGACTGCCCGCGCAGCATGCGCTCGTCGAATTCGATGCGCGATTCCTGTCGCACCGTCTCGCGCGTGGCCGCGCGGGTGTCACCGGTCTGCGGTTTGACCTCCGGTTTTGCCGCCCCCACCTTGCCAGCCAACGCCGCGCCCGCTTCCGTGGCCGCGCTGCCATTGCCGTTGCTGTGCTGGGCCGCGGGTGTCTTGCCGTGCGATCGGCGTTTGCCAGCGGCCAGCGCCGAACCCGCCACACTCCAGACCAGCCAAGCCGCAACCAGAGACAGGATGATGGGTGTTTTCATGAGATCACTCGGGGGCTAGGAGGAAAAGGTCGTCGTCGGCGACGTGAATGAAGGCGACATTCGGAGTCTTGTGGTCCGGGGCGAGAAAGTCGACCGGCACGGTCATGGCCTTGTAGATGGTGTTGCCATTCGGGGAATCAAGCGGCACCTCGCCCATATAGAACCGCAGCGTATTCCATCCGCGCCCCGGGCGGCCAGTCGGCAGCTCTTGCGTTTCGACCAAGGTGATGTTGCGGACATCCATGTGAAAGCAGGTGCGATCCGTGTTTCGCAGGATCACACGAACATCGGTCGCAGGCGAGCCTGGCGGCGGCAACAGGTCCGGATCGATGGTGACCAGCAACTGGCCGCCCTGGGGTGAGTCCAGCGTCAAGTCACCCGGGCTGGTCAGCGCCACCGAGGCGCTGGGATCGTCCTCGGCCCCGGCGGGCAGGGTGGTTTCGTTCTCGGCCCATGCCAGCCGCGGTGGGATCTCTCCCGACAGCCGCAGGATCCACACCGTGCTGGTACCAAGCTTGACGCTGACGATGCGCACACCCGGAAAAGGTTCGTTCGGGGTGGCCTCGAGGCGTTGGGTCTCGCCCTGGTCCACGGTCCGATACTGATAGCCGTATTCCAGGTCGCGCGAGGAATCGTCGGTCCAGGGATCGAGGCCTTCTTTGACCTCATCACCCTTGTTGATGCCATCCTGATCGCTGTCGATCAATCGATCGTCGACCAGCGGATTGCTACCCAGACGAACCTCCACCAAGTCGGGAATCCCGTCGCGATCGGAGTCGGCCAGATAGGGATCGGTGCGCAGGATGGCTTCCTCACAATCGTTCAGGCCATCAAGGTCGTGGTCCGCCAGCGGGTCAGTTAGATTGGCGCAGGCCTGGAACGTTCCCGCCACCAGCGGATCGAACTCGCTTCCGGTCGCCGCCAGGCGAGCCTCGATGCCGTCTCGCACCCCATCCCCGTCAGTGTCAGGATTCAGGGGGTCGGTGCCCGCCTGGACCTCTTCCTCGTCGGAGAGCCCATCCCCGTCGCTGTCAGCCACCGGCGCCGGACCACGCAAGAGAGCGTTGCCGTTCATGACCACAATGTCGCGCAGGACCAAGCGGCTGCCCGGCTGGTCCACGTCCACCGCCAAGAAATCCAAGGTTGCCGGCGTCTGCTGCACTTGTTCCCCGAGTCCCGCGCGCGCCATGTCCCCCAGGACATCCAGCGCCCGCTGATCCGCGCTCAAGGCGAAGGTGTGGAAGATGAGATCCTGTCCCCCATTGTCGCGCACATAGCTGCGCAGATCCGCCACGGTGTTGCCGTAGAGATAGCGCTCACAGTCGGTGGGTGCGGGCGTGACGTTGCTGCAGAAAGCGGCTGTGAATTCGGTCTGACATGGCGGGGTGAGCCCCTGGGAAGTGCACCAGGCTATCGGCATGGACGGGGTGGGCGGCCCTGCAGCCACGAACAGCACCGCGTAGCGGGTGCGGCTGCGGGTTCCCGGATCCGAGGCGAGCAGATCGTCCTCGATGATGGTGGAAAGCACGCGCAGGGTATCAAGGTAGTTGCGCTGTGCCTGCCCGGCGCTGGCGGCCATCGCTTCGAGGGCGGCATCGATCTGCACCGAATCGGAAGAGAATCCTGGAAAGAGGATGCGGGCCTCTGCCCCCATGAGCAGAAGTGAAACCGCCTGATTGGGCGCTTGATGGCGTCCCAGGAATGTGCGCAGGGTTTGGATGCGGTGGCCTGCGGGATCGCCCTCGACCATGTCGCCCGTGCCGTCCATGACCACCACAGTCTTTTGCGGGAATGCGATGGCCGCAGGATCATCCGTGCACAGATCGCCCTCGAAGGAGATGCGATTGCCCTGGTTGGGCGTGTAGTTGTCGCCGTACAGATTCGCCTTCGTGCACGCCGCACCCAGGGCCAGCGAGGCCAAGAAGAAGGAGGGAACTCTGGTCAATGTGCGCCTCCATTGCCGACACCGCGCACCCCAGGCGGGCCGCGCAAGATGGCGCCGGATCGACCGACGATCCACAGGTCGGCGGCAGAGGCTGCGTAGACACCAATGAGCCAGCGCTCGTCCGGCGTAGGGATAATGGTCGGATTCTGTCCGCCTGGCAATTTGGCGACGAAGCCCTGGTTTCCCACCACCCAGACATCGCCGTCGCTGACGGCCACCCCACGCAGGAAGACCTGGGGCAGACCTTGGGTCTGGGTCGCCTGGCCCGCAGACCAGAAGAAGAAGCCCCCTTCCACGCCCACAAAGTAGGCACCGGCCGCCCAACGCGTGGCCCCTGCCAGCAGTTTCGTGTAGCCGGGAAGAGAGGTGGCGCTGATGCTTGCCGCGGCGATGTCGATGTGCGACACCACGCCCAGGCTGCCAATGGCGTACAGGCCATCGTCGCTGTCCGTGATCGCGTAGTAGTTGTCGTTGCGGGTGTTGGCGATGAGAGTCCAGATGCCGCCCGCAAACACGAGCGCAATCCCCTGCTCGCCCACGGCAACCGCCGAGGCATCGTCCGCCCAGACGGCGTTGAGCACGGCGCTGGTCACGGGAACATCTGCGCTCCACACGCCGTCCTGTCGTCGCAGGATCGTCCCCTGCTCCCCCACCGCATAGGTCAGGTTGTCGCTCGCCACGGTGACACCGCGTAGGTTGGCGGAAGTACCGCTCTCCTCGCGCAACAGAGCCGTGCCGTCCCAGTGCAAAACAGTGCCTTCGTCCCCGACGACGAAGACATTGCTGGCTGAACTGCCCGAGACGGCATTGAAGTTGGTCGGGCCTGCGTCCACTGATTCCCACAGCGAGCCGAGCGAATCCGGGCCGGCATCGCCGTGCGATGGGACAGTGACATGGTCGCACGCCGCCGCTGCTACCAGCAAGAGTGAGAGAGGCGAAACGATGCGCATGGGGAAGTTCGACTAGAAGGTGAGACTCGCCGGACACTGGTTCTGCGCCTTGCAGAAGCAACCACATAGGCCTCCGCCCATTTCGGAGCAGGAAGCGGGACACCCGGGAGTCACGGCCTTGAGGCGGAATTGGTATTGGCCACTGGCGGAAAAATCCCAGTCATCGGCACCCGCGTCCCGCACTTGCAGATAGTACCGATAGTCTGCTGCGCCTCCGTCCGCGAAACCTCCGTCCACGACGCCTGCGTCCACAGCAACCCCGTGCTTCTGGGACGCGAACGAGCACTCGGTGCAATCCCCGTCACCGAACACGTCGGTCACCGGCGCCGTGGTCGGCAGCGTGCCGGCATAGGTCCAACTTTCGTGCAGGGTCAGATCCTCGTCGCGCATGAAGAATACCGGCCGCACCGGCGACGGTCCCGGCTGCACGTATTCGAAGACCAGCCCGCAATCCTGGCCCGGACAGGGGTGCGAGAACCAATACCAATCCTCGTCAGTCTGATAGGAAATGAAGCCGGAGATGCTGGTGCCCGCTTTGATCTGGGCGGTGATGTCCTTGGCCCGGGCCTGACTGGGAGCCAGGTTGGTTGTCTGGATGGGATAGGGATTGTAGAAGTTGTTGCGGCCGGCGGGATCGGGACTGGCGTCGTTGGAATCCGGTTCGGGCACCACGCGCACGTCCAGCGTATAGGAAACGTTCGCGTCGTATTGATCGTCTTGGTTGTCGTGGACGATCACGTAAACCGGCCCGGCGGTGAAGATCGGTTGCGCGGTCTGCACCAGATTGCTCCCGTCGGCGCCGGTCTTCATGCCCCCATCCGCATCGTGCACCGAGAAGAGGGTTACACCACAGGCGCTTTGACCAGGGCTATCGGGCAAGGGCAAGCACAGCCCAGCTGCCAGGCATTGCCGGCACGCGCTGGTGGTGCATGCGCCAGCCGTGGCATCCACGCATTGGTGCGACAGCTCGCAGTCGTCATCGCTGCTGCAGGCAAGCTTCAGCACGCTGCAATCCGCATCGGTCTGGCACGGGCTGGCGGGATGCGCCTCCAGGATGTCGAGCGCCAGATCCATCGCGGTCGCCGGGATCCGCGCCTTGGCCTCGATGACGGCCGGAGCGCTGGTGGCGCGCACCAGGTAGAAATCGCGGTCCCCGCGCGATCCAATCGCGCCGGTCTGGGTCTTGAAGGTCACGGCGGTGCCGCTGTACAGGGCTGCGCAGGGCGATGTGGGCCCCGCCAGGCAGGTCGCCGTCGCGGGGGTGTCGTTGCGGCCAGGGCCTTCGTTCGAGTCGGTTTCAGCCCGGCCGCCCAGAGTCACCATGTATCCTGCCTCGGGCCGACGATCGGGGGCTGAGCCCTCGACGTAGCCGAGCGTGACGAACACGGTTCCGGCTGCGGGTGCCGGCTGGGTCAGATCCATGGGAACTGCCGCAGGCGGCACCTGGCCGGTGCCCAGGACCTTGCCGGCGCTGTCGGCAATCTGGTAGGTCAGCACCGCCTTGGCCGCGGCGGGGTTGTCCACCTGGAAAGCCAAGAGTGCGTCCGATGCGGCCAAGGTAACCACATACACATCGGCATCCCCCACAAACGAAATGAAGCCCGGCTGGCCATCGGCGGCCTTGGCCAGGGCGGCCGTACCGTTGGGTTCATGGGTGTCGGGATCAACCGCTGGCGTGGCCTGCAAGACGTAGCTATTCACGTTGTCGCTGGCGTCGTTGCCCGCATCATTCACCTGCAGGACGTAGAGCCCCGGAGAGGGAATCGCGAAGGTCGTGACCACGGCGCTCTTACCGTCGTTGGCGTCGGGGTCACTGGCCACCGCCCCCGGCACCTCGGTGATGCCGTCCGCCTCCAGCAGCTGGACCTCCAGGTTCACCTTGGTGACCGACGAGGGATAGGCCAGGCTCACGTCGAGCAGGTTCATGCCCTCACCCACCTCGATGGAAAAGTAGTCCTGGTCGCCGCGCGGACAGATCTGGCCTACCGCCTTGCTGCCTGCCACAAGCGGAATCGCGCTCGCCCCACCCTTTGAATCGTCGACCACACACCCGGCTGCTAGCGGGTCGGCACCAGGCCCGCTACTGGCCGAGGCATCGAACTGACTGTCGTCCTTTTTCGAGCTGGCGCAACCGATGAGGGCCAGCGTGCCGCTAAGGAACCACGCAGTCGCGATTCGCATCGAAGACCTCCTCGCTCGGTGTGGGACCGAACGCCTTTTTGAACGCCGTCACGGGCACCACCATCTGACCCGACGAGGGCATCTTGACCTCGGGATTCCGCCGGTAGCGGGGCCGCACACACGCGACCTGATGGTTGCCAAAATCCTCCGGTGAATCCGCAGGGGTCGAGGCCACCCGGATAAGGACGGTGTTGGTCCCCTCGGGCAATCCCATCGCCGTGCCGGTCGGAGCCAGGGTGATGTTGGTAACGGAAAAGTCGTAGCACAAACGCCCGGGCAGGGCGCGCTGGTCGCGCAACAGGCTAATGCTGTAGCGGTAAGCGATGCGCGAAAAATCGGCCACGTCGTTGTGCAACGGATCAGTGTGCGCCTGCAGCTCGGTGCCGTTGCTCGCACCATCGAAGTCCGAGTCGTAGAGCGTGTCAGCAGCCGCGGGGTTGGTGCCCATGCGCACCTCCAGGTCGTCGGGGAATCCATCGCCGTCCGAATCGATGAGGCGGGAATTCGTGCCGAAGTAGCGCTCTTCACAGTTGAGCAATCCATCGCCGTCGTCGTCAAGTCGGTCGGTGGCCATGCGACAGTCGGCATCGCCGGGGAACAGCGGATCGAACCCGGCGTTGGTCTGGCGAACTTCCAGCAAGTCGGAGAACCCGTCGCCATCGGTGTCAACCAGCTCGGGCGAGGAACCCGCCAACTCCTCCTCGGCGTCCGACAGCCCGTCCCCATCGGTGTCGACCACGGTTTCGCCCCCAACGGCCAGGGCATTCAGGTTCATGACGACCAGCTGCTTGAGCGCGAAGGTGCGGATGAACGAGGTGAAATCGATATAGAAAAGACTGATTCGCTCGGTGGCATCGAAGGCGCGATAGGTGCCGCCCGCCAAATTGGCCATGCCGGCCAACAACTCCTTGGCTTCGAGTTGCACCGAATCCGGGGTGTCCGGTGCCGACAGATACACCGTGTGCAGGGCGATTTCGGCCAGGCGCTGCTGCTTCTGCAGGCTGGCAATGTTCTGCACCGCCAGGCGAATATCGTCGGGCATTCCATACTCCACACTGCGTGGGGACGGCAGGCCGTCCGAGATGAACACCACCACGTAGCGAGCGCGGCTGCGCGCGGTGGCGTCCAGGGCGATCATATCTTGCTGCAACATCTCGTAGGCGGTTTCCAAGGCGCCCACGTAGTTGGTCTCGCCCACGCCGACGTTGAGCGCGGGTAGCCGCAACTTAACCTCGTCGCTGGACGCGGTGAAGCCGCCGAGCTGCCCCGTACTGTCACGGGTCTCGATGGCCACGCTGCTTTGGAAGGTGATGAGTCCGTATTCCACCCCGCTCCCGGCCGGGTAGGTGTTGAGGATCTCCTCGACCGCCGTGGCCCGGCGGGTGAAACAGGCGGCCTGCGCACACGGATTGGGCATGGGATCCGTGATATTCATGCTCTGCGAGATGTCGACAATGAAGAGGATGCGAACCGGAAACTCGGTCGGTTGCGGGACCTCGGTGCAAAACTGCCCATGGATGGTCAAGCGATCATCGCGAACTTCTGGCGGGCGCTCCGCCGGGTAAAGCGAGGCCTCGGAACAGGCGAGCAACAGAACGGCCCCGACGGCCACTTCACGGCGCATCTACGGGACTCCGGCGTCCGGGGGTGGGCAGATCGAGGTGAGGTTCTTGCAGTCTCCTGCAGACCACTGGAGCTCGCTAAAGGGCAACTGAACGAAACTCGCGGCCGGCTTGAAATCCATGCACGGCGGCGGGGGTGGGCAAACCGGAACCTGAGAGCATAGCTCGCTCAGCGGAACCACGCCATCGGAGGGAGATTTTACTGCGCCGTCCACGAAACGTACATCCGCGCAAGCCACCCGAACATTCCCATAGTCAAGCACGCGGCCCACCGGCGCCTCGTCGAAGTAGAGCAACACGCGATTCACCCCCAAGGTTGTGCCGGTTCCCTTGCCCGTGGTGAGCAGCTTGATGTGACGCACGTCGAGCTGGTAGCAGCGCTCTCCCGTGTTCTTGGTGAAGGGCGCGACGTCGTAGAGGTAGCGGACGGGCTGGTAGCTTGGAAGCGGCGCCACGTTCGGATTGGTGTGGGCCGTCACCTCGTCCAGGTTGCGGTCGCCGTCGTTGTCGAGGTCGCCGAAGGCATCAGTCCGATCCAGGGGATTCATCCCGGCGCGAAATTCCAGACCATCGGGAATGCGATCCCCGTCGCTGTCGGGCAAGCGGGGATCGGTCTTGAGAAAGGCTTCCTCGCAGTCGCGCAGCAGATCACCGTCGGAATCGACCCTGTCGCTCGGGGCGCAGGGGGTGAGCGGCTTGTTGGGATCCAAGGGATCGAATCCGGAGACCCGGTTTCTGTCTTCAAACAGATCGGTGTAGCCATCGCCGTCGCTGTCGGCGGGATCGCTGCACCCCGGGCCAGCCGCCACGCAGGTGTGCAGGATCCGCTCCTGCGCATCGGTCAGCCCGTCACCATCGCTGTCAGGCTCCAGGCCGTTGCCGGTGTCGATGACCGACAGGTTGGTCGCCAGCACACCCGCCAAAGCATTCTCCTCTATGAACGGGGTGTAGTTGATGCTGAGAAAATCGATCTTCGACGCCGAATCGAACTCGGTGAAGGTGCCGAGGCCACTCTCGGCCATGGCGGTCATGAGAGCGACCCCGCCGTCCCGATCGAGGCCAAAGGGCACCGCCAGCGGGTCGGACGCGGCCTCCGGGTCGTAGAGGAACGCCGTGTGCAGTCGGATTTCGCCCACGTGATAGAAATCCTGTAGCCCCATGATGTCGCTCACTGCGCGCAGAATCTGGGGCGTCAAATTGTAGTCGGCGCCTTCGCCCAAGTCGGGGTACATGTCGACCGGAATCGGCGGATCGAAGGCCGTGCTCCAGTCATTGCGGGGCACTGTGCACACCAGGTAGTCGTCCTGGCAGACTGTCGCCCGGCAATGCTGGTGCGCGGGACATTCGCCGGTGCCACAGGAGGTGGGGCTGGCGCTGCACTGGGGATCGGGTGTGCCGTCGGAGAAGAAGATGATGATGTACTTCGACCGGGCGATCTCGGCCGGCGAGCTGGCCACGATATCCTCGGAGATCATCTGGTAGGCGCCGCCCAGCGCGCCCTGATAGTCGGTCAGGCGATCCGCCTGGCTGATGCGCGTATCGATGGCGGCCAGGTCGGGCGCGTTGGTGAATCCCTGGGTCAGGCGGTCCACCCGGGAATCGAAGGCAATCACCCCGAAGGTGACGGCAGGGTTGTCTTGATAGCGAGTGAGCACGGTTCGCACCGCCTGGGCGCGGTAGCCTTGGCGATCGGTCACGCTCATGGAATCCGAGGTGTCCACCACGAACAAAACTTTGACCGGGAACACCGCGTCCGTATCGGGCGACAGACAGACCTCGCCGGTCAGGTGCAGTTCATTGTCCAGGAGGGCGCCGCCATCCCGAGGAACCGGTTCCAGATGCGAATCCGTGCACGAAGGCGCGGCCACGAACAGCCCGCTGGCTGCCAATAGAAGCGACGTCACTGCGCGTTTGCTAGCTAGACACATATGCTTCGCTGGGATGGTCACATCACCTTGTGGTCGTTCAGGGATGGGCGAGTGACGGGCGATGGCTTGCTCTTGTGGCAGAGAAGGCGGCCCCTGAGCAAGACCCTCTCTGCCCCGTCATGAACGATTAGCGCCGGCGCCGCCAGAGCATGACCAAGCTCAAGACCAAGAAGGCAACGAACAAGCCGGCTGGACGCTGGCCCGAAATCGCGCATCCGCTGCTCTTGTCGGCCGCGGACCCGGTCGCGGCCGTGCCACTGTCGGACACGGTCACGGTCAAGGTGGCCTCAGCGTGCTGGACCGACGGGTAGAGGGGGTCTGCTTCGGCCAGATCCGCGGTCAAGGTCAGGGTGTATTCGCCTGAATTGTGCGGGATCAGCAGTGGCCGTTTGTCCCCGTCGATGGGGGCGCACTCGTAGCCATCCCCACAGCTGGCGGTCCCGACTGGGTTTCTTACCGTGTCGCTAGACCCCGCGGGCTGGCCAGTCACGATCCACGTGAAGTTGACGTTGACGCCCTTGCGATTGGCATAAAGCGACAGGTTGATGGTCTCGCCTGTCTTGGCCATCACCCGCGGAGCCCCGACGACATGGAACACGTTCTGGGGATCGAGGCACTGCGCGGGATCCGGGTTCTTGGCCACCACCAGACAGAATCCGTCGGTGTCGCAGGCGTCGCCCATGCCGTCGTGATCGGCATCCTCTTGACCCGGGTTCGGTACAAGCGGGCAATTATCCATCCCGTTGACGATTCCGTCGCCGTCCGCATCGGGATCGCAGTTGTCGCCCAATCCGTCGCCGTCGGTGTCGATCTGTTTGGGGTTGAACGTCAGGGGACAATTGTCGACCGCATCCAAGATGCCATCCCCGTCAGTATCGTCGTTGCAGCCGGTGGTGACGTTGGCTTTGAACGGGCAGGGATCGTCCTTGTTGGGGATGCCGTCGCCGTCGATGTCATCGTCACAGGCGTCACCCAGGCCGTCTCCATCGGTGTCAGCCTGCGACTTGTTGGGAACCAGCGGGCAATTGTCCGCGGCGTTGAGGACGCCATCATTGTCGATGTCCGGATCGCACACATCGCCGATCCCGTCCGCATCGGTGTCCATCTGATCCTTGTTCGCGGCGTACTTGCAGTTGTCGCACACATCCCCGACCCCGTCGCCGTCCGAATCGGCCTGGTCGGCGTTGGGCCGGAAGGGACAATTGTCGAAATCGTCCTCAATGCCGTCGCCATCATAGTCGTCCGATGTGGAGTAGGTGACGCCGATGTCCGTGTTGTTCACCAGGATCGCTCCTCCGCCACCACCGCCGCCGCCTCCTCCATTGTTTTTGGGTGTGCCGCAGTACCCGGTGCCACATTCACCATCGGTTTGCGCGAGAACCGGCAACGCCGCCAGCAGAACGGTGGCCACGAGATTGACCGAGAAGAACCCTGCTTTTCTCATCGAATATCTCCTTCAGTGGCTCGACCACTTGACCGTCGGAAGAGCTTGATCGTAACACGTTTGCCGGAGCGTCGAACGCTATTCTCCTCTCGTTTTCTCTCGTTTTCTCCTGCCTTTCACACGTTACCCGACATCACCGCACCCGGGATGTTTGTAGGGGAAATTACGGTTGCAAACGGGTGAGTAAGCCAACATGCCGTGAAATCTGGTCTAACTCGCCGACGGCGTTGCGCTAAAGAGCAACACGTAGGAGCAGTAGGCATCGCTCGACAGCTCGACCAGGTGATCGCCGGGCCGGGTGGTGTGGATGGGCATGTCGATGATTCCGTCGTCACCCGCCTTCTGAAAGATGTCGACGCCCGCACTGTCGTACAGTTCCTTTTCGTTGCAACTCGGCTCCGACACTTCCAGTCGCAAGGAGGTGCCGGGAGCGCGGCGATCGTCGAGGTAGATCTCGAACTTCAGATCGGTTTCGCCGGTGGTGCGCACGATGAAACGGCGGGCGCTTGGGAAATTCCCGTCCAGGTAGTGGCCGGTGTCGAGTACACAGCGGGCCGTGGTGCCGCAAGCAGTGGGAATGCTGTCTTCGCAGAC
>Ga0182027_10008962_pt1 | contig 14468 bp, 12 predicted proteins | sample 712E1DmetaG_FD_121300 | JGI IMG/M metagenome (GOLD analysis project Ga0182027, IMG submission 121300) | Permafrost microbial communities from Stordalen Mire, Sweden - 712E1D metaG (Illumina Assembly) | ecosystem: Environmental > Terrestrial > Soil > Wetlands > Permafrost | place: Sweden...
ATACTGACAGGATTTAGTGGATTGACGATCATCTGTATGGTATTGGATGTCGCTGGGTTATTTGTTATGCATACAGTAAGTGAAGAAGTGAGTACACACGTTACAACATCACCATTCAAGGGAGTGTAAGTGAAAACAATTGAATTTGTTCCGGAAGTATTTCCATTGACTTTCCATTGATAAACCGGGGTTGCTCCCGGGTTTGTGGGATTGGCGGTAAAGGTGACGGAAGTGCCTGCACAAATATTATTTGCTGATGCTGTAATAGTGACTTTCACTGAATCCCCGGGAGTAACAGTGACAGGAAAATCAACTGTTGTCCCAACACAACTGCCTATTTTCGGAGTGATATGATAATTGACAATCCCGGGTGTTGGAAGCAAATTGTTTAATACCTGGTTTATCACCAATCCTGAATCTGCACTGAAACCTGTGATATTTCCGGATGTAAGGCTGGCTGTCCAATAAAAATTTGTTCCGGGAACGGAGGAAGTCAAAGCAATATTTGTTGATTCGCCTGAACAAATAGATTTTGAAAGCGGGTTGTTGGTAACAACGGGTGGAGGCGTGAAGCTTACCAGAACGGTATCCTGCCCTATGCAGCCGTTGAAATTTGTCACTGTAACTCTTTAATTCCCAAAGGTTTTGGCGGTATAGGTTTGACCATTCCCTATACCATACTGACTTGTAGCAAGATTGTCCCAGATATACGTAGAATTCATCCAGTATCCGGCATCCAGCATCACTGAATCCCCTGTACAAATGGTTCTGTCCTGTCCTAACACCGGATGAGGACTATCCAGAATGGTAATCGTTTGCCAGGAGGTATCTGTGCGGTTATCGATATGCCTGACAAATAATTCCACAGTATAAATTCCTGCATTCAAGTATATGTGAGAAGGAGTTGGAAGGTTTGAAAAATTTAATGGGCCGGATACGGGATCACCAAAATCCCAATGAATGCTGTCGGCAGGGGGCCAAATGTCTCCGGTGAATTGAATATTATCGTATTGGCAATTGCTGTTGTAATGAATGTAAGCCTTATATCTTTGAAGAAATTGACCAAGAGATTGGTTGTTCATATTCCCAAGAAGACTTACAGCGTTTCTTTGGTAATTGCATAGAAGGCCCGGAAGAGAGGGATTGTTGATGCAGTTCAGGGAATCGATTTGTGGATTTGCTCCTTCATAAATCTTCCAGTTTGGTCCCATTTGCAATTTGCCGCTGGCGCCGACCCCGATCAAAACCTTATGTTGCATGAAACTCAGAGAATCCAGATAACCAAGATCAAATTGATATGCATGATATTGATTCTGGTTTCCCTGTCCACCCTGAATGCTAACATAAAGGTATTTTGAATCAAGTGAGAACTCTACCCCTGACATGTTCAATTTGATAAAAACCTTGAACAAAGGTGTGACAACCCCGGTCGTGTCATTAAACCGGCAGATTTCCGTAAGGGAATCATGACATACCAGGAACTTTCCGTCATAGGATATTTTCATATCTCCACCTCGCGAGAAGCAAAGATGTTCTAATTGCCATCTTAATCTTGCATTCATCGTGGTCGGGCTTACCACCGGGGTTGTGTTCAATCCGGAGGCATCCACACGATAAGCAAGATAATGAGTTACAGGATTATGTTTCCTTACGACAATCCAAATATCCGTGTTGTTCTGACTTCTGGTTCCCGTTAACTGATCAACGGCACTGTCTCCTCCCGGAACATAAATATTCTTCTGTATGCTTATTACATCACCCAGACCACCCTGCAAGGACATATCCACTACCGAATAATGAAATCCGATGAGAGTATTATTTCCGTTAACTGGATCTCCAACCATAAACACATAATACCGGGTAGGAAATCCCGGAACAGGTGCAGAAAATACTGGTTGCTGGCAGATGTTTCCCCCAATAAGGCCGCTTCCATTAGGCATCACTATATTATTCCTGTTCCAAATTTTCCAACCATTTGCATAGAAAAGCAGATTTCCAAGTGAATCAGAAACAGTCAAAGTCTGCTCCCAAGCATAATAAAGAGGTGAAACTGTTGTTATCGGAACAGGCGAACCGGAATTAAATGTTATTCCGGCATGTTTTCCGAAGATCCAGTTGTTCCATTCACCCTGGGAAAAACCTAAGAAAGGCAGAGAAAGTAATAATCCGAAGAGGTAAAGATGTTTCACATCTTGTTGCTGATTTGTAAAGATAGATAAAATCCGTGTGACAATTACATGATTTCCGGAAAAATCGACCTATAAAAAATCACGTAATATTAAGAAAGACAGGGAAGTTGGATGCTGGTTGTCTGGTAGGAGAGCATCAATTTTTTAAACCACAATAGGTACATAGAACACATTAGAAATACGAATTATTCCTTTGTGCACCTTCGTGGTTAGAAAAACAGCAGCAAATAAATATTTTTCACAAAAACATATTACTTTTCAACGATTACCTGATTAAGTATAAAAATTCGGTATGGAAAATATTGATAAGGATTCATCCTTGCCGGAAGAAATAATAATCAGGAAAATCTATTGGGTAAGGGGTGAGAAAGTGATGCTTGATGAAGATCTGGCCGGTCTTTACGGAGTTGAGGTTAAAAGGCTTAAAGAAGCTGTGAGAAGAAACATAAATCGCTTTCCTTCTGATTTTTTACTTGTATTGACATGGGAAGAGTATCGTGTTTTAAGGTCGCAATTTGCGTCCTTAAAGCGGGGAAAGCATTCAAAATTCCTACCATTTGCCTTTACAGAGCAGAGCGTAGCCATGTTATCCTCTGTCTTGCATTCAGAAAAAGCGATCCTTATGAATATTGCAATTATGAGGGCTTTTGTTCAGTTCAGGCGGCTTTTGGAATTTAACTCTGTCTTTCGCCAGAAAATTGAGGAACTGGAATCTACGGTGATCCGCCACGATGAAAAAATAAAACTTATCTTCAAGGTGATAGAAGAGTTGATTGGAAAAAATAAAGAACAGCTTCCGCCTAGACAAAGGATTGGGTATAAAATTGAAAAGGAATCATAATTAAAAATAAACTCGCACATCACCATGACACCACTGCGTTAGGGGCTGCAGTGGAAAGCCCGGAGCGAGGAACGAGCGAGGACTTGGAACGGAAAGCCCGACCCGAAGGGGAACGCCATAGAAAAATGCAGGAATTTAGAATGCAGGAATGCGGGAATTATGTTTGATCATTTTATTCTCTGCGCCTCAGCGTCTTTGCGGTTAAAGAAATGAATAAAGGACTATTAATTTCGCTATTTCGCTATCTCGCCATTTCGCTATTTATATTCCACTTTCCCGATATTTGCCATGTTCCAAAGGATCCATTGCTGCCGGTTCAGTAGATAAGCCGATGGACGTGAAGGATCCCATTTCCGGGGATTGGGAAGAATACCTGCGATGAGTGCCGCCTGGTCGCGGGTGAGATAGGCTGCGGGTTTATTGAAATACTTTTGTGAGGCTGCTTCAGCTCCGTAGATGCCATTTCCCATTTCGATCACATTCAGGTAAACTTCCATAATCCTCTTTTTACCCCAGACCGTTTCGATGAGAAACGTAAAATATACCTCGAGTCCTTTCCGTATCCAGCTCCGGTCGGGCCAAAGGAAAACATTTTTAGCGGTCTGCTGGGAAATGGTACTGGCGCCATGTACTTTTTTGTCTTTCCTGTCATCATTGTAATCCCGGGCTTTTTTAATCGCTTCAAGATCAAATCCTGAATGTTCCAGGAAGCGGTTGTCTTCCGAAGCAACAACAGCCAGCTGAAGCTGAAAAGAGATCTCGTCCGGCGATTTCCACTCTTTTTTCAGCCGTAACGGTTCCCCGTTGATCTTCTGCTGTACCAACCGGATCAGCATAAGCGGTGTTACCGGAGGATTAACAAAACGATACAGTACGACAAAGAAGATCGAAGAAATGAAAAACAGGATCAGGAAATATTTCAGGAAGCGGAGAAGGAACTTACAGAATTTCTTCATCCATCACTATTTAGCGGATTCAATATACCGGTCGAGATCATCCTTCGATTTATTACTGCTCAGTACATTCTTAACATCATTATAGTTTTCCGGATCATAACAATGCTTGTAAGCATCTTTTGCAAGGGTCAGCCGGGAACCATCAGAGTTCAGGATGTACATGACTTCAACGATCTGGCGACAGTACAGGCAATGGGACTCGACCATCTTTTTACCCTGGGCCAGTCTGATTCCGTCAAAAGGTGCATTTGAGATTGCTATCGTTGAAGCCTGGAAATCAGCTTCGGACATGGGATTATCGCATCCTCCTCCGGTTTTCTTTGCAGGGGGTTCGCTTTTAGCGGTAGTTTGTTTACTCTCTTTTTGAGTGGAAGACGACTGAGGTGTCTCTTTTACAACTTCCTGGGTATGAATATAATCAAAGCTGGTTTTCTCAAGGATATAATCATTTTTCTTACCGTGTCTTACAACATAAAAAAGTTCTCCCGAAGTGGAATTGAATATCGTTTTTTCGATTTCCCGGATACTGACGTCTGTAAATGCAATTCTGAGTTTGATCGTAGGTCCATGAATGCCTTCGATCTTCACATGATCGCCTGGTGTGGAATTTTTCTGGTCACCATTAACAAAGACGGTGAAATTTTCACCTTTTTCGGAAAAAACAGTCAGGGATGTTCCCTGGGTCATGGCTTTCAGAGAAAAACCGAAAGCCATAAGAATAATAAATGTTCTGATGAGAGTTTTCATAATTGGATGGTTTTTTTGCAAAGATAGTTCACTTTGAAGCCTTGATCATGAAAAATCAAGAAATGGACTATTTCTTTTCTAAAATACTGGGACTTAAAGGACCAGGTTGATAAAAATATTTACGATTTGACGATTTACGATTTTTGATTTAATTTACGATTTATTGATTTACGATTATCTGAGTCCTTAATCGTAGATCGTCAATCTATCAATTCAATCGTAGATCGTAAATCGTTCAATCGAAAATTTAGATGATTCGTTACCTTAAAAAATGACATCGTGTGAAACCTCTTTACACCGCAATAAATTCAAGTTTTTTTCCTAATTTTGAGCTCCATTTTCTAACTTCCATCCTGATGAGCAATTATATCGGAATACGCCACGAAGATAAGTATTTACTCGAAAAACGGGCTCCGCTTACACCGAAACACGTTGAATGGCTGGTCAGGCAAAAAAAACTTGATATTGTCGTTCAGTCATCGAACAAGCGGATTTTTAAAGATGACGAATACCGGAAGGCCGGGGCTGAAATTGAAGAAGATATGAAGAAATGTTCCGTCATTTTCGGCGTCAAGGAAATACCGATGACCTTATTCGAACCGGATAAAACCTATGTATTCTTTGCACATGTGATCAAAGGGCAGCCCTATAATATGCCCATGCTGAAAAGGATGATGGAACTGAAATGCAACCTGATCGAATATGAGAAGATCGTAGATGAACAGGGCAAACGGCTTATTTTTTTCGGGAAATATGCGGGGTTTGCCGGAATGATCAACTCCTTCTGGGCGCTGGGATTAAGGATGAAGGACCATGGCTACATCTCGAACCTGTTAAAGATTAAGCAATCGCACAACTATCATTCGTTGAAGGAAGCCAGGGAGGATATCTCTGCCATCGGACAGCGAATTGCCGAAAAAGGGATTCCGCATGAACTTCTACCTTTCGTTATAGGTTTTACAGGCTATGGAAATGTTTCGCAGGGTGCCCAGGAGATTTGCGGACTATTGCCGGTTAAGGAAATCTCGCCCGAAAAACTGCTCGAACTCCGGAACCGGAAAGATTTACCGGACAACATTGTCTATAAAGTGGTTTTTCACGAAGAGGATCTTGTGGAACACATAGGTGGGAATCCTTTTGATCTGCACGACTATTATGCAAATCCCCGGAATTACCGGAGTGTTTTCGAGAAATACATTCCCCATCTTTCCATGCTGATCAATTGCATATACTGGGATAAACGTTACCCCAGGCTGGTCACGAAAGAATACCTGAAAAACCTATTTTCCAAAGGTCGCCCGAAACTAACCGTTATCGGTGATATCAGTTGTGATGTGGAAGGATCGGTGGAGTGCACGCTGAAACCAGCTACGATCGACGACCCAATCTATACGTATAATCCTGAAACCGAAAAAATAACGATGGGCCATGATGGGGAAGGAATGCTGATCATGTCTGTTGATATCCTGCCGGCAGAGTTGCCACGGGATGCCTCAATCGGTTTCGGGGATGTTTTGGTGAATTTTTTAAAACCCATCGCGGATGCCGATTTTGAAGATTCATTTGAGGACCTGGATCTTCCGAAAGCCATTAAAAAAGGATTGATCCTTCACCGGGGCGAACTTACAGCGGATTTTAAATATCTGGAGGAGTATTTAATTGACAGTTGACAATTGATAATTATTTCGCTATTTCACTATTTCGCCATTTTGCTATTTTTTCAGCATCAAGCATCGAATTAGAAAAAAACAAACACTACAACTAACCAACTATCATGAAAAAAGTACTCATTCTCGGCGCCGGCCTCGTTGCAAACCCGATGGTTCAATACCTGCTGGGCAGAGGTTTTAAAGTTTCGGTAGCTTCCAACACACCTGATAGGGCAGAGGCAATGGTTGGAAATCATCCCGCCGGCCATACCATTTTCTGGGAGGCGGATGATGAAGAAACGCTGGATACGCTGGTTGCCGGACATGATCTTACCGTAAGCTTATTGCCTTACCGGTTCCATGTAATGGCCGCAAAGCATTGCCTGAAACACAAGAAGAACCTGGTTACCTCTTCCTATGTGAAGCCTGAGATGATGGCATTGGATGAAGAAGCAAAACAGTCCGGAATTCTTTTTCTGAATGAAATGGGGCTGGATCCGGGAATCGATCATATGTCGGCCATGCGCATCATTGACAGGATCCATGCCAATGAAGGCGCTGTCCTTGAGTTTTATTCAATCTGCGGTGCACTTCCCGCGCCCGAAGCTGCCGGTAATCCGTTCCGGTATAAGTTCTCCTGGAGTCCCAAGGGCGTGATCCTGGCCGGAAATAATGATGCACATTTTCTTCGTCATGGCAAAGAGGTAAGCATACCGACCAAAGACCTTTTTAAAAATCCTTTCGAAGTTGATTTCCCGGAAGTAGGCAAACTCGATGTTTATCCTAACCGGGATTCGATGGCTTACCAGACGATCTATGGGATTCCGGAAGCAAGAACGGTATATCGCGGCACTTTCCGTTACAAGGGTTGGTGCGAGACCCTCGATGTGATCAAACGGCTTAACCTCATTTCCGGTGATGCTTTCGACATGAAAGGAATGACCTATGCGGATATGGTCAATCACCAGATGGGTAAACAGGGTTCAACCGGAATACGAAAACAGGTCGCAGTTTACCTTGATATTCCTGTAACTTCATATGCTCTTGATGCCCTCGAGTGGCTTGGATTGTTCAAAGCAGAACCGATGGGCAGGGGGATTGACTCGACCTTCGAAGTGACCTCCGATCTGATGATCAGCAGGATGGGCCTTGGACCGGATGAGCGGGATATGGTTGTGTTGCAACATACTTTCCTCGGAGGGTATTCCAATGGCAGGAAAGAAGTGATCCGGTCGCGGATGCTGGATTTTGGAACCCAGTCTACTAATACTTCTATCGCACGGACCGTATCTCTGCCGGCAGCTATCGGTGCAGAGATGATCCTTCTCGGAAAGATAACAGCCAAGGGCGTTCACATACCGGTGATCCCCGAGATATACAATCCCGTGCTGGACCAGCTCGAAAACATGAACATCAGGATGGTGGAGGAATACGGTTTGCCATTAACTGAAAATATTTCATGAAAATCGCTGGTATGCCAACTGTTATCATCATCGTTATCGTGATCATTTTTATTTATGCACTTCTCAGCACGATGAAAAAAAAGAATGATAACGAAAAGCCAAAAACGAGAAACAAATATGGAAAATGGATCGGCGGAGGACTCGGATGGGCATTCGGTGGGCCTATCGGGGCTATCCTGGGTTTCGCCATGGGTTCTGTGCTGGATGGGGTTAGAATAGAAAAGACTTACTACCAGGGTACCGCCCGGGGAGATTTTTCCATGAGTCTTCTTGTCCTTTCGGCAGCGGTAATGAAAGCCGACGGAAAAGTTGTAAAGTCGGAACTGGAGTACGTAAGGAATTATTTTCTTTCACAATTTGGAACTGAAGAGACCAACCGCCTCATCCAAATCCTCAGGGAGGTTTTAAACCAGGAAATCAACCTCAGGGATGTGAGTGTCCAGGTCGGACAATTCATGGATTATCCTTCCCGCCTGCAGCTCCTGCACTATCTTTTCGGAATAGCAATTGCCGACCGCCAGTTCGATAAGGCAGAAGAAAATGTCATCGAACAGATTGCAGGATATATGGGAGTCGATCCTTCCGATTTTGCTTCTATAAGAGCCATGTTTGTAAAGGATATAAACAGCGCTTATGACATTCTTGAGACTACCTCAAATGCATCAGACGAGGAAATCAAAAAAGCATACCGGCGTCTGGCTGTTCAATACCATCCCGATAAGGTTGCCCATCTTGGCGAGGACATTAGAAAGGCCGCTACTGAAAAATTCCAGGCATTAAATGCCGCATATGAACAAATCAAGAAACAAAGAGGAATGAACTAATTCTGCATTTCTGCATTCCCACATTTCTACATTTATTTCCTCTGGTATTTTCCCATCAACTCACTGGTTGCCAGGATATGTCCTTCCATCAACTTTTCGAGTTCAGCGGCTGATGAACGTGTTCCCCGGGGATTTCCCGACCAGGAAATATCCGGAGAGATATTGAATCCGGTACAGGTATACCTGGCAGGAATCAGTCCTTCATGCTGAAAACTTTTGCTGCTGATAATCATAATATTTCTGTTTCCGACAGTGCCGGTTTGTCCGATGATAATGCTGAATGGCCATGTTATGAATAGGATCAGCAATAAGGCTTTGCTGCAGATTGAACGTGTCATGGTATCAATTTTTTCTGACGGGCTTTAAAATTACAATAACCGGAAAAATAATTATGTTATTTTTGGAAGAAACTTTTCATATTCCATGAAGAAGATTATGATATTGTCTGTTCTGATTGCATTTTCCACACTAAGCCCGGCACAGGAACATCCATATCTGCCGGAAACGGATCCTGCTGTTGTCCAAAAGCTGGAGGAATGGAAAGACCTGAAATTCGGCCTCCTGATGCATTGGGGAACCTATAGCCAATGGGGAATCGTTGAATCCTGGTCGCTCTGTTCGGAAGATGAACCCTGGTGTACAAGAAAAATAAAAAATTATATGGATTACTGCCGGGCCTATACGAATCTGAAAACCACGTTCAATCCAGTGCGGTTCGACCCGGATAAATGGGCCACTGCTGCTGCCGGCGCCGGAATGAGATATGTGGTTTTTACTACAAAGCACCACGACGGGTTCTGCATGTTTGATACTCATCAAACCGATTATAAAATCACGGATCCGGGATGTCCCTTTCATACAAATACGAAAGCAAACATAGCAAAAGAGATCTTTGATGCATTCCGCAGGAAAGGTCTGTGGGCAGGTGCCTATTATTCAAAACCCGACTGGCATTCGAATGATTACTGGGCGGAAGAATGGGCCACTCCCAACCGGAATGTTAACTATGATGTGAAAAAATACCCTGACCGCTGGCAACGCTTTTGTACTTATTCTTATAAACAGATCGAAGAACTGATGAGCCAATACGGCAAGATCGATATTCTGTGGCTGGATGGTGGATGGGTCAGCCCCGCCAATAACCAGGATATTAACATGCCTGCCATTGCCGGTATGGCAAGAAAATACCAGCCGGGACTGATCATCGTCGACCGGGAAGTACCCGGGAAATATGAAAACTATCGAACACCTGAACAGCAGATCCCGGCCGCACCGCTGGATTATCCCTGGGAAACCTGCATGACCATGGCAACTTCCTGGTCGTATGTTAAAGGTGATGCTTATAAGCCTACACGCCAAATTATCCACCTGCTGATCGACATTGTGGCGAAGGGTGGGAATTTCCTTCTTAATATCGGTCCCTCTCCCGAAGGTGAATTTGCTGATACGGCCTATGCACGGCTTAAAGAGATCGGCGACTGGATGAAAGTCAACGGAGAGTCCATCTATAAGACACGCCCGGTCGATCCTTATAAAAGCGGGAAGACCTGTTTCACCTCTTTACCTGACGGGACAATCTATATTCTTTATCTTGCCGGTGAGAAGGAAACTGAAATGCCTTCGTTGGTTGATGTAAAAGGATTTCATCCTTCAAAAGGATCGACGATAGAATTGCTCGGAAGAACAGGGTTCCTGAAATGGGAAATTACCGGTAATGATTTCAGAATAAAAGTTCCCACGGATTGTATAAAACATCCACCCTGTAAATACGCCTGGGTATTTAAGATCAGGATGAAATTAAATTAATCCCACCCAATTATCATCGTTTTTCTGAAATCCGGACCGGATATGTTCAATGATGTCAGGTGCCAGTGGACCTTTTTCCAAAGCCCGGAGGTTTTCTTTGAGGTGATCTGTGCTTGAAGTCCCAGCAATTAAGGTGCTGACTCCTTCGGTAAAGGCAGTAAAACGAAGAGCAAGTTCCAGCCAGTCCATGCCGTGTGGGTCGATACTCATCTTTTTTAACCTGTGCCAGTACTCTATGCTGTTATGACCCACAGGAGGTGAACTGTGCCGCCAGGGAGCATTTGCAATGGGTCTTTTAGCGATAACGCCAAGGCCTCGCTGAATTGCTTCAGGTAATATGCCATCAATTATCCTCTGGTCGCAAATATTTACCGAAGCCTGTATGCTGTCGAACCTCCCTGTGGATATCGCATATTTTAATGCTTCATTTTCCCCGGAATAGGCAATAAACCTGACTTTTCCTTCTTTCTTCTGCTTTTCCAGGCCGCGTATGACATCTCCTTTCTTGAGGATATCCAATGAACAGGAGTGAAGATGAACGATATCGATGGTTTCGGTTTTCATAAGTTTCAGCGCCTGTTCAATGCCACCGGTTACTGATTCGTATGTCCAGTCGGGTTGCCATTGCACATCATACCCCACCTTGGTCGAAAGAATAAACTCACTCCTGCGATGCGAAATGAATTGTCCGATCCTCCGTTCTGATTGACCATAGGCACGGGCTGTATCAATGAGGTTGATCCCAAGATCGAGAACTTCATTTAACATTCTGTCAGCGGTTACATCATCTACTCCTGCATTGCCAATATGCATGGCACCGAAACCGAGGGTTGAAACCTCCAGTCCGGTGTTTCCAAATTTTCTTTTCTCCATAAGTTCTTGGATTTTGGTAAGAATGCTTGCTGCAGAGGAATACTTTTTTACCGGTCGAAGAAAGGGCTCTTCGCACTTACGGAAAGAGGGATACCGAAAACGATCTTCACTTCTTTCCCCATGAATTTCATTTCCATAATTGCCTGCCCGATGGTATACATTACACGGTTGTCAACCCGGTGATCCATAGCGATACTTACTGCGGAACCGATGGCAATTCCCAGATCGCCGGTATTAAATGTGCAGGGAAATTCAGGATGCAGATCTTTTTCGTCGCAATTAGCAAAACCGCAGCGACCGCATAGTTTTAATCCCTGAGATGAGATCCTGGTTCCTAGCAGAACAATTGCTTGTGCTTTCCGGATATTATCTGCATCCCTAAGAAAAGACGGAGTTCCGTCAGGCCGGTTTCCTATTTCATCCATTTTTTTAGCAATCAGTTCAATGTCAGTTCCAGCAGCCATTGCCACTACCAGGTTGTCGACCCCTCTTGCTTTCGGGGCAGTTCGGGCGGCGGTCATCATTTCTTCTGCGACCCTGGTTACCAAGTCTGTCCGGATATCTTCTTCAAGTTTCATAAGGAGGATTGTTTAAATATATTCTGCAAAATTATGGGAAAACAAGTACAAATAGCAAAGTGGCGAAAAGCGAAATAGCAAAATATTTTTCAATTATCCTATTGCCTGACCTTTTGTAATTTTGAATCCAATGCAAGTCTGGCTATTTCAGTCATGAAACCTCCAGGAAATACCAAAACGGAATCCCGCATCTTCCATGGGATATGACGGGACAGTATAATAAGTATGTCCCATGAAGCTTGCATTGAAGTGGGAATACTCGACAAAAAAGCGTGCCCGCTGTATCTTGATATTTATAAAGATATCCATATAGATATAGTTTCCAACTTCCTGATTATGTTGAAGATAATATGACCGGAGGGCTGGAATATAATTGTCGGCATAGTAAGCCGTGTTGTAATTGAAGTTCAGTCCCGGCTGAAGAATGGCAGCTCTATGGAACAAAGGTTGGGTATAATAAACCGTCAGGTTTCCAAGGAAAGCAGGCAGCCTTAAAACGCTGGCTCCCTGGATGGTCTGGTAGGCAAACTGACCTGCAAACCTGAAACGCCAGATGTCAAGGTTACCGTTCAGGTAGCTATAGATATAACCAAATTCCTTGTTGTATTGTGAAGGATGGATGGTCGAATCGAGGTATGCATAATGGTCGATCCTGCTGATGCTTATGCCTGCAGTTAGAATATTCCGGAATGTATACTCGAAACACCCTGAGACCAGGCTCTGTTTTTGCCAGGCCGTATCCCAGCGAAAATTATTTCCCAGGTAATGTTCATAGAACCATCCGGGCTTCTGAAAAGCATAATTTCCTTTCAGCGAGATGGTACCCCCATTCTTTCCCTCCGGGTTTCCGAGCGTTTGGCTGAGTCTGACCCTCAGGCTCATATCACCTTCATTATAATCTCCGAAAACATAATCGCCATAACCTACAAGGAACAGGCTTGAAAAAGGATGAAAAGAAACTGCGGCAGAGGGAATGAATTGCATGAAAAAATTCTGCCTGATATGGTCCTTCACTTCCACATATTGCTGTTTGATGTGGGCTTCAATCTGGAGAAGTCTGAATTTCTTATCCGCCCCGAAACTTGGGTTGCTCCAGGAAAGTTCGTTTACGATCCGGGAAACGGTGACAGAATCATAGGTCAGGGTGCTATCGAGGAGAATGTTTTGGTAGAATCCTGAGTTTGGTTTATAGTCGATATAATTCTGAACCTGCCGATTATACTGGAAAGTATAGACCAATTTTCCAAGCTCGATATGTTTTTTCGACAGGAAGGTGGTATCTTTTGAATTTTTAGGATGCCGGGAAAGATCCAGGTAATGCTTCATGCAAAAGCCGTTTTCACGGATCCTGTTTTGGGCGAAGTCGAGTTTGATGGCATAGATCTGGCGGTTCGTCTCGAGGTTCTGTTCAAAGATGCTGTCGTATTTAATACCTCCGTTTTCATTGATGATCAATCGGTTCAGGAGAAAATTTGCGATGACGCCATACCGTTTATCTTTTGTGAAAAACTGGAGTGTTGCAACAAAGTTGATATGGTTGGTACGCTGTCTGAGGTAGGCTCCGGGCGCATTCATCACGCGGAAGTCAAATCCGAGGTTCAGGCTCCGGTAGATATTGCGGCTGAATACTGCCTGGAAGAAGGTTTCTTTCTTAGCGCCTTGTTCATAGCGGAGTTCTGTAAATGTTTTGAGTACCCTGTAATACTTCACGCTGTCGTTTTGAAAAAGGTAACCATCGAAGGTATGGATTCCATAATCGAAGCCGCTGTTCCTGAGAAAAGGGTAGGGGATGAGGTTGCGTGAAGCCTGGCCGATGTTGCCCTGAGTTTCGTGGAAAGCGGATTGTTTCAGCAACGGGTCATAATTCTGGTAGCCGGTGATTGCGGTATCCAGGGAATGAAGGCGGAGGTTGCCGAATTTTTCGAAATCGTTAAAGAAATAGGTAACGATGGTTGAATCCTTTTTAGTTTTAAGTGAATCAGCGATGGTAGCGGATGAATGGATGGCAATCAGGAGCAGGAGGAGGGAAAGAGCAGGACGATGAATTATTTTCAGCATTACCGGAAAGAAAAGGAGGGGTAAAGGTAACAATAAATCCGGATGATGTTCCCGGGACGGGGGTAAAAAAAAATCCCCCTGAATTCTCGGGGGGATTTAAAAAAGATCGGCGACGACATACTCTTCCGCATTGTAGTGCAGTACCATCTGCGCGGGTGGGCTTAACTTCTCTGTTCGGAATGGGAAGAGGTGATCACCACCGCTATAGTCACCGTAAGATCTTAAGTACAGACTTGATGAATCATGTCTATACGAATATCTAGGTATTCAATAAGGTTTGACATATAAGAGAAAGAAAATACAACGGTTTGTACAGTAGATTAGCACTGTATTAGAAGAAAGCTTACGGGTAATTAGTAATACTCGGCTTTGGCATTACTGCCTTTACACCTGTATCCTATCAACGTGATGATCTATCACGACCCTTAAAGGAAGTCTCATCTTGGGCTGAGTTTCGTACTTAGATGCTTTCAGCACTTATCTC
>Ga0182027_10008963_pt1 | contig 14467 bp, 11 predicted proteins | sample 712E1DmetaG_FD_121300 | JGI IMG/M metagenome (GOLD analysis project Ga0182027, IMG submission 121300) | Permafrost microbial communities from Stordalen Mire, Sweden - 712E1D metaG (Illumina Assembly) | ecosystem: Environmental > Terrestrial > Soil > Wetlands > Permafrost | place: Sweden...
GAAAATTTCCGCTATTATGAGAGCGGCTATCCCTTTGAATACTACATGGTCCGTTTTCTTTACCATAAGAAGGTCGAGCTTTTGCTCATGAAGTGACACAGAGCCCCGATGAAAATGTGGCAGAGGGGGAATATTGATTATGGATAAAAAGACCACAGGAAAGAGGAGCTACTCTACAAACCATGTTCTCAGACATCAGGTGACATACAGATTCACTTTTCCCATTTACCCCGGTGTCCCACAAGATATTTTAGCACATCCGTCAGTGCTCAGCTAGTCTAGACCCTTCTTTTAATAATAGCATCAGCACCGTAGTTATTCTTCCAGCGGGCCAGTTTTATGATGAAGGCCAGTGCTTTTTCCCAAATCAAAACAATGTTCTAATCCACAAGCTTCCAAAGCCTCTTCTACAAAGTTACAGCAATTGTGGATGGTCGGATTATAGTCGAATACTTTTGTTCGATTCCCAGCTTTTAGTGCATTTTCAGGATTGTAACTTCTAGCATAGCGGCCTAGGCAATCCTGATACCATTGCGTTGATTTCTTGGTGGCTTTTTTATCAATGCAAATTGGCATGGTTGCATAATGGGGTTCGAAGTTATCCAATTTATTTCGCTCATTTTTGTCGGTAAATTCCACAACATCAAATTGATCTTCAGTTACACCTAATAAATTTATTGCCGCCCCAATTTTATGAAAATCTTTCAGGCCTGCTTTTTTTAAATCAGGCAAAGTTTGTAGCTCAAGCTGATAAAATGAACGTGGATTTGTTTCAATACGAATGGCACAGTGAGAAAAGAACCCCTCCCACATTACATAAAGTTCCAGGGTAGGCTCCTTAACTATTTTTGAAGAATAGGATGCCACTCCCTGTTTTTCCTTAAATGATCTAATTTTTGTATCAATTGTTTCTTGATTTACTATAGAAAATCCACCTTTAGGAAGATCTGAATCTTCAAAAAAAGAGTATAAACGATTCAGGGATACATTAGTTTCAATGTGGGTTTCACCTCTACGGTTCTTTTGTCTTCCTTCCGCCGTTTTGTTGTTTGCGATGGGTTTTTGGTAATCATAGCCAATCACTTTAATGCGTGAACGGTCGATACCAAACTTCTCAGCAAGATATGCTTTTATATTAGCGGCACGGCGATGGGATAGTTTAACATTGACCAGCTCTTTGCCGACATTGTCTGTATGTCCTTCGATGACCACCGACGTTGAAGGATATTTTCTCATAAAGTCGGCAATTCTCTTGATGTCATTATGATACTTTGGTTTGATGTTTGCTTTGCCGGTGTCAAATTGCACATTCAGGGTCATGGAAACCTTTTCTGGCACAAGTTCCGCTTTAGAAACCGGTGCCTGCTCCATTGCTGAACTGGTTTCTTTTACAGACTTCACCTCTTTTTCAACTTCAACAGGTTGAGAGGAGGGAACCGCTATCGGTTTTTCAGTTATCAGGTTATCGACCTTCTGCGTAGGCTGGCCTGAATTCAATTCTGGATTAACGTCTGTGGCGTTAAATGGGGTTATGGATTTTTGAGAAGCACAACTGACAAGCAATAAACTCACCATCAAAAATGAAAACTTTCTTAAGAAATTTCTTAACACAATTTATCTCCTGTCGGATGTTTTAAGCCGATTTTATTATATATTTCCCTTCCGCTCTCCAAGGTGAAGTGTGACTCCCACCGTGGGATAATCCACGGGAGCAGATCTCACAAGAGAAAGGGGCTACGAATGAGATTAGACATAAAAAGAAGGAAAAAGGCAAGAAAAGGATTTACCAGATATATGGGGTGCGGGAGCTTATGATCATCAATAGAGATTTGAAAAAGGTTCCAGAAGGGATTGAAAGGCAACCGTTAAGAATATTCTCTGCTTTTGTCGTACGTTATTTCCAATCGCATTTTTTGAGTTGATTTTTTTAAAATTTTGCATAGAATCTAACAAGATTGAAGAGCGATGATTAAAGATTTGAGAGCGATCAGGGGGGGTGTTATGATTTAATGCGTTTTTATTGAACAGCCTTAATAGTATTTTACTCTTACAGGTATTACTTTAGAATAGTAAAGGTGTTGGGAGGTGACGATGGTTAAGGCAAAACATGATGTTGATGCTCTTAAAAAATGCCCGACGGGGATCAAGGGTCTCGATGAGATCACGAAGGGCGGGCTTCCGAGAGGCAGGCCAACCCTGATCTGCGGCGGTGCGGGCTGCGGCAAAACACTTTTCGCCATGGAGTTTCTCATTCGGGGCGCCATGGATTACGGAGAACCCGGGGTCTTCATGACCTTCGAGGAGACGCCGGAGGATCTCGCGAAGAACTTCATCTCCCTTGGTTTTGATCTTCCGGACATGATGTCGCGTGGTCTCATCGCAATGGACCACGTCAAAATCGAGCGAAACGAGGTTGAGGAAACGGGTGAGTACGACCTGGAAGGATTGTTCATCCGCCTGGGGAGTGCCATTGATTCCATCGGCGCGAAGCGGGTTGTCCTGGATACCATAGAGGCACTTTTCGCCGGTCTGTCCAATGCCGCTATCATTCGGGCAGAACTTCGCCGGCTTTTTCACTGGTTGAAAGACCGCGGTATGACGGCCATCGTTACGGGGGAAAGAGGCGACAAGCTCCTGACACGCTACGGGCTCGAAGAATACGTCGCCGATTGCGTGATCTTCCTCGATTTCCGCATCGAGGAGCAAATTTCCACCCGCCGCCTGCGTATTATCAAGTACCGCGGCTCATCTCACGGCTCCGACGAGTATCCCTTCCTGATAGATGAGAGCGGCCTCTCTATCCTGCCAATCACTTCCCTGGGTCTCGACTATCCCGTTTCCTCGGAGCGCATCTCCACGGGCATCCCCAAGTTGGATACAATGCTTGGTGAGAAGGGGTTCTACCGAGGCAGCACCATTCTCGTCTCCGGTACGGCGGGCACGGGCAAAACAAGTTTGGCGGCTACCTTTGCGGAAGCCGCCTGCAGGCGCGGTGAGCGCTGCCTCTATTTTGCCTTCGAGGAATCGCCCAGCCAGATCATCCGGAACATGACCTCCATCGGAATGGATCTCGCCCAGTGGGTGAAGAAGGGGCTTCTCAAGTTTCATTCAGCCCGGCCTTCGCTTTACGGCCTCGAGATGCATCTTCTCACCTTCCACAAGGTGATCAAGGAGTTCAATCCCCAGGTTTTCATTGTAGACCCGATCAGCAACCTGAGCGCCGCGGGAACACAATCAGAGGTCAAATCCATATTAACGCGCCTGCTCGATTACTTGAAGATGAAAAATATCTCTACTTTCCTTACGGACCTCACCCATTTTACAGGCAGCCTTGAACACACAAGCGAAGAGGTATCTTCTCTGATCGATACATGGCTTCTCCTCCGGGATATCGAACTCAATGGGGAACGCAACCGGGGCCTCTACATTTTGAAGTCCCGCGGCATGGCCCACTCCAACCAGATTCAAGAGTTCCTGCTCACGAACCGGGGCATTGGCCTTATCGACATCTATACCGGTTCAGGCGAGGTATTAACCGGCAGCGCCCGGGCAGCCCAGGATGCCGGGGAAAAGGCCTCTGAGCTGGCACGCCGGCGTGAGGCGGATCGCAGGCTCCGCGAGCAGGAGCGCAAGAGGAATGCCCTGGAAACAAAGATCGCAGCGCTGCGTGCCGAGTTCGATGTGGAAACTGAAGAGGTACATTTGATGGCGGAAGAAGAGCAAAAAAGACAAGCTGTCATGTCAGAAGACCGTTTGGAAATGGCGCATCTTCGCAAGGGGAAACCTTCCGCTTCTCCGGCGAAGCGCTCGAAAAAGAGGAGGGAAAGGGGAGCAAGATGAAAGCTGTATCATCAGGAAAGGGGAAGAAAGCAAAGACCGATTCGCCGGAAGAAATCTGGAATCTCCGGTTATATGTAGCCGGTCAGACCCCGAAATCGATTACGGCCTTTGCCAATTTAAAGAAGATCTGCGAAAAGCACCTTGAGGGGAAATACAGTATTGAAGTGATAGACCTTTTAAAGAATCCCCAGCTTGCCAAAGGGGACCAGATTATTGCCATACCGACACTGGTCAGGAAGCTTCCTGAACCGATTAAAAAGATTATCGGAAATCTGGCTAACACAGAGCGCGTGCTGGTGGGGCTCGATATTCGTTCTGTCTCCGGATGATAAAATGACGACTTCGCAAAAAGTCCGGATGCTGCGTTGCGCTTCATCCTTCGTCATTGCGGCGTACATCTATGTACGCCGCACTCCTCAGGATTTGCGCGCCTTACCTGCGGAGCTTTTTATGAAGCCGTCGACTTTTTGCGAGTGCGACATAAAATCAATTTTGGTGTAAAAGCGATGGAAATGAAAAGAGGGAAAACGAGCACTGAGGAATTCGAAAAAGCGGTAGCGTTGCCAGACCGGGGAAAGTACGTTCTTCTGCTGTATGTTACAGGGATGACCCCAAAGTCAACCCAGGCCATCGCCAATGTCCAGAAACTCTGTGAAGAACACCTTGCAGGCTGCCACGAACTCAAGGTGGTAGACATCTACCAGCAGCCCAATCTGGCCAAGGGAGAGCAGATTATTGCCACCCCAACGCTCATCAAGAAACTCCCCCTGCCGCTTCGGAAGCTCATCGGCGACATGTCGGATACGGAAAGATTTCTTGTCGGTATCGATCTGAAACCCAAAGAATTCATGAGTACGAAACCATGAACAAATCGGATAGAACACGCCCGCAACTTTTGGATGAGATGCAGGAACTCACATCGCGGATGATGGAAGCTGAGGAAACTCTGCGCGCTATCCTGAGCGGTGAGGTGGATGGTCTGGTTGTCTCAACGGCGGAAGGAGATCGGGTCTTTACACTATCGGGCGCCGAGCATCCTTACAGGATCATGGTCGAAACCATGAACGAAGGGGCCGCCACCCTGGCCTCCGACGGCACGATCCTTTTCTGTAACCAACGTTTTGCAGAAATCGTCAAAGGGTCTCTGGAAAAAGTAATAGGATCTTCAATTTACCAATACATTTCAGCAACAGACCTTCCATTATTTGAGGCATTGGTTGAGCGGGGTTTAAAGGGGAACAGTAAGGGGGAACTGGCCTTACAGACCGGAGGTGAAAATTCTGCACCTGTCTTACTTTCCATAAGTACCCTTCAGCACATGGATATGCCCGGTGCGGTGTGCGCCGTAATGGTGGACATCACCGAGCGCAAGAAGATGGAGGAGACTTTAAAAAAATCTCACAACGACCTGGAACGACAAACGGTCGAACTTCAGACGGCTCTTTCTGAAATCAAAACAATGAAAGAGCAGCTCGAGGCCGAGAATATTTACTTCCGCCATGAGAACAAGATGAAACATCTATTTGAGAATATTATCGGACAAAGCGATGGTCTCAAGTATGTTCTCTATCGGGCGGAACAGGTTGCCCCCGCGAACACGACGGTCCTCATCCTTGGGGAGACCGGCACGGGGAAGGAGCTGATTGCTGCGGCCATCCATAGCATGAGTCCCCGTAAGGACCGGCCCCTGATCACGGTCAACTGCGCCACCCTGCCGGGGAATCTGATTGAGAGCGAGTTATTCGGCCGGGAGAAGGGGGCCTTTACCGGGGCCGATTCCCGGCAGGTAGGCCGCTTCGAGGTCGCCAATGATTCCACCCTTTGTCTCGACGAGATCGGGGAGTTGCCCCTGGAGTTGCAGGCAAAACTGCTCCGGGTGATTCAGCATAACGAGTTTGAGCGCCTGGGCTCGTCCCATACCATCAAGGTCGATGTGCGGATCGTGGCGACGACCAATCGCGACCTCGAGGAAGAGATCCGCAAGGGCCGGTTCAGACAGGACCTTTACTATCGCCTCAACGTCTTCCCCATCACCGTCCCGCCCCTCCGGCTGCGGAAAGAAGACATCCCGCCGATGGTCCAGGCCTTCGTAAATCGGTATTCCCGGAAATTGGGGAAACACATCACGTCGATCCAGAAGGAGACGCTGCAGGCGCTGCAAGAATATCCGTGGCCCGGGAACGTCCGGGAGCTGGAAAGCATCATTGAACGGGCCATGATCCTGTGCCCCGGGCCGGTCTTTCAACTGACGGACAGACTGTATATTCCCTCCCACCCCTTGTCATCTCCTGCGAGAACCCTGGAAGAGACGGAGCGAAACCAAATCCTCAAAATCCTTTCTGAAACCCGGTGGCATATCGAGGGAAAGGACGGGGCGGCCGCGATCCTGGGCCTCAATCCGAGCACCTTGAGAGCGCGGATGCACAAGCTCGGCATAGCCCGGCCGGAAACAAAAGAATCGGATTAGACCCAATAACGTTCACTTAAGCCGCTCACCCTTCGACATTCTCATGGCGAACGGTTAGGCCTTAAATGAGCAGTATTGGGATTAGGACGCCTGCCTTCCCCCAACGTATCCCTCAATATATCGCGGTCCCACCAAATATTGAGGCCATAAGAGTCATTTCATCCTTCTCTGTTGTTCTCTTCTGTTAATCTAACGCATCGTCTTTAAAGGATTATTAAAAACTATTGTTTTTCATGGTCGTTGGCAAGCCACTTGCTACTACAGAGAATAATATGATGACTATCGACTAGTTATTTTCCTGAAGTACCTGAAAAGAGGAATGAGTGGAAAAAGAGCAGTTGAAACATAAAGAATGAAGCCTCGAAACATCTTATTTGGAGCACTGATTGCCGTCTTGGCTGGATGTTCGCTGTCCCCTGTCTATCAGCGGCCCGCCCTTCCAACAGCGGTGACCTATCCGGGAGTGAAGGCTGCCGCAACGCAGACCACTTTGAGTATCGAGCAACTTGGTTGGCGCGAATTCTTCACAGACGCCAGGCTCCAGAAACTGATCGTCCAAGCGCTTGAGAACAACCGCGATCTCCGAATTGCCATTCAGCGAGTGGAGGAGGCGCGTGGCCTGTATGGTATTCAGCGCGCCGACCTGTTACCGGGGATCAGTGCCGGCGCCGCGGCTAACTGGTCACGGGTACCTTTCGATCTGTCGCCAACCGGAAGTTCTATCACTTCAGAACAATACCAGGTTACCCTGAATCTAAGTCAGTGGGAGTTGGATTTCTGGGGCCGGGTACGCAATCTTACGGCGGCAGGACTGGAATCCTACCTTGCAACTGAAGAAGCCAGGCGCGCAATTGTTATCAGTCTGATCGCACAGGTTGCCAATACGTATCTTCTGGAACTGGAACTCGATGAGCGAATCGTCATTGCCCAGCAGACGCTTACCACCCGTGAGGAATCCTATCGCATTGCGCGCCGACGGTATGAGGTAGGATATGCATCCAAACTGGATGCCGTCCAGGCTGAAACGCTCTTGAATCAGGCGCGTTCCGATCTCGCGGCTTTAATGCGCGGGCGTGATCAAAATCTTAATGCGCTGACGCTTCTGGTCGGCGCTCCCATCATTTTCGAGACCAAGACGCTGTCGATGATCGAACCGGGCTTTGTGCAGGAAATTTCCGCGGGATTGCCCTCGGATTTGCTGATGAACCGTCCGGACATACTCGCTGCCGAACACCGTTTGAAGGCAGCTAATGCCAACATCGGCGCCGCCCGGGCAACCTTTTTCCCGCGCATCATGCTGACCGGCGACTTGGGCACTGCCAGTGCCTCGCTCAGCGGTCTGTTCGGTGCAGGCAGCGGTATCTGGAGTTTTGCTCCGAGTATAACCCTGCCAATTTTTGACGGCGGGCGCAATTGGGCAAATCTTAATGTGTCGGAAGCACGCCACAATCTGGCTTTGGCCGACTATGAGCGAACGATTCAGGGAGCCTTTCGTGAGGTGGCTGATGCGCTGGTCGGGCGTCAAAGGCTTGCCGAGCAAGTTACCGCTCAGCAGGCTACTCTTGCTGCGCAAACAGAACGTACACGTCTGGCCGGATTGCGTTATCAAAATGGCGCGGCACCATACCTGGAGGTGCTCGATGCCGAACGCGACCGGTTTACCGCCGAGCAGGCACTGGTGCAGATACGACGGGCACTGCTGGCTAGCCATGTGGACCTTTACGCAGCACTGGGCGGCGGAGCTACTATACAAAAAGCACAATAACTCAAAGGGCGCTCTTAGCGCCATGAAACCATGGAGAGAAGACGATGACCCGTGAGCCGAAACCTGAAGCCAAGGCAGACGAGCCTGATACAAAAGTCGAGCAGCCATCCGATTTGACAATGCAGATCGTCAAGCGAGTCCATGAACTCTATGAGGAACTGGGGCGCGAACATGTTCGAGCCGTTGAGAACATGGAAAAGGCTAAGCGGGATACCCGAAAAGATGAAGCCAGCGCCGTATCTGAACATGAAGCTACAGCTAGACCAGGGAAGATCATGACAAGCCAGCCTGAAAATAAAACCAGGGCAGTCGATCCTGTGCAGACAGCCAAAGCTGAAAACAGACCGGAAGCCAGATCCGATTCCAAGGAGATCATGGACAGACAGCCTAAGGCTGAATCCAGGGCAGCCGCGTTTAAGAAGACTCTAACCAAAGAACGGAAGAAATGGTTGATCCTCGCCGTAGTCGTGCTGATTCTTACCGTCCTGAGTATAGCCGCCTGGCAAATATTTGGTAAGGAGGACAAAAATAAAGGTCTTGTCAGCGGCAATGGACGCATTGAAGCCGTCGAGATCGAAGTTGCCGCCAAGACACCCGGCCGGGTGAAGGATATTCTGGTGCGTGAAGGGGAGTTGGTTTCCGCCGGACAGGTCGTGGCGTTGATGGATACCGAAGTATTGGAAGCCGAATGCAGGCAGGCCGAAGCGCAGTTGAAACAGGCGCAAAGCGCGGTTGAAACGGCGCGCAGTCAATTGGTCCAGCGCGCAAGCGAAAAAGAGGCTGCACTGGCCCTGGTCGGACAGCGCGAGGCCGAACTTGGCGTTGCCCGAAAGCGCGCACTTCGCTCCTTAACCCTCGCTGCTGAAGCGGCAACATCGCAGCAGGAGGCCGATGATGACAGTGCAAGGGTCCAGAGTGCCATTGCCACCGTCAGCGTGGCCCGTGCCCAACTCGCCGCTGCCGGCTCGACCATCGTGACGGCGCAGGCCGGCATTGCCGGTGCGCAGTCGGCAGTTGAAGCCGTAAGGGCGACAGTCGAACGTATCCAGGCCGATATAAAAGACAGCTCGCTTAAATCACCCCGTGACGGGCGGGTTCAATACCGCGTTGCTCAGCCCGGCGAAGTGGTCGGCGGTGGCGGCCGGGTGTTGAGTCTGGTTGACTTGAGCGATGTCTATATGACCTTTTTCCTGCCAACAGCCGTAGTGGGGCGAGTCGCACTTGGCACAGAAGTGCGGCTGGTCCTCGACGCCGCTCCTCAGTATGTCATTCCGGCACGGGTGTCGTTTGTGGCCGATGTGGCCCAGTTCACCCCAAAAACAGTGGAGACGGCCAGCGAACGCCAGAAACTGATGTTCCGCGTCCGCGCCCAGATCCCCCCTGAGTTGCTCAGAAAGTATATCACCCAGGTTAAGACCGGCTTGCCCGGCATGGCCTATATACGTCTTGATTCCAAAGCCCAGTGGCCGGTCCATCTGCAGGTGAAAGCACAATGATGAGTGAACAAAATCCCGCAACCGGCCTTGCGCCACCTGTGGCCCGGCTGCATGACGTCAGTCTACGCTATGGCAAGAAACTGGCGCTGGATGGCGTTAGTCTCGATGTCCCGTCTGGCTGCATGGTCGGCTTTATCGGCCCGGACGGCGTGGGCAAGTCCACACTGTTCTCACTGGTGGCAGGCGCCAGGGCAATCCAGATAGGACGGATCGAAGTGTTGGGCGGTGATATCGCCGACCGTCACCACCGCAGAATTGTTTGCCCGCAGGTGGCCTATATGCCGCAGGGGCTGGGCAGGAATCTCTACGCAACGCTCACGGTTACCGAAAATCTTGATTTCTTCGCCAGTCTCTTCGGCCACCGCCTAAGCGAGCGTAAGCGGCGGATCGACGAGTTGCTTCTCGCCACGGGGCTTACTGCCTTTGCCGACCGGCCGGCAGGAAAACTCTCCGGCGGCATGAAGCAGAAACTCGGCCTGTGCTGTGCACTCATTCACGATCCCGATCTGCTTATCCTGGACGAACCGACTACCGGCGTCGATCCGCTCTCGCGTCGGCAGTTCTGGGAGCTAATCGAACATATCCGCTCCGAACGAACCGGCATGAGCGTGCTCATCGCCACCGCCTATATGGAGGAAGCAGCGCGCTTTGACTGGCTTGTGGCCTTGAATGCCGGGCACATACTCACCACAGGCACTCCAAAGGAGATCCTGACTTTTACGGGTGCCCGTACGCTGGAAGAGGCATTTATTGCTCTACTACCACAGGCTCAGCGGGACGGTTACCAACCTGTCATTATCCCCACCCGCGAAACAGAGGCCGACAGCGATATAGCAATCGAAGCCCATGATCTCACGAAGCGCTTTGGCGATTTCACAGCCGTTGATCATGTCAGCTTCAGCATAGGGCGAGGTGAAATTTTCGGCTTTTTGGGGTCCAACGGGTGCGGCAAGACAACCACCATGAAGATGCTGACCGGCCTCTTGCCGGCCTCTGATGGGCATGCCCTGCTGTTTGGTCATCCTGTAGATCCACATGATCTTGATACGCGCCGGCGTGTCGGCTATATGTCACAGTCGTTTTCATTGTACAGTGAGTTAACGGTCAGGCAGAATCTGATATTACATGCGCGTTTATTCAAGATGCCGGAAGACCGGATCGGGCCTCGTCTGGAAGAGATGGCACAGCGTTTTGGCTTGAGCGAGGTTATGGAGAGCCTGCCTGACGCATTGCCGCTTGGTCAGCGCCAGCGATTATCGCTGGCAGTGGCGATGATCCACGGCCCGGAGATGCTGATTCTCGACGAACCGACTTCGGGGGTAGACCCGGTGGCACGCGATGCCTTCTGGCAGATTATGATCGATCTGTCGCGCAAGGATAAGGTTACTATTTTCATTTCCACACACTTTATGAACGAAGCCGAGCGGTGTGATCGGATCTCACTGATGCATGCGGGCAGGGTGCTGGTTAGCGACTCGCCTGCCGCGCTGATTGCGGTTCGCGGAGTGAGTACACTTGAGGAAGCTTTTATCAGCTATCTCGAAGAAGCAGTTGCACAAGAAACAACAGAGTCCCCGACAGTAACCGCCGAGACAGCTGCCATTCCTCCTATTGAACAACACGTTGCGGTCTCAGATGCGCGACCCGCATGGTTCAGTCCCCGCCGCTTACTTAGCTATACCCGGCGTGAGTCCCTCGAGCTGCTTCGCGATCCGATCCGCCTGACTCTGGCCATGCTGGGCAGCGCTATCCTGATGTTCGTGATGGGCTACGGCATCAATATGGATGTGGAGAATCTCTCCTTTGCAGTGCTCGACCGCGATCAGACAATCACCAGCCGCGACTATGTGCTCAACCTTTCCGGTTCGCGCTACTTCAGCGAACACCCGCCGATTATTGATTACGCGGACATGGATCGTCGCATGCGCACAGGCGAGATCAGCTTAGCCATCGAAATCCCATCCGGGTTTGCCCGCGATCTGAAGCGCGGCACGCCGGTTGCCATTGGCGCCTGGATCGATGGCGCCATGCCGCAGCGGGCAGAAACAGTGCGTGGATACGCGCAGGGGATACACGCGCAGTGGCTGGCAACCAGGGCGCGACAAACGTCCGGTGCTGCAGCATTAACATTACCCGCGACTATTGAGACCCGCTTTCGTTATAACCCAGATGTCGAGAGTCTTGTGGCGATGGTGCCTGCTATGATTCCGCTGCTTTTGATGCTGATCCCGGCCATTTTGACCGCGCTGTCGGTCGTGCGGGAGAAAGAACTGGGTTCCATTGTAAACCTCTATGTAACTCCGGTCACGAAACTGGAATTTCTGCTGGGCAAGCAGCTTCCCTATGTCGCTCTGGCCATGCTCAATTTCCTCCTGCTCACGGCGCTTGCCGTATTCATGTTTGGCGTGCCAATCAAAGGCAGTTTCTTTACGCTTGCCGCAGCCGCATTGCTGTATGTGATTTCCACCACCGCCATCGGTTTGGTGATTTCAACCTTTATGAAGAGCCAGATCGCCGCTTTGTTCGGCACAGCGATACTCACTATCCTTCCCGCTGTTGCGTTCTCCGGGATGATCGATCCGGTTTCCTCCCTGGAGGGGGCAGGCGCATTGATTGGCAAGTACTATCCAACAGGTCATTTCCTGACTATTGCCCGCGGCACTTTTTCCAAGTCGCTTGGTATATCCGATCTTTACTCTTCATTTCTGCCGTTATTGATTGCTATACCCGTTCTCATTGCTCTGGGGACAGTCTTGCTTAAAAAACAGGAGCACTAACCATGCGCGCTGCAAATATTTTCAATCTCGGCATCAAGGAACTGCGCAGCCTCCTGCGCGATCCCATTATGATTGTACTCGTCGTCTTCTCTTTTACAATTTCGGTTTACACCGGTGCAACGGCTACGCCGGAAACGCTGCACAAAGCGCCTATCGCCATTATTGACGAGGATCAATCGCCGCTCTCCACGCATATTGTCGACGCTTTCTATCCGCCTCATTTCATGCCTCCGGAGTTGATTGCCCAGTCTGAGGCGGATTCCCGGATGGACGCAGGCCTTGATACTTTTTCCCTCACGATTCCCTCCGGTTTCCAGCGCGATGTGCTGGCGGGGCGCAATCCTGTGATGCAACTCAATGTCGACGCCACCCGTATGGGCCAGGCTTTTACCGGCAGCGGTTATATCCAGGTTATCATCGACGGTGAGGTGAGCACTTTCCTTCAGGGCCATCGGTCAAACCCGATACCAGCGGTGGATCTTGCCCTGCGGGCGCGCTTCAATCCCGAATTGAACCAATCGTGGTTTGGCGCCATCATGAAGGTCATTGACAGCGTCACCATGTTGTCGATTATTCTTGCCGGCGCAGCGCTGATCCGCGAACGGGAACATGGTACGGTGGAGCACCTGCTGGCGATGCCGGTTACGCCATTTGAAATCGTGGCAAGCAAGGTTTGGTCCATGGCGCTGGTGGTGTTGGTGGCTACTGCTTTCTCGCTGATCTTTGTCGTGCAGGGGTTGCTTTCGGTGCCCATCGAAGGTTCCATCGGTCTGTTTCTTTTCGGCACTACTCTGCACCTGTTTGCCACTGCGTCACTCGGTATCTTTCTTGGTACGATTGCCCGTTCGATGCCTCAATTCGGATTGCTGATGATGCTGGTATTGTTGCCGTTACAGATGCTTTCGGGTGGTATGACGCCGCGGGAGAGTATGCCGCAGTTCTTACAGATCCTGATGCTGGTGGCGCCAAATACTCATTTTGTCATGTTGGCTCAAGCGATTCTCTACCGGGGCGCAGGACTTTCAGTTGTCTGGCCGCAATTCATCGCCCTCGTCTTGATCGGAATCGCCCTGTTTTCCCTATCTCTAGCGCGTTTCCGTAAAACTATTGGAACAATGACATAAGGCAACATTTGCAACACTGAATCTCAGTGCCGGGCATCCCTCTACTTTCATCCGCCATGATAACTCTTGGAAGAGATAGAGCGAAACAAAATTTTCAAAATCCTTTCTGAAACCCAATGGCACATCGAGGGAAATGACGGGGCCGCAGCGATCCTGGGCCTCCATCCGAGTACCTTAAGAGCGAGGATGCATAAGCTCGGAATAGTCCGGCCGGAGACAAAAGAACCAGGTTAATAAGCTGTCTGGTTCTCCTTAACGTATGCCTCAATATATCGAGGTTCCACCAAATATTGAGGCCAAACGAATCATTTCATACTTTTCTGCCGTCCTCTCCTATTAATCTAATCCACTGTAATTAAAGGATTAATCAAAACTTCTGCTTTCCCTTCGGCTGTTGGCAGGCTATTTGCTATTACTATTTTCATGATCCTCATAATCTTACGGATGAATGTCCTTTCTGAGAAGCGCATGGAGTTGTCACAGACGATTACTTCACTGTCCGGTTCCATAAGAATGGAGGAGGGATGCAAGCGCTACGACTTCTGCCAGAGTATCGAGGATGAAAATCGGCTCCTTCTTATTGAAGAATGGGATACCCAGGAGAACCTTATGACCCACCTGAAGTCGGATCATTATAGGGTGCTCCGGGGGGCGATGAACCTTCTCAAAGAGCCCTATGAAATGGTGTTCCACACCGTTTTCCACCCCGCGGGGCTGCAGGAGATTTAATGGATAAATTGCTTCTTATGAAATGTCTTCGCTGCAGAGGTGCCATGGCCCAAGACAAATTTTACGGTCCTCCGTTTCCTTGGGCCCCAACTGCGGTTGCATGATGCACCACAACCAGGACTCCGAAAGGCATGAAGTCTTCGGAATAAAAGAGTTCAAAAACAACAGCAACAACAATAAAAGGAGAACGTGCAAATGAAAGCAATGTATAGATTAGTAGTAATGATGGTGGCAGCGGTGGCTCTGCTGACGCTCAGCATGCCCGTATA
>Ga0182027_10008964_pt1 | contig 14466 bp, 12 predicted proteins | sample 712E1DmetaG_FD_121300 | JGI IMG/M metagenome (GOLD analysis project Ga0182027, IMG submission 121300) | Permafrost microbial communities from Stordalen Mire, Sweden - 712E1D metaG (Illumina Assembly) | ecosystem: Environmental > Terrestrial > Soil > Wetlands > Permafrost | place: Sweden...
AACATGGTTTACGATCCTGGCGCGCCTCCCGGAAACGTTCCTTCGATCACCTCCGAGCAATTGTGGCAACGACTGACGGATTTTCTGGACGCGGTGGTTCCGGTGGCGGAGGAAGCGGGTGTGACGCTTGCCGCCCACCCTGACGATCCCCCCCTGCCTGTGCTGCGCCAGCAGCCAAGGTTGGTGTACCAGCCCCGGCTGTACCAAAAGCTGATCGACTTGAAGCCGAGCCCGCGGAACGCGCTGGAATTTTGTGTGGGCACGCTCGCGGAAATGACGGAAGGAAATATCTACGAAGTTGTGGACCAGTACAGCCGCCAGGGGAAATTGGCTTATGTCCACATGCGCAATGTTAACGGTAAGGCGCCACACTATCGGGAGACGTTCATCGACGATGGCGACGTCAATGCACTGCGCGTGCTGGAAATCCTGCAACAGAATCACTTTGACGGCGTCATTATTCCTGACCACACTCCACAAATGGACTGCGGGGCTCCCTGGCACGCCGGCATGGCTTTTGCATTGGGTTATTTTCGCGCCGTGCTGCAAGGATTCGAGTCAGCTTAGTCCGGATTATTAGTGAAAACGATAGGGGGAGGCCAGATTTGAGGAGGTTTCACACAGAGTTCACAGCGCTTTATCGATCGAATTATCGATGCGCTTGACCACCAGAGTGCACAGAGAACATCTTGGGAACTCTTTGCGGTTTCTGTGCCTCAACTCCGTGACCTCTGTGCGAAATACTTTACCGCCCTCCATCGCCGCAAGAATTCATGAATAATAGGGTTAGATAACCTTGTATCCATTGTTCTTCCAGCGTATTCTTCCGACAAACGCAAAGTTTCCGCAGAAGCCAAGGAGGCGCACGTGGCAAGGGCTAAGTGGGCGATTATCATTCTGCTGGCAACCAGCTTGGGCGTCGCGGCATTTCCGCGCCCTGCCAGTAGACCGCTGACGCATGACGATATTCTGTTTCTTTTAAACAACTACATTCCCAGCCAAAGCGTAACGAATCTGGTTAAGCAAAACGGCGTGGATTTCGACCCGCAGGAGGATTTCCTGAAGAAGGTTCGGGCTGCCGGTGGCAAGGATGACCTGCTCGCGGTTTTGCGCGAGGTCCATCGGTCCGGCTCTCACCCCGTTACGGGGCAGCGTTCCACGATGGATTTGCAGGTGGAACAGCACTTGTCCCGGGCCATGGAACTGGAAAAGCTGGAATCCTACTCCCAAGCCGAGCAGGAATATCGTGCCGCGCTGGCCATTCAGTCCCACAACAGCACCCTGCACGTAGGCTTGGGCCGGGCTCTTGCAAAACAGGAAAAATGGGATGAGGCGCTGGCAGAATATCGCGAGGCCATACGCGTGGACCCGCAATCCGCGGAGGCTCACGGCGCTTTAGGCCTGGCAATCAGCCTGCGTGGTGATCCCGCCACGGCCATTCCCGAATTGCGCACGGCCCTGCGCCTGAATCCCCACGACCTGCAAGCGCGGAATATTCTGGGAGCTTCGCTTTACAACGTGCATGACCTTGCCGGCTCGATGAAGGAACTGCACCAAACCGCCGAGATGGCGCCGGACACTGCCGCCGGCCATTACGCGAGTGCCGACATCCTCCTCTGGGAAAAAAAAGACGCGGATGGCGCTATCGCCGAATTTCGCCAATCCATCAGCCTGGATCCCTACACGTGGTTTCCGCACAATGATTATGCCAACGCCATCTCAGCCAAGGGAGATTGGGACGGCGCGATCTTCGAGTATCGTCAAGCTTTGCGGTTGCAGCCCGATTCCGTCGTAGCCCATTCCAACTTGGGGTACGCGCTCGTGAATAAAGGTGACTTGGCGGGCGGGACCGCCGAGGTGCAAAATGCCATGCACATCAATCCCAATACCCCCACGCCGCACCTGCTGAATGGTCTGATTTTAGCCATCCAAAAGAAAATGCCGGAAGCAATGGACGAGTACCGCGAAACCATCCGCCTTGATCCCGGGAACTCTTTCGCCCACTTCCTGCTGGGAGCGGGATTGGGAGGATCTGGGGATATCCCCGGGGGAGTCAAGGAGGTGCGGGAGGCGGTTCGCTTGGATCCTTCCATTCAGTACTACCACAACCAACTCGGGGTCTTGCTTAACCACCAAGGCGACAACACCGGGGCAGAGGCGGAGTATCGGGAAGCTATCCGCTTGGACCCCAAATACGCCATGGCCCATGCGAACCTGGGCGCGCTGCTTATTGAGCAAAACAGTCTGCCCGAGGCGGTGAAGGAAATTTACACAGCTTACCAGCTTGACCCGAAGAACCCTGAAATCATGGCCCTCTATAAGAAATATACGGGTGGACTGTTCTAACGGGTTAATGAAGGGGTTGGAGGGCGTACTCCCGCCACGGAAAGGCGCCGCCTTTCCGCATAGACGCCCATGCGCCTACGGCGCACCACTGACGATGAAAATGCGCGAAGCGCCTTGGAGTGCGGCCGCGAAGCTGCCGCCTTTTCATGGACTAGATTTGAGCTCACGACATGCCGGTGGAAGTTGGCACCACGGCATTCCACTGCGCTTGCTGCCGCAACCGCATTCCAAGGCGGTAGCTGCTGCGACCGCACTCAAGGTGCCTTTGGCACAGTTGTTTTCATGACAGCAAGCGGCGAAGCCGCGGGTCATGGCTTACCTCACGCGGTGGAAACGTGACAAGTTTGGGATAAACCCGCCGCTACATCGCGCCCGTCCGCGTCAGGTTTTCGAAAACACCCGCAAGTTCTTCCAGGGAAAGCTGCTCCGCGCGCAGATTAGTGGATTTGCCTGCTTCCTCCAGAGCCTTCAGCAGTTGGGTCCGGGGATAGATTCCCCCAAGATTATTGAGTAGATTCTTTCGTTTTTGGGCAAAACAGCGCTTCACGAATTCCAGGAATTTGTCGTACGTCGACTGCGGCCACGCGTCGAACTTCGCCTTCATTTGAAATGTCACCAGCGCTGACTGCACTTTGGGGGCAGGGGAGAAGGCTCCGGGTGGAACGGTCACGGTAATTTCCGGCCGCGAGTAGATTTGTGCGGCAATGGTCAAGTATCCGTAGTCGCGCGTGCCCGGCACTGCCGTCAGGCGCTCGGCCACCTCGCGCTGCATCAGCAGGCCCATGGAGCGGATGCAATTTCGTTGTGCAAACAGGTGATGGAGGATGGGGGAAGTGATGTAGTAGGGAAGATTGCCGAAAACAAAAGCCTGCGCCACGCCTTCCTTCCGGCACAGGGCGCCAATATCAACGCGAAGGACATCCGCGGTGATGATCTCCACGCCAGGCTCTTGTTGGAATTCCTCTTGAAGTCCTTGCGCGAGTTGCCTGTCAATTTCAATGGCGATGACCCGGCGCGCGCGTTTGGCCAACAGCCCGGTCATGGCGCCACGCCCCGGGCCGATTTCAATGACCACGTCCCCGGCTTGCAAGGGAAGTTCCTCCAGAATCCGATTCCGATACCCGTGGTCATGAAGGAAATGCTGGCCGAGTTTCGGGGGATGGCGGGTGCTTTTGGATTTTAGCTTTTGGATTTTGGATTCTCCCTCTTCTGCGTTGCATCATAACACGAGCCCTGAGCAGCGGCCGTGAGCATGGTAGGGGGCGGCCAAATCCCCAATCCCCAATCCGCGCTACGCCTGCTTTATTTGGCGTTTCTCTCCCGAAGCAGCTTTACAACGTCGGGATGGGGCAAGTCGGAAGCGAGTGCCAAATCCAGTGCTGTCTTGCCCTTGTCGTCTTTGGCTTTGACGTTAGCGCCTCTTTCCAGTAGTAGCTTCACAAGCTCGACTTGGTCCCCTGGCGCCGCCATGTGCAGGGGTGTCTTGCCAGTGTTGTCCCTGGCATCGATATTGGCGCCTTTTTGCAGAAGTTGCTGCACCGTCGCCGTGGCGCCATTGGTGGCGGCTTCAATCAGTTCAGCATCCAGGCTGGGAGAGTCGGCTTGGGCTGCCGCCTTGTCCGCATTGCATCATAACACGGGCCGAGAGACCTTGACTTTGCAGGGGGCATCCTCTAACGTTACGAAGCTGGATTTCCGTATTCTCACGAAAGGAGAGGCGGCGTGAAAGTTGCATTCGTCGCATCGGAAGGCGTACCGTTTTCCAAGACCGGTGGGTTGGCAGATGTTATCGGATCCCTCCCCAAGGCGCTTGCGGCGCTCGGACATGAAGTGGAAGTCATTCTGCCGCGCTATCGGTCCACCCCCCAAGGCTCCAGCATGCCGCACGCCCAAAGTCTGACTCTGCCTCTCGGATTGGGATACAAGTTCGCGGCGGTGCAGGACGCCGGCCGCGCCCATCAGGTCCAAACCTACCTCATTGATTGCCCTGAGTATTTTGACCGTGACGGCCTTTATCAGCAAAAGGGTGAAGACTATCCTGACAACGCGCACCGTTTTGCGGCATTTTCACTGGCAGCGTTGGAGCTGCTGAAGCATAGTGACACTCCCCCGGATATCATTCATTGTCACGACTGGCAGACTGCGCTGGTACCCATCTATTTGCGCAATCTCTATCAGGAAGACCGCTATTTTGGCAAGACGTCGGTGCTGTTTACGGTGCATAACCTGGGTTACCAGGGTATTTTCCTGCCTCATCTTCTGCCCCAGATTTCATTGCACGCAGGCCTGTTTACGGTCGAGGCGCTGGAGTATTACGGAATGGTGAACCTCCTGAAGGGAGGGATCATCTTCTCGGATTTCATCACCACGGTGAGCCGCAAGTACGCCGAGGAAATCCAGACTGCGGAATTTGGTTACGGGTTGGAGGGCGTGCTGCATTCGCGGGCAAGCCACCTGCAGGGGATTGTGAACGGCGTGGACTATGAGGCGTGGGACCCCTCCACCGACAAGCTGCTGGCCGCGAATTACACCCCCGCCAATTTGAAGGGCAAGGAAGCCTGTAAGAATGCCCTGCTGGAGAAGATGGGCATACAGACCCCAGTGCTCCACCGGCCGGTGATTGGAATTGTTTCGCGATTTGCTTCGCAAAAGGGATTTGACCTGATTGCCACCATTGCTGAGCGATTGGCGGCGCTCGATCTCTACGTTGTGGCGCTGGGCACGGGTGAGCCCGCGCACGAGGAGTTGTTCCGGACCCTGGCGGCGAAATATCCGGATAAGTTCCTGGTGAAAATCGCTTACGACAACGCCTTGGCCCATCAGATTGAAGCCGGCTCCGACATGTTCCTGATGCCCTCGCGCTATGAGCCTTGCGGGCTCAACCAGATTTACAGCCTGAAGTATGGATCGGTGCCCGTTGTGCGGGCCACCGGTGGTTTGGACGATACCATTGAGCCTTTCGATGGCAAGTCCGGCACGGGTTTCAAATTCCAGGAGTATTCTCCCCAAGCGCTGCTGGCCACGATTCATGCCGCTTTGGAGGCTTACGCCACGCCCAGAACGTGGCAGCATCTCGTCCAAAATGGCATGAAAAAAGACTTTTCGTGGACCACTTCGGCCAAGGCATACTCCCGGATTTATGAGACTCTATTGAAGGCAAGAGCTTAAGCTCACGGAAGAATTTACATTCCGGGAATTCCACCACCCTTGGAGGTTTTTGAGAAAATGGCAGGAAGTCATACATTGGAGTTTAGCGATCAGAATTTTGAGCAGGACGTGTTGAATTCCCCCCAGCCCGTGCTCGTCGATTTCTGGGCGACTTGGTGTGGGCCTTGCCGCATGATGTCACCCACAGTTGATACCATTGCGGCGGAATACGCCGGCCGCGCCAAGGTCGGCAAAGTGAACGTGGATGAAAATCAAATGGTCGCCAGCAGGTACGGGATTCGCAGTATCCCCACGCTCCTTCTGTTCAAAGCCGGTCAGATTCAGGAGCAGGTGGTAGGGAGTGTGCCCAAGGAGACGATCAACAAGCTGATTGATAAGTACCTCGGATAGGGTCCTCCGGATTGGACGACCGCCGCAGTTTCGGCGCTTGAGGACAGATCGGGGCACGCGTTCCCCGGCACGAGGTATAATCGGTTCCCCCCGGTTCGCGGCAACCCGGTCCGGCCTCCAGCAGGTTGGCCGGAGGTTTTCAGATCCAGGGAAACGCAGGGGCTCCATGCTGGGCATCGCGTGCCGGTGGAGCCGCTTGAATGCTCGGCAATATCCCTTCATTCTCCTGCCAATTATGGGCCGTTCGGGTTAATATTACAGGACGCAACTGCGTCCAAAGGAAGAAGCAGGCAAGCAATGTCAACTAATGTGGTAGTGGTGGGTGTTCAGTGGGGCGACGAAGGCAAGGGCAAAGTGGTGGACGTCCTGGCGGAACACTTCGATGTCGTTGCCCGGTACCAGGGAGGCGCCAACGCCGGTCATACGGTTTTGGTAGGCACGAAAAAATATGTGCTTCAACTACTTCCCACCGGGATCATTCGTCCGGATAAGACTGCCGCCATCGGAAACGGCGTGGTGTTGGATCCTGAGGCGTTACAGAAGGAGATCGGTAAGCTGGAGGCTGCCGGCGCAAGCGTCGGGCACCGGCTGAAGGTCAGCGACCGCGCACATTTGATTCTGTCTTATCACCGCGCGCACGAGGTGGCGGCAGAATCGGCACGTGGCGTGGGGAAGATCGGAACCACGGCCAAGGGAATTGGCCCTGCCTACGAAGACAAGGCCGGACGGCGCGGCTTGCGGGTATGCGATTTACGCGATCCTGCCTTGTTTCGCGAAAAGTGTAGTGCCATCGTGGCGGAGAAGAACCGCATTGACGCCGCCCTTTATGGCGCGCCTCCGCTGAATGCCGTGGAGTTGGCAAATCAGTTTCTTAAGGCGAGTGAAGGTATTCTGCCTTACATCGCTGACGTCTCGGTTTACCTGAATACCGAGATGGATCGCGGCAAGCGAGTGCTTTTTGAGGGTGCACAGGGAACCCTGCTGGACCTCGACCACGGCACCTACCCGTTCGTGACCTCGTCGAATTCGACGGCGGGCGGAGCCTGCACGGGCACTGGCGTGGGGCCGACGCGAATCAACGCTGTTGTGGGTGTTTCCAAGGCTTACGCCACGCGCGTTGGCGGCGGACCTTTCCCCACCGAAGCTCTTGGCCCCGAGGGGGAAAAGATTCGCGAGCGTGGAAGCGAGTACGGTGCTGTTACCGGCCGCCCCCGCCGCTGCGGATGGTTTGACGTCCCTGTCGCGCGCTATAGCGCTCGCATTAATCATCTGACCGCGCTGATTATTACCAAGCTTGATATTCTTGACCCCCTGCCGGAAATTCCCGTGGGAGTCGAATACGAGTTCAAGGGCAAGCGATTTAAGGACTTCCCCCCGGAAATCGAAAGCTTGGAACAAATGAAAGTTCACTATCGCACCATCCCCGGCTGGCAAAAACACACCTATGGTTCCCAGGAGGTGTCGCAACTGCCGGAGCGCGCTCAGGATTACCTGAAATTCCTTGCCGATGAGGTGGGAGTGAAGGTCGCCATGGTATCAACCGGGCCTCAGCGCGACCAATGCGTGTGGCTGGACAAGTCCGTTATTTGTCCTTAGTCCGTGGTCAGTCGACAGTAATCAGTTGTCAGTTATCAGTAATAACCAGCCCCCCCCTTGCAGGAGAGCGGGGCACGTAGAAGCGCCGGGGCCAAGGGCACGGTGTTCGAAGTGAAATCCAGCACCTGGCACCCGCTGACTGACAACTGACGACTGACAACTGACAGCTAAGATGCTTTCCTTCGAACAGGCGTTAAACATCGTCAAAGAGAAGTTGGCGGCGGCGGACCTTAAGTTAGGGGCGGAAGTTGTGCCCCTGGCCGACGCGCGTACCCGAGTCCTGGCGGAGGACGTCGTGGCGGATCGTGATTATCCGCCTTTTCGCCGTTCCATTCGCGACGGATTTGCCGTGCGCGCGGCGGACGTTGCCGCGCCTCCCGTGGAGTTGCTCTCGCGCGGCGAGATTCGCGCCGGAGGGCACTTTACAGGCTCCATCGGGCCGGGTGAGTGCGTCTCCATCATGACCGGAGCGCCGTTGCCTGCGGGCGCGGACGCCGTGGTGATGGTGGAATACACGGAATCACACGATGACAGGATAAAGATCCAACGCGGGGTTCAAGCCGGGGAGAACGTTGTTCAGCAGGGAAGTGAAGTCCATGCGGGAACGTGCGTCATGCCGCGTGGCTGCCGGTTGGGTGCGGGAGAGTTGGGCCTGCTCGCCACGGTGGGGAAATCGCGGGTGCCCGTTTTTGCGCGGCCGTCGGTGGCCATTCTTCCCACCGGTGATGAGGTTGTGCCGGTTGACCAGCAGCCCGCGTGGTTTCAGATTCGCAATAGCAACGCCGTCTCTCTATCCGCCCAAGTGACCGCGGCGGGAGGAAATTCTCATTGCCTTGCGATCGCTCCAGACCGGCCCGAAGCATTGCGCGCACTGATTCAGGAAGGGTTGAAAGCGGACTTGCTGCTGCTGACCGGCGGGGTCTCCGTGGGGAAGTACGATTTTGTGGAGCAAGTCCTTGCCGGCTTGGGCGCAGAGTTTTATTTTCAAAGTGTGGCTCTACGGCCGGGAAAGCCGCTCGTTTTCGGGCAGGTGGCAGGCAAATTCTTTTTTGGTTTGCCGGGTAATCCTGTTTCAACCTTTGTGACCTTCGCCTTGTTCGCGCGGCCCGCCCTCGCGGTCCTGGGAGGCGCGGAATTTGAGCCACCGCTCTTTCTCCGTGCGCGCCTGGGCAAGCCCTTCAAGCATTCAAGCGGATTGACCGCATTTCTGCCGGCGCGAGTGGAAGCCTCATCCGGTGAGCCCGTGGTGAATTTTGTGGGGTGGCAGGGCTCAGGGGATCTGGTGGGAGTGGCCGCAGCCAATTGCTTTATTGTCATACACCCCGAGCAAGCCGAGTTGGCAGCGGGCGATTGGGTGGAGGTGATGGCGAGAGATTGACGATTGTCGATTGGCAAGACAGGAAGATCGAAACTCGAAAATCGAAACTGGAAAATCGCACCACGTATCGAATTTCGAGTTTCGTTTTTCGACTTTCGGTTGCTCGTCAACTGGTACTACTTAACGAAATGGCGAAGAAACTCAGTCACTACGATTCCGCTGGCCGAATCAAAATGGTGGACGTGTCCTCGAAGCCAGACACCTTGCGTGAGGCGGTGGCGAGTGTCCGCGTTATCATGAGCGCTGCCGCGTTGCGCGCTGCCCGGCGCAATCCCAAGGGTGATCCCCTGGAGATTGCGCGCGTGGCGGGAATTGCGGCGGCCAAGCGGACCTCCGAACTGATCCCTCTTTGCCACCCCCTGCTATTGAGTCATATTGATGTTCAGGCGAATTTCTGTAAGAATGGCGTTGAGATTTCGTCTTCAGTTCGCACGACAGGCCCCACCGGAGTCGAAATGGAGGCTCTAACCGCGGCGGCAGTGGCGGCGTTGACTGTTTATGATATGTGTAAGGCGGCTGACCACGGTATTGAGATTTCTGGCCTCCGCCTGCTCGAAAAGAGCGGTGGCAGAAGCGGGCATTATCACGCCAAAGCGAGGCGTGCGAGAGAAAGGGTAAAGGATAAAGAGTAAAGGGTCCTTCGATTGGTCCTTTAGCCTTTATACTTTACCCTTAAGACTTTCTCCTGGTTTAAGCGCCAAGCACTTAGAACTTGACCTCTTACGCCTAACGGAAAGGTTGCGCGTGTCGTCAACTATCAAAATCCTCGTCGTCGATGACAACCCGACCATTCTCCAGTTGATGTGCCAGACCCTGGAGAAGTGTGGCGAGATCGTTACCGCCACGGACGGCGCCGATGCTTTGATGAAGACGATTGATACCAAGCCGGACTTGATTATTTCCGATTACACCATGCCGGTTATGGACGGCCGCGCGCTTTTTGACAAACTTCGGGCGCGCAAAGAAACCCAGAATATCCCCTTTATCTTTCTTGCTTCACAAAAAGAAATTGACGAACGCCTGCGTATGGTTCTGGAGGGCGTGGAAGATTATTTCGTCAAGCCCTTCTTTGCTCGCGACCTTTTGCAGCAGGCCCGTCGCATCACGGCGCGATTGCTCCAGCAGCGCATGGAAAAACAGGGCGGCGGCGCGGGCATCAAGGGGAAGCTCAGTGAAATCAGTTTGATTGACTGGATGCAGACTCTTGAACAGGGCCGCAAAACCTGCTCCCTGATGCTGCGGGCGGCCGGCGAGGTGTGCACGCTCTATTTCAGTGAAGGCAATGTTACCCACGCCGTTTGCGGCGACTTGAAAGGCGACCCCGCAGTTTTTAAAATCCTGGCCTGGGTGGATGGCGATTGGGAAGTGGATTTCCAGAAAAACTCCCCCGAACACACCACGACCATGTCCACTCAGGGCCTGATGATGGAAGGCCTGCGGATGATGGACGAAGCCAACCGGGACGCCGGTTAGGTGACAGGTTATAGGGGAGTCCGTTTCAAGCTGAGAGCCTGATTCCAAGAACTGAAACCTATAACCTGTAACCTACTATGTTGCGTGCCAAAATCCTGGTTCTAAGTGACGCGTCCTCACGAGGCGAACGAGCGGATCTGTCTGGCCCCGCCGTCCGCGACGTGCTGGAGAAGCGCGGATGGCAAGTGGTGGCCATCGAAATCCTACCCGACGAATTAGATACCATTCAGCAAAAGTTGCATGCCCTGACAGATGCGGACGATTGCGATGCCGTCGTGACCTCGGGCGGCACTGGCGTGGGTCCGCGCGATGTGACCCCGGAGGCGACGCGCGCGGTCATCGAGAAAGAAATCCCCGGGCTCGCGGAAATGATGCGCGCCGAGGGCATCAAAAACACGCGGCGTGCCGCCCTGTCGCGTGGAATCGTTGGCGTGCGCAAGGGGAAGCTGATCGTCAACTTGCGCGGCAGCCCGCGTGGCGCCCGCGAGACGATGGAGAGTATCGCGGATTTATTGCCTCACGCCGTGTACCTCATCCAGGGCCACACCTCCCACCATGATTAGCGGCGGCCGCGGCTGACCTCCATACTGTTCACTTAATCGGTTCCAGGGCAAGAAGTGGAAAATGGTCATTGGGTGACCCCCTCACCCGTCCCGCTCCGGCTGGAGAAAGCGCGGTTGCGGTCCTCTCCCCCAAGGGTGGTGAGGGAAAATGAATCGTTAGTTTGGCGTCGTATTCGTGATCGTGCACGAGGAGAACCGTGTCCGCCACGCAGCGCGTCTGCTAATTTGGACAGCAGTGCGGTCATGTAGCCCACTTCGCAGGCTGCACTCCGAGCCGCGAAGTGGTGGCAGATTGTGGCCCATGGCGGCAGCCATGGGAATAATGCACAAGAAGAGGAACGAGCCCCGGGAGGGGCGACAGAAATCATGGACCACCTGTTTGACGAAAACGTTCTTTCGCCCCCCCCGGGGCTCGCATTACAATTGCTAGTGCATCTATTTCCCACGGCTGCCGCCATGGGCCACAATCGATCGGCCCTGCCGGGGCCTGGGCAGGCCTGCTTTGGCCGTGAGTTCTTTCGCCCCGATGGGGCTCAAAATAATATTCGTCTGGCGGCACGCGTTCCCATGGCTGGCCATGGGCTAAATGACCACGCCACTCCGTGGCTCAATACGCTCCGTGGTCCAGCCCCTCTCATCAAAGCCCGTGACACGGGCTTTGCGCGGATTTTTGAAGTTATTTTAACGCCTATGGGGGCCGGGGGGTGAAGGGGTCAAGTTGGGACCAATCAGCTCAAGTGAACAGTGTTGCGGCTGACCTGGTGCAGTTGTTTCGATTTGCTATACTAAGCATTGTCCGATTCTGAGATGGATTGATTCGCAGATCTGATGAATAGCCCGCTTCAACCTGTTGTTGCGGCGCATGTAAAATACGCACTGCGGACACGGGCTTTGCTGATCGCAGTTACCCGCTGGCTGCCAGATAGCGCGGAGGTTCTGCCAACCTGAAAAGTCGAGTAAAACCCAAAAAACAGCGCGTCACAACGCCGAGGGTTGAGCCCCGCCAGATTCAAGATGATGGATGGCGCAGAGTGCTCGCCGCCGCGTTGCTCGCCATACTGACGTTTCTGGCCTTCTCCAATTCGTTCTCTGGCGGATTCATTCTGGATAACAAAGGGCTCCTTCTCCAGGACCCGCGCATTCGTGAGCTTACCGTCGAGAATATCCGCCTGATTTTTCAGCACACCTATTGGTGGCCGAACGGCGAGGCTGGACTTTACCGGCCATTCACCACGCTCTCCTATCTGTTCAACTATGCGGTGCTCGGAAACGCCAACGAGCCGCCCGGATATCACTCGATTAACTTCCTCTTGCACCTGGGCAATGTCTTTCTGGTTTACGCCCTGGCGCGCCGACTCATCCGCGAGTTCTGGCCATCTTTCTTCGTCGCGGCGGTGTGGGCCGTCCACCCGGTGCTGACAGAATCGGTCACCAACATGATCGGCCGGTCGGACCTCCTCGCCGCCATGGCCGTCTTAAGCGGATTCCTGATGTATCTCAAGGGCACCGAATCGGCTGGGTGGCGTAGGTTCGCATGGCTCGGCGGATTAATGGCTGTCACCGCTGTGGGCGTGTTCTCGAAAGAGAGCGCGGTCGTCATTTGGGGGGTGATTCCGCTTTACGAGCTGACATGGTGGAAAGAGCGAAAACAGTGGCGAGGACTGATCCTGGGCTGCCTCGTCACACTTTTGCCGATCGCAGTGATGCTATATCGGCGCTTGATGGTGCTGGCAGCTTCGCGGCCGGCGGAGATACCTTTTACCGATAATCCCATCGTGGGTGCACCCTTCTGGACCGGGCGGCTCACGGCAATTAAGGTGATTGCCCACTATCTCTGGCTCATGCTTTGGCCGGCTACGCTTTCGAGTGATTATTCTTATGCGCAGATTCCGCTCGCCAACGGCGCCCCGCGGGACTGGCTGGCGTGCGTCGTCGTGCTGGCCGCCGTCATACTCACTGTCGCCTTGTACTGGTGGAACCGCACGGCTTTCTTCCTGGCGTCGTTCGCGGCGATAACGTTCATTCCCACGTCGAATCTGCTCTTTCCGATTGGCACCATCATGGCGGAGCGCTTCCTGTATATGCCGACGATCGGCCTGCTCGCCTGCCTGGTGCTGGCGATTTATGCGGCTGGAAAGCGAATTCGTGCCGAACGTTTTGCGCCGGTGCTGTTATGCGTGATTGCCATCGCATTTGCCGTCCGGACCTGGGTGCGGAACAGCGATTGGCAGGATGAGCGCTCCATGGCGGAAACGAGCGTTCGCACCAGTCCCAACTGCTTTAAGGTCCACCGGCAGCTCGCTACCGTGCTCTATGCAAACGGCGCGGCGGCTTCGGATCTGGACGGCGCCATCCGGGAAGCCGACCGGGCTGTGGCGATTGTCAACACGCTGCCAGACTCGCGCAATACTCCGGATGTTTACCGCCTGGCGGGTGGCCTCCATTTGGCCAAAGGCGACTCCTTGCACGAGCGTGATTCTTCCGCTGGCGCCCCCGAGTACCGGCAGGCGGTTCAACTTCTGCTGCGTTCGATCTCCGTCGACGCGGGCAACCGGGCGGAATACGATCGAAAGGGAGGAGCCGAATGGGCTCGCCGGCACCCCGCTATTGCCGTTGGTCCCAAAGTCGATCCGGAGGCGCGTTGGATGCTTGCGGCTGCGTACTGGAGGCTGGGACAAGCGGAGGAGGCTGCTGCTGCCGGCAGCGAAGCGCTGGCTCTTCATCCCACGAATCCCGAGGCATACCGGCAGATTTCCACCGCTTTCGTCAGCGGGGGCCGGATCGATGACGCGGCAATAGCTTTGATCGAAGGAGGGCTGATCACGTCGGATCCAAGCCTTCGGTCGGATCTACTGGACTTATACCGCAGCGCCTGGGGCAATAGTTGTGCAATTACCACCGGGCCGAAGGGGCCGACGTTGAATCTGGCCTGCGAGCTGGTCCACAAGCAATTCTGCGCGGCCTCCGTCGAGGTTACCAAAGCAGACATTGAAAATGGCAGATGGGACGATGCCAGGCAGCAGAAGCAGGAGCTCATGCACAAATACGGCTGTCCCGCCGGTCCGCTGGACCAGGTTTTGCCGGAGTAGGTTGGCAAATTAGGTGTTGGACGCCCGCGTTACATCTGGGGGATTTCAGCTTTCGCATTTATATTGCACACCCCCGCGAGCCTTCCAAATGGCAGTTGGGCGGAGACTTGTGCTATGATTCCGCCTTGGAAAGGGAGGGATTCCCCGCGTGCTTAACTCTTATGGCCCCATTGTTATTTTTGGTGTGATCGCCGCGCTTTTCGCGCCGGTGACACTGTGGATATTCAAGTTCATCAGGCCCTCCTTCCGCGCCACTGCCGAAGAGGTCATGCCTTACGAGTGCGGCATCACGCCGGAATCCGACGCGCGCCACCGATACACGGTGCGTTTTTACGTGGTGGCCATTCTTTTCGTGGTCTTCGATGTGGAAACCGTTTTCCTCTACCCGTGGGCAGTGCAGTATCAGGCGCTGCGCCTTGCGCTGGGATTTGGCGTACTGATTGAGATGCTGGTTTTCCTCGGA
>Ga0182027_10008966_pt1 | contig 14466 bp, 12 predicted proteins | sample 712E1DmetaG_FD_121300 | JGI IMG/M metagenome (GOLD analysis project Ga0182027, IMG submission 121300) | Permafrost microbial communities from Stordalen Mire, Sweden - 712E1D metaG (Illumina Assembly) | ecosystem: Environmental > Terrestrial > Soil > Wetlands > Permafrost | place: Sweden...
ATCGCCTGCATGGTCATCAGGTCTACTACACCGCGAAAAGCTGCTTCCTGCCCTATCGGCAGTTGCATGGCAATCGGGTTAGCTCCCAGGCGATGGCGGATGCTCTCGATAGTCATTTCAAAAGACGCGCCAGTGCGGTCCATCTTATTAGCAAAACAAATGCGGGGCACCTTGTAACGGTCTGCCTGGCGCCAGACTGTTTCACTCTGCGGTTCAACACCTTGCACGGCATCGAAAACCACCACACCCCCATCCAGTACACGCAGTGAACGCTGTACCTCAGCGGTGAAATCGATGTGTCCGGGGGTATCGATGATATTGATTTGATACCCCTTCCATTCAGCCGTGACCGCCGCGGAAACAATCGTAATGCCGCGCTCACGTTCCTGAACCATCCAGTCGGTTACCGTTGTACCATCGTCGACCGACCCCATGCGGTACGTTTTACCAGTATAGAAAAGAATACGCTCGGTGGTCGTCGTTTTGCCTGCGTCAATATGGGCGATGATACCTATGTTGCGGTACCGGTCCAGGGGAAAGCTGCGCGTCATCAGGTTACCTGCGATCTATCTAATTACCGTTACCGGTTAAACTCGATAATGAGAGAAGGCGCGGTTAGCTTCGGCCATCTTGTGCGTCTCTTCGCGTTTGCGAATAGCGGCGCCCTGGTTATTCAAAGCATCCATCAGCTCGCCTGACAATTTTTCTGCAAATGACTTCCCGGCGCGGGCTTTACTGGCATCGAGGATCCAGCGCATGGCTAACGTCATCCGGCGGTAAGAAGGCACTTCCATTGGCACCTGGTAAGTAGCGCCACCCACACGACGTGGGCGAACTTCCATCATAGGCCCAACATTCTTCAACGCCTGATCGAGCATGTCGGCCGGATTCTTGCCGGTTTTTTCTTCCATGATTGCCAGCGCATCATACATTACACCAGCAGCCGTACTTTTCTTGCCGCGTCGCATCAAGCGGGCGATCATGGATTGCACCACTACACTCTGATATTTTACGTCGGGAACAATTTCCCGCTTTTCTGGTCTAGTCCTGCGCATGCAATTTCTCCATCAAACAAAAGAACTAATCTTGTTCAAATCTATGGTTGCGCCGCCCCCACAGGGAAGGCTCACCGCCACATAACTCAGCCGCGGATTATCCAGCCTTGGCTCGCTTAGCGCCGTATTTGGAACGGCCTTGGGCGCGCTTGGCAACGCCGGTTGTGTCCAGTGTGCCACGCACGATGTGGTAGCGTACACCAGGCAGGTCTTTCACACGACCGCCGCGCACCAGCACCACCGAGTGTTCCTGTAAAGAATGGCCTTCACCGGGGATATAGGCGGTAACCTCAAGTCCGTTGGTCAGGCGCACACGGGCGATCTTGCGCAAGGCGGAATTAGGTTTCTTGGGGGTAGCGGTACGCACTACGGTGCATACGCCCCTTTTTTGAGGAGATCCTGTGTCCATGCGATAACGGCGGTTCTTCTTGGTATTCAGTGTATACAGCAAAGCCGGAGCTTTGCTCTTCGCTCGTTTGGTCTGGCGACCTTTGCGGATCAATTGATTGATTGTTGGCACCTTTTGCCTCCAGAGGGTAAAACCGGAAGAACGAAAATGGATTTTTCAATAAGCGAGGCCATCGCTTTGCAATGATGGCCTCGGCTTTCATTGACTAAGGGCATAATCTACCCTTCCCGTTTAGGGCAGCGGGAAGGGATTATATCATGCGGTAATTTTAGCGTCAAGTAAGACAACTGGTTGTTAAGGCACTTGCTCCAAATTCTCTAAACCCTCGCCCAGGCCCAATAAACCGGTTTCCATTTTGGGCGGTCGAACCCGTTCTTCATCTTTTCCGAAGCGAATTACTTCGCCAGAATCCATGACAGCTTCGACTGCCAGGCCCAGGCTTTGCAACTCTTTCACCAGCACCCGGAACGAGGCCGGCAAACTGGGCTCTTCGATCTGTTGGCCTTTGACGATAGCCTCGTAGGTATTCACGCGGCCTTGCACGTCATCCGACTTGACCGTCAGCATTTCTTGCAGGGTGTAGGCCGCCCCGTAAGCTTCCAGCGCCCACACTTCCATTTCACCAAAGCGCTGGCCACCAAACTGGGCTTTACCACCCAAAGGCTGCTGAGTAACCAGGCTGTACGGTCCGGTAGAGCGAGCGTGGACTTTATCTTCAACCAGGTGGTGCAGCTTGAGCATGGTCATCACACCCACCGTGACCGCCTGGTCAAATGCTTCGCCGGTCTTGCCATCATGCAGCACCTGTTTTCCCAGGATCGGGATGGGCAATCCGGTTTCGATGCTCTTAGCTTCTGCCATGGCGCGGATTTCACCATCGGGGACGTTTTCGACGTCTACTTCCTGGGTGTGCAGCCACAGCCTCAAGCAGGCAGTTGCTACGGCCAGATCTTTTTCACGAATAAATGGCGCGGCAGCGGGCACATTTTCGTAATCAAGTACGTCATCCGGGTTGATATTGTGTTCGCGCAACCATTCGGCCAGCACTGCCCGGCGAGCTGAGGTTTCATTCGAAGTCAGCTCATATATGTCGTAACCCTTCTCGCCCAGCCACTGCTCCAGGTAAAGTAAGCGTACTTCGGAGTCATCTTTGATGCTTTCGGGCGGATAATCCTGAGTCTTGAGCCACTCCCAGGCGCGCTCAGCAGCTTCATGCCAGGCGGTATCCATCATCCAGGCCCGCGACAGTTCGGCTTCGATTTCAGTTTCGTTAGCGCCGTCGAAGACCGGCGTGATTGCCCGGTATCCAAGACGAGTCGCTGCCCAGCCGAGGTGAGTTTCCAGCACCTGGCCGATGTTCATACGACCTGGAACACCCAGCGGGTTCAGGATGATATCTACGGGTGTGCCATCTTGCAGGAAGGGCATGTCTTCTACTGCGACGACACGCGAAACCACACCTTTGTTGCCATGTCGCCCGGCCATTTTATCGCCGGCAGTGATCTTGCGGCGCTGCGCCACAGAGACGCGCACCATCATATCCACACCCGCCGATAGATCGGTATTGTCTTCACGGGTAAATACTTTGACGTCGACCACTTTACCGCGCTCGCCATGTGGCATACGCAGCGAAGTATCTTTTACGTCGCGGGATTTCTCACCAAAGATGGCCCGTAACAGGCGCTCTTCAGGGGTCAGCTCTTTTTCACCTTTAGGGGTGATTTTGCCAACCAGGATGTCATTTGGACCGACTTCGGCGCCGATGCGGATGATGCCGTGCTCGTCCAGGTCTTTGATGGCGTCCTCGCCGACGTTCGGGATGTCACGCGTGATCTCTTCGGGGCCTAACTTGGTGTCGCGGGCTTCCACTTCGTACTTCTCGATATGGACAGAAGTGAAGCGGTCTTCCTGCACGAGCCTTTCCGAAATCAGGATGGCGTCTTCAAAGTTACCGCCTTCCCACGAGACAAATGCCACGGTCACATTCTGGCCCAGCGCTAACTGCCCATCCACAGTCGATGAAGAATCGGCCAGGATTTCACCTTTGCGCATATGCTGTCCTTTAGAGACAGCCGGGCGTTGGTCGATGCAGGTGCTTTGGTTGGAGCGTTGATATTTGCGTAAGTGATAGACGCGCTGTTTTCCATCGGCAGAGCGCAAGGTGATCTGGCGCCCGGTGACAGAAACTACGTCACCTTCATCTTCGGCGATCAAAAGCTGGCCCGAATCGAGAGCGGCAAAAGCTTCCATGCCGGTCGAAATGATCGGGATATCCGGGGCGACGATCGGCACGGCCTGGGCCTGCATGTTCGAGCCCATCAAGGCACGGTTCGCATCGTCGTGTTCGAGGAAGGGGATCAGAGCCGCTGAGACACCCACTACCTGGTTAGGAGCGATGTCCATGTAGTTGACCGAGTCGCCAGAGGCAATGGTGAAGTCAGAGTGGTGGCGGCAGGAGATGCGGTCCATCTTGAATTCGTTATACTCGTCCAACAAGGTGTTAGCCTGAGCAATCACGAACTTATCCTCGGCGTCTGCCGAAAGATATTCCACTTCATCCGAGACAAAAGGCGCAACGAAAATATTGACCTTTTTTAGGTTTTGAATAACCGGCAGCATGGCCTTGGTGACACGGTCACCCTTATGGGCAAACGCTTCACCAGTATCGGGATTTTTGAGATCTTCCAGCAGAAAACGGTTTTCCAGCCGTGGATCATCCGAAGCCAGTACTTTGATCACCCGCCGGTAGGGTGTTTCGATGAAACCGTATTCGTTGACCCGGGCAAAGTTCGCCAGGCGGCCGGTCAGGCCAATGTTCGGGCCTTCAGGGGTCTCGATTGGGCAAATACGGCCGTAGTGCGAGTGATGCACATCGCGAACGTCGAACCCGGCGCGTTCACGGCGCAGGCCGCCAGGGCCCAAAGCCGAAAGGGTACGCTTGTGGCGCAGTTCGGCCAGCGGGTTGGTCTGGTCCATGAATTGGGAAAGCTGGCTGGAGCCGAAGAACTCGCGCAGGGCAGCCACGACAGGGCGGATATTGACCAGCGAGACCGGGGAAATCTGGTCCTGGTCGCGAATCGACATACGCTCTTTGATGACGCGTTCCATGCGGCGCAAACCTATGCGCAGTTTATTCTGAATCAGTTCGCCGACCGTCTTGACACGCCGGTTGCCCAGGTGGTCAATATCGTCCTTGTCCTCCACCTCATTGTTGATCATGATCATGCGGCGGACCAGGTAGACCACGTCCCATTTAGTGACAGTGCGGTGGGTAATCGGGATGTGCTCAGTCAGGTCGAGTTTTTGGGAAAGCTTGTAGCGGCCCACCCGCTCCAGGTCATAATGACGCTGGTCGAAAAGTTGCTCTTCCAGGAATTGCCTGGCGTTGTCGAGGGTAGCAGGATCGCCAGGGCGCATGCGCCGGAAGAATTCCAGCAAAGCAGCCTGGGCAATCGTTAATCCCTCGGTCAGGTTCCAGGGAGGTTCCTGGCGCAGGGTCGAAGGGATGAACAACCGGTCAGGGTTGTTATCCACGTCCTGGAACAACGCGATCAGTTCTTCATCTGTACCGTCTTTGAAAGGCGCATCCGGCAGGCCATCGGAAACAGCCGCCAGGGCGCGCAAGAAAATCGTGATCGGGACGGTGCGTTTGCGGTTGAACTTGAGGATAATGTAGTCGTTCTTGCGGGTCTCAAACTCCATCCAGGCGCCGCGGTCGGGGATCAACTTGGCCATTGCCAGGCGCCGCCCGGTAGCCCGGTCGACCGGGGCTTCAAAGTAAACACCCGGGGAACGGATCAACTGGGAAACCACCACACGTTCGGTGCCATTAATAATAAAAGTACCTTTTTCGGTCATCTCCGGGAAATCACCCAGGAAAATATCCTGTTTGATCGGTTCGGGCACTTCAGACCCAGCCAGCAGTACAGAGACGTACAGCGGGCTCGAATAGGTCAAATCGCGCTCGACACACTCTTCAATTGTATGTTTCGGGTCCCCAAACCAGTACTTCAGGCCCCATTGATTCGACTCAGGGGTCCGGCTGGGGAAAAATAACTTCATTCCTTTGTTGTATGATTCTATGGGTGAGATCTCATCGAAAAGATCCACCAGGCCTTCGGCGCGAAGCCTCCGGAACGACTCGATCTGCACTTCAATCAGGTTCGGCAGAGCGAAAATAACTGGAATCCGTGCGTACGACTTTGTTGGTAGAACAGGAGCCATTGGTTTCTCCTAGTTTTAAAACCAGACTAAAGCATATAATTTATATGCAAGACTATTTATTATAAACGAATTTGTCAATTATGCAATGGATAAGTATAACAACTTTGACAATGAAAATCAAGAGTCTTTAAGGTTGGTTATATCTTCCACCCATTGATGGTATGCAATTTTCAAGCCAGGCATTTTGATGACCTCACCTTCCACGTTACCGCCGGAATAGAAGCGCAGGATACCTACAGTTGGGCCAAGCCCGCGGCTGATACTCGAGCTGGCAGATCCAGGGTTGAAGATTAGTTTGCCCTCGCGCCAGAAATTCTCCGGATAATGGGTATGCCCAAAGATATATATACGTGCTCCCGGCGCGGTATTAAATAATTTGGGCAGGTAGCGTTCTAGCTGGTAGCCGTCACGGAAATAAACTATTTTATCTTTTAAGTAGTTGATCCAGCCGCCGTGCCCATGCATCAACGCCACCTTTTCACCCGCCAGTTCGATCAAGCGCAGTTTCGGCAGAGAATGGTCGAAGATCAGGTCTCGGTTACCGCGCACTGCCAGAACCGGGGCGACCCGTCCTAATTCTTCCAGCACAGAGGGAACTGAAATATCGCCGGCATGCAAGATCTGGTCAACGTGCGCCGCCTGGAAGATAGGGATGATCTGGGGATGGAGACGGTCCACCCGGTCAGGGATATGTGTATCAGAGATGACGCCGACGGTCAGGAGGAGCTGTTGCTGCATAATACTGGATGCGAAGACCCTCGATTACCTTACTTTAAATTCGCAATGATTTGCATGACATCCTGCCGTGCCTGGAGAGAATTATTGAAGCTCACCGCGTGGATCCCCAGGGCCCTGGCAGCTTCAATGTTGGCCGGGAAATCGTCGACGAAAATGGCCTGGGACGCTTCTACGCCAAGCCTGCCCAGCACCAGTTGAAAAATACGCGGGTCAGGTTTAACCAGGCCAACTTCGGCAGAAAAAATTGTCACGTCGAAAACACCCAGCATATGGTACCGGCTGTCGAGGGCCAAACGGGCTCCAGACCAGGCATTACTCAACAGGCCAACCTTGTAGTTAACATGCAGGTCTTTCACAAATTGGTACAGGCCAGCGTCGAGATTATCGCCAGCCCAGAATTCTTGCATAAACGCAGCCAACTCATTTGCATCGAGATGGAGAGTGGCAGCCACATTTTGCCAGACCGCTTCCTCCGGAACTTGACCGACCGTGGCCTGGATGGCTGCCTCGCTGTCGAAAACCAGGCCGTAAAGATCCTTCAGGGTAATCCCATAACGCTGGGCCAGGTGTTCACGCGGGGCCTGGTTCTCTGTGCGTACCAGCACGCCGCCCATATCCCAAATGACAGCTCGAATTGAGGATTGATTACTCAAGAATTTTGATCCTCCTTTCCCGCGTTAATTCGGCCAAGTATATCACAGTCATTGGCCAAGAAAATGGTGCCATACAACTTGTTAGCATTAGCTTCGATCGCAGTCAACGAAGCTTCTCGCCCTGTATTTACCCCTCCTTTTTACGAAATTCCTCCGGTGCTATTGAAAAAATTAATGGATCGATAATTTTCCAACCAACTCCTGGGCTGAACGCTCCCAGGAAAATTTTGCATGGATAAAGAGCGCCCCGTCCGCCAGCATGCGGTAATACAAGGCCGGATCCTGGTATACCCGCAGTCCATCTTCCAGCGCTGCCTGGAGTTGCCCGGCTATAGCCTGAACCAGGGCATACCGGCCGCGTTCTTCAACCCGATCGAGGCCTCCCCCCTTAGGATCATAACCGGCGGCATTAATTGCCCGCCAATCATCTTCGAGGCTGGGCAGCCCATCAGCTTCACGGAAGAGTAAACCGGTAGGGCTGGCGTCGGCCCCTGCGGGATACCAGGAATTGGCCCGTTGAGCGACCGCCGGGGTAAATACGGCTGCCGTACGCAGCGGTACGATTTGCTGGATAATTCCACCCGTGGCCCGGCCGATCACGGGCGTGCCGTTCAGGTAATATTCGTTGGCCATGCCAAATGGTTCATAAAGAGAGGGCATTAACGCAAAGGTTGAGCCTTGCATTGCGGCGGTAAAGCCCTCTTTAAAGATGAAGGGCAAGGCTAAAATCTTGCCAGGAAAATCTTCAGCCAGCTTGCTTAGAAATGCAAGCCCAGCCTTGCCTTCGTCACCAGGAATGGGAAAGAATAGAAAGCTGGCTTGCCCGCCCCCAGTCAGAAAGCGCCGGATGGCCAGGGCCGCCACGTCGTAACCTTTCTGGCGTGGGTCATCCCGTCCGGCCATTACAAACCAGGGCAAGTGCGGGTCATTTCGTCCAAAAAGCTCCGCGTTTCCCCAAACTGGTTCTTCCGGTGTGGGCACAATCTTTTGCAGGGCTGCCAGGGCCGCAGCTTTGCGCTCCTCTTTCCATTCTTGCAGCGCGGCGAATTTGCCAGCCGACGCCTGTTCGAGCACGCCGGTTGGCAGGGCCAATTTAGCAAATGGCCCGTTGTCGATTCCATACAGGCGCTGTTTCAACTGTCCTTGCAAGTGCGGAGCCACAACCCTCGACTGTACCGGATCCTGGGTCAGGTCTATCGCAAATTGTTTGGAGACAGTGAAAATGGGCGTACGGGTCAATTCCAGGACCCTCTCGAGCACAGAGGCCTGGGTGGCGCCGGCCGGGCCTTTGCAGTAACGCGGATCGATTCCTACGGCTACCAGGCGGCCTTCGCTGACTCCGCCGCTGTCATAGCTGTTGTGCAGGGTCAGGAACAACCGGTACTTGCTGCGTTTACGACCCAGCGCCAGCACCACTGTGGCAGCTTCCCAATCCTGCATCAACAGGTTCCAATGGGCCTGGCTGTCGATAACCGGCAGCGCCTGGGCCAGCGCTGCTCCAAAGAAGAGAGCATCCCGCTGCAGGATTGTCCCGATTTCCTGTTGAGTCTTTGCCACATCATAGGGATGCCGTTGACCGGCGAAAAATGCCTCGTCATCCGCCTTGAGGAAATACCAGGCCAGCCCATTTTTATCTACCAGGCGGCCTATCTCCACCGGCAGTTCGGCGTTGACCGTTTCGACATTGAAGCGACCAATCCATTCCAGTGGCAGGCTGCGCGTCTTCAGGATGCGATGATGGTAAGGCGTCACCACGATCGTTTCAAACCCGCTGGCGGCCTGTACATAGCCGGGCAAGTACCCCATCACTGCTGCAATCCCCCCGCAAGGAGCGTAAGGGGTTTCGTACGATATGAAGACAATTTTTTCGGCCATTTTTATCCCCCTTTAGTGTTTACGTGACACCTTCTGGCGCAATTTTTCCATGAGGTTCTTCGATTCGGAGCGCGCTTCCAGAAAGCGCTGGTAATTGGCCCCTTCGCGATGCAAGGTATCCAGCACAACCGCTTCGGCTGCCACGAATTCGTCTCCCGCATCGGCTACTTCAGCGGCAATCTCGCGGGGTATGGTCGTCACCCCGTTGCAGTCGGCATGCAGCAGGTCATCCGGAAAAATCGCCAGGCCCCCTACGTGGACCGGCACGTGGACCTGGGGGACATGGCAGTAAGCATGGGCGCAGATCACACTGTTAGCAAAGACCGGGTAACCGATGCGGCGGATCTGGTCTAAATCGCGCGCTCCTCCGCTGGTAATCAAGCCGGTCGACCCAAAAGTCTGGTAAGAGGTACACATGATTTCGCCGATGGTCGCTCCAACGGAAGGGTTATCCAGGTCTTGAAAGACCACCACGGCCGGCCCGGAGAGTTCGCCAAAGCGGCGGACCTGTTCTTCCATGGCCGAATAAACATCCCCGGAGCGGGGAGCAGCCGAAGCGCGGAAGGTTGCTGTGGCCGCAAAACCCACCACGGGCGGCATTTCGGGGAAACAGGCCCGGATGTGCTCATCCATGAAACCAACATTGCGCGGCCGGACCTCGAATACTTCGATTACGTTACAAATGGTTGGTGTATCAAACTGGCATAGTTTTGCCAGTGTCTGTGCAGAAATGGTCACATGAGGCCTCCTCAGGATAGCTAGGACTTAATTCCTCTCTATTAAACCACAAAGAGAGGTGTCAGGGGTCAGGTTTCAGGTATCAGGAAGAATTCTGATCCCTGACCCCTGATGCCTGATCCCTCTTTTCCCATTCGCTGCGTAAAATCCCCATATAAATCAGATCCCAGCGCCGGCCCTCCCGGTTGAGACAGGCGCGCATGCGGCCTTCGTGCTTGAAACCGACCTTCTCGTAACAACGAATAGCGCGCGGGTTGTATTCGAATACATTTAGATTGACGCGATGGAGGTTCATCTCGTGAAACGCAAAGCGCAGGAGCACGTTCATGGTGTCCGTGCCGTATCCCTTGCCCCAGTACTCTCGCTCGCCCAGGCCAACTCCCACCCAGGCATTTCTGGCAGGCCAATCAAAGCCAGACAGGTCGATCATACCAATCAGCTTATCATCAGCCAGGCAGTGGATGGCAAAGAAATATCCATCCGGGAGGAATTTCTCAAAAGCAGATTGGACCTGTTTTGGAGAAAACACCTTTACCGGCTCGGTATCTGACAAACGGGAAAATTCACTATCTTGCAGCCACTGAGAATATACCGGCCCGATCTTTTCAGTGTCGACTGCCGCCAACCGGACCAGTTCGCCTTGAAAAACTCCGTAGTTCATTTCACCACCTCCGGCTTTTTTTGCCATTCATCCAATAGCATTCCGTAAATCAACTGGTCCCACAGGCGTTCAGACCGGTAGTAGAAATCGCGCAAGCGTACCTCGAGTTGAAACCCGGCTTGTTCGTACAGACCTGCGATACCCCGGTTATATTCCGGCAGGATTACGGTCACCCGGTACAGGTTTAGCTCATTGAAAACATATGCCAGCAGCATATCCAGTGCCGCCTGGCCGTACCTGCCCAGGTCATCCGGCTCGGCGATTACCAGGCGTATAAACGCCGAGCCGTTTGACCAGGAAACCCAGGCAATGTGCGCGAAACCGATCAGGCGCTCGTCGGATTTCATCCGGATGGCAAAATGGAACTGATTGCCCTTCTCCGCGGCTTCTTTCTGCATGTCTATGAAATACTTTTTAGCCTCAACGACGCTCAGGTGATGAAAGGTACCTTGCCGCTGCAAATCGGCAAAATTTAGATCGTGCATCCATGCCGATTCCAGGAGAGCATCCTTCTCCGCATCGATGGCGGTAAGGTGGATATCATTTCCTTCGAACAATTGTGTCCCGATCATTTTTTCTCCTCTTATTGATCGCTAGGCCAGAACGGACGCTTCCAGGTTAATCGTGGGTGCATCGCATGGCAACAAGGTTTTACAGTCCCCGTTTTCGAAGGTAATCAATTCGTACCCTTCGATCTCGGCGTAGAATTGGCACAGGTCATCCAACATATCCGGCCCATTTTTCAATTTACAGTTGTTGAAGACAAAAACGCGTTTGAATAAGCCAGCGCGCACGTCGCGTTTCATCTGTTCGTAAGCCGGGCGGATCGCCTGCTGGGGATCATGGACGTCGAGGTAAATCGCCACCAGGTTTGAGATGCCGAAGTGATGCTGAATGACGATCAACCCGGCCAGCAAGTTGTGCCTGGCCGTTTGGCTGAAGGGCGCCTGGGATGGAATATCACCGCAGGCATAAAAGCCCAGCGCCTGGGGCGTCCCGGCTGCCTGATCTTTGAAATAATCCACCCGGTAACTCCCGGATTTCATCAGTATTGCAAACATGTCGACCTCCTTCCAAAAACCTGGTGCAAAGAACAAAAAAAGGCCACGGGGGTGCCCGTGGCCTAGTTGCTTAAAGAAAACGACCACGAGCTGTGCAGTGCACCCGTGGCCGCCCAATCAATGGCGTATTTTATCTGGGAAAAGGTGCACTACGAGAAGGTGAAACGAAAGTACCGCTTCCAGAGGCGGTTCGTTTGCTGTACAGGATGCTCATTTCGGCCATAACAGACACCTTCTCAAGTCCTTTCATAAGAATTTTATTAACGGAAGGATTTTATCAATGTGGATGAAGTTTGTCAAGGTTAAAATCAATTTGTTTTTGAAAGAATAATCACTTACCATAAGGCGCAGGGGAGCGATGGACACCATCTGTTCCAACTAAATGCCGTTCGGGGGTTTCTGTCCCTTGCGAAGGTTGGACTTAATAACTCGCCATTTACCTGAAACCCTTCGCAAGGTTGGCCGCCCAGACACTAAACCATTAGAAGAGACCCAGTTAGTCTTCTTGCATGGTTAGCCAGCCTGATACCAACCTTGCGAAGGAGCTCTGAAATTTCAACGATCCTGGAATCAACCTTCACAAGGGACAAAAACCTCAACCCGTTATTTAGTTGGAACAGTCAGATGGACCCAACAATTAGTTCAGCCATGCATTACATAATCGTGCCCGACCCAGCATATCACGACCTTTTCCCCTTTTCAACAAATCCTTACCCCCGTTCCAAGACCCATTTGTAGATTTTATTAATTTATTTTTTACGTTTGACATTCTTACCACCAGGTATTACTATAATCGTAGTGATAAAGACCTTCACAGATAAAGAATCCAAATTATTCTATTAATCAATCATGGACAATAAATTACCCCCCATTCACCCCGGAGAAATCCTCATGGAGGAGTTTCTTAAACCACTAAACATCAGTCAATACCGATTGGCGAAAGAGATCAGCGTTCCTCCTCGCCGCATCAACGAAATTGTTCACGGGCAACGGGCGATTACACCAGATACCGCGCTACGCTTATCCCGCTATTTTGGTCTGTCTGAACGGTTCTGGATTAATCTACAGACTCGTTATGACCTTGAAGTAGAAAAGGATCGCCTGCAAGACCGGCTTGATAAAGAAGTACACATTTACTCAGCAGCAGCGTAATTAAATATGAACAAAATCGAAACCTACCGCGTCACTCTTCGCGCTCTGCCACAGCCCGACTGGGATGCCTATCTCTTGCAGGAATCCCACCTGCCTGGGCCGCGCTCGAACCTCGAGTTAGCCCAGGCCGTCGCCGACGAAGGCGATGCGGCCCTGTTCGAACGCTACATTGCCATGGATGCTGCCCAGGCGCCGGTGAACACTCCCGGCGAATTCTTGCCGGTGTGTGGTGCGATCGGGCTGGGCCGCCTGCTGGTCGAAGGCCGGTTGGAATGGTTTGCTACCCTACGACAGCTTGCTTCAGATACACGCTGGCGTATGCGCGAGGGCGTGGCTATGGCGCTGCAGCGGCTGGGCGATGCGGATATGCAACTCTTATTGGATGAGATGGAACGCTGGACGAGCGGGGGTAATTTTCTCGAACAGCGCGCCGTCGCGGCAGCCCTGTGCGAGCCGCGCCTGTTGAAAAAACCGGAGGATGCCCGGCGCGTGCTGGCCATCCTGGACGCTATCACGCTTGCGCTGCCTGGCGTGCCAGAATCAGACCGGCACGGCGAGGCGTTCCAGGCTCTCCGCAAGGGCCTGGGTTACTGTTGGAGCGTAGCTGTCGCCGCTCTTCCACAAGAAGGGCCGGCTTCCATGCAACGCTGGTTCCCGGTGGAAGACAAAGATGTGCGTTGGATTATGAAAGAAAACCTGACGAAAAACCGCCTGGAGCGTATGGACAGCGCCTGGGTCAAGCAGTGGCGGGCTTATTTTCTTCAGCAGCCATAATTGCCGACAGAATGCGCTCGGCGGTCATCGGCAAAGCGTATAAGCGCACCCCCAGCGCATTGAAGATGGCGTTGGCGATGGCAGCCGGCGGCGGGACGATCGAGAACTCTCCCACCCCGCGCACCCCATAAGGATGACCGGGGTTAGACACTTCGACCAGCACGGCTTCAACCGGTGGCACGTCCAGAGCGGTCGGGATGCGATAATCCTGGAAGCTGGTGGTGAGCAAATGGCCGGCCTCATCGTAACAATACCCTTCGCTCATCCCCCAACCGATACCCTGCGCTACGGCGCCCTGTATCTGGCCTTCGACAATCCCCGGATGGATGGCCTTGCCCACGTCCTGGATTGCGGTGCAGCGCAGCAAGTGCACCTGCCCTGTGCTGGGGTCGACTTCGATGTCGACAATGTGGGCGCCAAACGACCAGCCAGAGCCGTGCGGAGAAACGCTTACACTGGCTTCGATGGAACTGCCGGGTGAAATCACCCTGGCGGCTACCTGTTTGAGCCCAACCGCCTGTCCATTGATGGAGAAGCAGCCCTCCGAAAAAATCACCTGTTCAGTATCTACTTCCCAGGCTTTAGCGGCCAGTTCTTTGAGCTGTGAAATTAATTTTTTCCCCAGTTCGTAGACCGCCCAACCGGTAGCAAAAGTGGTGCGGCTGCCCCAGGTACCGTCGGTATAGCCGACCTGGTCAGTGTCACCCACCGAAGCGTGAATATCTTCCAGCCCTATCCCTAGCGTTTCAGCTAACTGCATTGACAACGTCAGGCGCGTGCCCTGCAGGTCGACCGAACCGGTCACCAGGCTGACCTTGTCCTCTGCAGACAGGCTGGCAGTCGCGCTGGATCTTCCCTCGCCATTTGTCCAAGAACCGCAGGCTACCCCTCGGCCGCCGAGCCAACCCGCTCGTACCGGCGGCAGCGGCGCCTGGTAATGGGGATGCTGCCGGGCAGCTTCGATCGATTCCAGCATGCCAATGCGCGGGTGCCGCATCCCATCCGGCCGGAGGTCGCCCTTTTGCGCGCCGTTCAGCCGGCGAAATTCCAACGGGTCCATGCCTAATTGCTGGCAAACTTCGTCCACGACCACTTCGGCGGCAAAGACTGCATTGGCCGTCCCGGG
>Ga0182027_10008967_pt1 | contig 14466 bp, 11 predicted proteins | sample 712E1DmetaG_FD_121300 | JGI IMG/M metagenome (GOLD analysis project Ga0182027, IMG submission 121300) | Permafrost microbial communities from Stordalen Mire, Sweden - 712E1D metaG (Illumina Assembly) | ecosystem: Environmental > Terrestrial > Soil > Wetlands > Permafrost | place: Sweden...
AACCCATGCATTGGATATTATCTCACGCACAGATATGGGGCTTGATGAAACCCTCGAAAAGCAGGACAACAATTATTTACAACCGGATTCGATAGTAGTTGTGCCAATTTATACACAGGGTGGAGAATATGTTTCGGATTATGATTGGGTGAAAGGAATTTATTATTATCAAGCTGTAGAGCTCAATCAGGGAGATTTCACTTTTCATTATTTTGTATCTAAATCGGGCCAAATTTTCCAAGGATCAAAATTAGGTGAAGTAAACAGATTCAGAACGGATGACACTACTTCGCGACCAGTTATCATTGGATATCTTGCCAGTTCTGACGATACGGAGTTTGATCCGATTTCCAAACAGGCATTATCAAATTTGATTCTTGATATTGCTGTACGGAATGCTATTCCAATTGATAAGGTTTACGTAAAATCCGTTACTTTTATAGCCAAGTCAAACACGGCAGTCACTATGCAATTTGGAATTTTAGGTGGAAGGTGGACAAGCTCCTTGATGGATATTACAAGCGGAATAAAGGCTTTATATAAACCTGTATTTAAAAAATATCAAATAAAATTTAATGGGATTACGTTGCCGCAAAACCCTGTAAATTATGGTGATAACGTAGTAATGACGATTTCTCTCACAAACAATTCCAATGATATTTTGCTTAAAGGCAGTCAGGCCGAGCCTGTAATGAATTTAACTAGTGGAAACCAAAGCAAGTTTTTTGTTAATGGAACCTGGCTTGGACTTTCACAGGCATATGTTATGAATGATGGAACATATCTGCAGCCAGGAGAGACCAAATCTTTTCAGGTAAGATTAAAAGTCCCGCTTTTCTTTGGCCAAGTTACAGAAGCTTTTTATTTGACAGATACATTGGGAAATAAGTATCCAAACACAAGCTTTAATATTACTTTGAATGTTAATCATCCAAGTCAAAAGGTCATAGAGATCTCTAAAACGCCAACTGGTCAATTAAATGTGAGGCAAAACCCGTGGTATGATGCTGCAATTACAAATAGAGTAACTCCGGGAGAGAGATTTTTGGTAATTCAACAGACAAATGATGGCTGGATTAATTTAGATCTTGGAAATGGTAAATCAGGTTGGATAACTGGCGTTTATGCAAAGTTCATATGATGTTAGGGAAATTTAAATTGACAGTGCTAAGATTTTTTTGTTAAATTGTATAAATAAGTTTCACATTTATACAACTGCTCACCTATTTTTTAGTTTCTTAAAATGGTAAAACAAGAGATGGTAAAGGAATCCGCAAAGGCACCCGTAAAAGTTGTAGAGGGACCTAATCTAGAAAAGCTAAAGGCTTTGGATTTAGCCGTGCAGCAAATCGAAAAACAATTTGGGAAAGGCTCAATAATGAAGCTGGGAGAGAAGAATATTAGTCGTGTGGATGTAATATCAACTGGGGCAATATCTTTAGACATTGCTTTAGGAGTTGGTGGAATTCCAAGGGGAAGAATAATTGAAATTTATGGACCGGAATCTTCTGGGAAAACCACTCTCGCAATGCATATAATTGCGGAAGCGCAGGCAAAGGGGGGAGTTGCAGCATTTATTGATGCGGAACATGCTTTTGATCCTGAGTATGGGAGAAAAATAGGTATAAAGATTGATGACTTGTTAATTTCACAACCTGATTATGGCGAACAAGCACTAGAAATTTTAGAAACATTAATTCGATCAGGAGCCGTAGATGTAGTAGTTATAGATTCAGTTGCAGCACTAACACCGAAAGCTGAAATAGAAGGTGAAATGGGTGATGCTCATATGGGATTACAGGCAAGGCTCATGAGTCAAGCCTTAAGAAAAATAACAGCCATTGCTGCAAAAATGGGAACTTCTGTAATTTTTCTAAATCAGTTAAGAATGAAGATTGGTGTTATGTTTGGCAATCCAGAGACTACAACCGGTGGAAATGCACTGAAATTCTACGCTTCGGTGCGAATGGAAATCAGAAAAAAAGAAAGAATTGGAACTCCAGACGATGTTCTGGGGCATAGCGTAAAAGTAAAAGTTGTAAAAAATAAAATGGCGCCACCATTTAAAGAGGCAACTTTTGACATCATTTACCCAAATGGAATTGATAAAATCAGTTCGTTAATTGACGCAGCTGTGCAGTTCAATATTTTACAAAAATCTGGTGCATGGTTTAAAAAAGGTGATCAACAGTTGGCGCAAGGAAAAGAATCTATGCGTGAATTGTTAAAAAATGATGAAAAACTTAGAAAAGAAATTTATACTGAAGTAAGGAAATTAATTTACAGCTAAAATTTAATTTTTAGGGTTAAGGGGCAATGTACAATCTGATCAAAGGTTTAAATAACCTGTTTGTATCAAAGGTTAGAATAAAAGCTGTTAAATATTTCCTCTTTAATCCAGATGTTCCAATTCATTTGAGAGGTGCCGTTAGAGAATTTAAGGAAGAAATCAATGCAGTACGCCGTGAAATGTCAAGGCTAGAGGAAATAGGCTTTATTACAAGTGAAAGTAGAGGGAACAGAAAATATTTTTTAATGAATAAAGACCACCCTTACATGCCGGAGCTTATGGGGATGTTCCATAAAACATTTGGAATCGGGGGATCGATTCTACAAAATCTGGAGAAATTGGGGAATATACAATTTGTAATTCTTTCCGGATCTTTTACAAACGTAATGCGTCCGTCCGTTCACAATGTAGATCTAGTAGTTATCGGCGACGTAAATGTCGACGAATTGAATGTCATGGTAGAAGAGGCCGAAAAAAAACTGGGACGACAAATTAATTATACAGTGATGAAACAGAGCGAATTTATTCTAAGGAAAAAGCGACGAGATCCCTTTACTATGGAACTCCTGATGGGAAATAAAATTTTAATTGTGGGGGATAATTCTGATTTAGTAGCTTGATTATGGTAGAGAAAGATACAAACTCTCGAAGTAATGTCTGGATGGAACAGGCTATTTATGACCTGCAGGCCGCAAAGTTAAGTATAGATAATAACTTCTTTGAATGGGCTGCTTACCAGGCAGAACAGGCGGCGGAGAAAGCTTTAAAAGCTGTTGTCGTTCATGCAGGACTTCGTCCCCCACGAATGCACAAATTAGGAATGCTTTTTGGTATTTGTAATCAGGCAAATGAGAAATTTAGAAACACAAAATTTAATTTTAAACACCTCGAATCGTTTACATTTATTTCCAGATATCCATTTTTGCTACCTGGTAGAAACAAAGCACCGCACGATTTGATTAATTTAAATGACGCACAAAAGGCTTTTGACGAAGCTCAGGATCTGGTTGATAAAATCAAGACTTTAATTGTTGGTGGGGCGATGATCGTGGCTGGTCCAATCACATCAGAGCCTGTTTATTCTTCAGAGGAAGTGGCAGCAAGGTTAGAAGAAATAAAAACAATTTTAGTACCCGCATTTAATCCCGAAAAAATAATACTTTTTGGTAGGTTTGCAAGGGAAACAGGTCCAATTACAGGAACAATGGATGTATTAATGATTGCCAATTCTAATCTTGATTTTGTTGATAGAATTGTAAAAGCCAGAGAACTTACGAGAGGTGCAAAAATTATAATCGAGCCACTAATATATACACCAGAGGAATTCAATTTAATGACAAAAGAAGAAGGGGAAGGTTTTTTTGAAAGCGCATTAGAAGAAGGGAAAGTGATATACCAAAAACCTACACTAAATAATTAAATCCTTAAAATGACCGCAGAGCTAGTACAAGAACTAGCTCTGCGTGGTTATTTTACTTGGCCTCTTCGACTACCCGAAATTCCCTGATTGCGGTTATCTTAACTGATCCAGGATAATTTTGTGTCTTTTCGATTTCGTCAGCAATTTTTTTCGTCAAAATTGTAACGTCATCATCAGTTGCATTTTCTGGCTTAAATATAACCCGGACTTCTCGTCCTGCATGTATAGCATAAGCCTCTTTAACTTGTTCGTATTGTTTAGCTATATCTTCGAGAGCCTTAATTCTCTTAACATAATCATCATAATTGTCTTTTCGAGCTCCTGGACGTGCTCCAGATATCGCGTCGGCGATACTCACCAAGACAGCTTCGACAGATGTTGGTTTAATATCGCCATGATGAGCTTCCACTGCATTTGCGAGTACTTCATCTTTCAAGTATTTGCGGACAATATCACCTGAGATATGATGATGTGGTTTGCCTTCAATTTCATGTGTTAAAACTTTACCAATATCATGGAGTAAACAGGCCTTTTTAGTGAGGTTTACGTTTGCACCAATTTCAGTAGCAAGTTGCTCACCGATATTGACCATCTCCAAAGTGTGGCGGATTAGGTTTTGGCCGTAACTGAATCTGTATTTGAACCTCCCCAACAGTTTAATAATTTCGGGTGGAAGATCTGGGAATCCGGCATCAAAAGCCATTTTTTCTCCAGTTCTTCGAATCTCCCTCGCAATATCATTTTTAATACCTTTTATTGTCTCTTCAATACTTCCCGGGTGAACACGACCATCTTTTAATAACTTCTGTAATGATAACGCTGCAACCTCTCTTCGGATTGGATCAAAACATGAGAGGGTAACTTGATTCGGCGCTTCATCAACTATGATATCAACGCCAGTAAGACGTTCGAAGGTCCTTATATTTCTACCTTCCTTGCCGATAATTTTCCCTTTGAGTTCCTCATTTTCAATTTCAATTGTAGTTGCAGTAGCTTCCGAAACATAATCTGTTGCACTTCGTTGCATAGCATCAACCAATATTTCCTTTGCTTTTTCATCGGATTCATTTTGAATCGTGTACTCGGCTTCTTTGATCTTTTTTGCAATCTGGCTCTTTAACTCTTCTTCGGTTTGTTCCAGTACTAGTTTTCGTGCCTCTTCTTTTGTCAATTGAGCTATCGAGTCAAGTTGGGTAACTAGTTGGTCTCGAATTTTCTTTACATCAGTTTTGGCTTGTTCTAAGCCTCGTTCGCGCTTTTCTATTTCTACAAAACGTTGATCCAATAATTTTGCACGGTCAATAAGTTGTCTTTCGCGAATATCTGATCGCTTTTCTTCCTGCTCAATTTCGAGACGGGATTTTCTTGCCTGATCAAGAGTTTGTTCTTTGATCGCTGAGGCTTCTTTTTCTGCTTCGAGAATAATATTTTGGGCCTTCACACTGCTACGCTTGATTGCCTCTTCTTCCGAAATATCCTGATACTTGGGATCTTTAAGCTTTTTCTCTAAACTTTTTTTGTCCCTGTTGACGATTAATAAACCGCCAAAACCTCCAGTAGCCAGAATGGACAACAAGATTACTACAATCTGTTCCATTGTGGATAAAATAATAAGTAAAATTTACTTATTGAGGAGTTCTAGATGCGAGACATATCAATGCAATTAAACAACCATAATCTTGTATGGAAAGTCGCAATTAGTTGCTTTAATGCTGGGCTGATTAATGACCTGATTCTAGAAAAAAACATATCTTTTCCTCAATAAATACTATTGTAATGATAGTGTTTTGGGAAATTTTCGTCAAGCAAAATGAAGGTTATTCAAACAGATCGCTAAATGCTTTAAAAAGTCTATCTAAAAATGATCCGCGGTAAGATTGTTTATTATTAGTCTTTCCGTTTTTAGAGATGATATCACTGGATTGATTTGATGACTGATCTTTTACGGCCTGTTCAAGTGACTGTAGAGCCGCATTTTTTTGCATTATCGAAAAGTTCAATCCTTCGATAATTCTTGTCTGATCAGTAACTGCGACCTTCAATTGCTTTAATTCTGCTTCCTGCAAATTAAATTTATCTTTTAACTGGTCAAATTCACTTTTAGACTTCACCAATGTTGTATGTTCTTGAGAATCAATCATTTTGTGCAATAATTCGTCCTCCTGAATACCAATATTTAAGAAATAATTAATATCATTTTGACTTGGTTCGCGTCCCAGAATCTTGGAATAGTTATTGATTATCATTTTCCTGCGCTCTTCACGGGAAGGTAATGGTTTAAACGCACCGTTTTGATTGTCTGTGGCCTGCCTTGGCGGTTGCGACTGAAAACCACCGTTGTTATTGAATGAATTAACTGCTTGATTTGGGACTGGTTGCGGGACTGGTTGCTTCTGCTCAGGTTGAGGTTGAACATCTTTAAATTCAACATTCAAAAACGTGCAGATTCCTTTTGCAATTCCTTTGCCTAGTTTATCAATATTCTCGGCGCTTTTTAAAAACATTGCATCGGTTGGATTATCGATGTAACCGCACTCAATCAGAGAACTAATGAGATTTGTTTCGTGCAAAAAGGCTATTGATCCAACTTCGTGCTTGTATTCGCTTTTTGCGCCTTGATTCTGCATTTTACTCTCAGCAGAGGCTGCATTAAGAATCAATTCGGTCAGTTGTTGTGATTGATTCATACCATCACCTTCATACCAGGCTTCCAAACCAGTTTTCCCACCTTCATTGATGTGAATCTCTACCGCAATATCATTTGATCTTGCTAGATAACCCGTGTTGTTGACCCAGTCAATCCTTTGGATAAGTTCCATGTCTGGAGGGACAGACAATGAGATGATTCCGTTATATCTCAAAAATTTTAATGTGGATTTCGCGATAAGTCTGGCTACGTCAAATTCCCGCAAACCATTATCAATAGAGCCTGGATTTGCAGACGTATGACCAGATGAAATGATAACTCTTGCCATAAATAAATATAGTATCAGTCAACTAATTCACGATAAATTCTTTCGAGTTGTTTATCGTTTTTAAAGTGTATTACTATTTTACCACCTCTTGCGCTACGGTAAAGCGAAACATTGGGGCCAAAATGCTTCTGAAGATTTCCTTCGATATTCTGAGTATAGTCATCGATAATACGCATTGATTTTCTATAGATTTTCTTGTTTCCCTGATTAAGTCTTCGAACTAATTCCTCAACAGCTCTTACTGATAACTTGTCGCGGACAGTGATCTGTGCAGCTGCAAGCATTGCCTCTTTTGATGTTAGTCCTAAAAGAGCTCTGGCGTGTCCTTCCGAGAGTTTTGCTTCCAGAAGATACTTTTTGATTTCCTGCGGGAGAGTCAAAAGTCTGAGTTTATTTGCTACTGCAGGTCGGCTATAACCAATTTTGCTTGCAATATCCGCATGAGTCATATTGAAAAGCTTTATCAATTGCTCGAATGCCATGGCTTCCTCGATTGCGTTCAAGTCTTTACGCTGAACGTTCTCGATTACTGCCAGCACTAGCATTTGTTGCGGTGACGCTTCTTTTACGACAACAGGAACAGTATCAGCGCGGGCAATTTGTGCTGCTCTCCACCTTCGTTCTCCTGCGATCAATTCATATTCGTCGTCGTTTTTTTTGGTTACGATTAATGGCTCGATTATTCCATGCTCGCGGATTGAGTCCGCCAAATCCATCAAAGTTTCTGGCGCAATTTCAATACGGGGTTGATATGGATTTGGCGATATCTTCCCAATCGGAAGATCCGGAATATATGCCTCGTTGAATTTACTGATCGTATCTTTAGAAATTAATGCAGATAAACCTTTACCTAATGCCATGGAATTTTTGATAATAACAAATTAATTCTAAGTCTTTTTTGACTCGCGGGCAATAATTACATAATTTTTATCATCATCTATTCGTAAGTCAATAATTTCAAGGTGATCGCGAAGTGCAACACGGATTGCCTGCTCATTCATTAAAACCTGCTCTGTTTCTGGCTTGATGATTACTGATTCTTTAGATGGCAAGACTATTAGTACCAATCCGCCAGTTTTCAACAACCGATTTACTTCTTTGATTGATTTTAGGAAACTGTCACTTGATTGATAGTTCAGCGAATTGATAGCAATTATTGCGTCAAACTCATTATTTTTGTAAGCTTGTAATTTTTCGTGCAGATCTGCTATTACGGCCTTTCCAGGTAGATCACGGCTTTCCAACCATTCATTAGCCACCCTGACTGCTACGGGAGAAAAGTCAACGCCTTCAACATCATAGCCCTTTTCCGCCAAAGCAATTAAATGCCTACCACTTCCACAACCTAGATCCAGAATCTTAATTGCAGCAATACCTCGCAGTTTCTCAATAAACTCCGGGATAGCAGGATGAGGGAGCAAATAAAATCTGCCGTGGTCATTATAGAATTTATCCCAAGTACCGTTGTCCAAATTTAACTAAGTAACATAGCTAGAGTATACAGAAAAATTCAACACACAAAAAGCGGTATTGATTAGCTTTGTCCGTTTTAGAATTTTTTGATCATTTCTTTCGCCAGTTCTTCGTAAGCGTAAGCCCCATTTGATGTGGGCTCGTACTCAGCAATTGACTTGCCATGAGATGGCGCTTCGGAAAGCCTTACGTTTCTTGGAATAACCGATTCAAAAACTTTTTCTTTAAAAAAGTCCTGGACTTCAGCTGAAACTTGTTTTGATAAATTGGTTCTAGAATCAAACATCGTAAGGATAACCCCACCTATATCCAGATTGCTGTTTAGCCTCGTCTTGACTAGCTTTATTGTGTTGATCAATTGCCCCAGCCCTTCCAATGCAAAATATTCACATTGAACTGGAATCAGTATTTTATCTGCGGCAACAAATGCGTTTATTGTTAAAATCCCTAGCGATGGAGGACAATCAATCAATATATAGTCATAATCAGATTTGATTTTATCTAACGCACTTTTTAAAATGGTTTCCCTTGAGAGTTGATTTACTAGCTCAACTTCGGCGCCCGCTAAATCAATGCTGGACGGAACAAGCGAAAGATTCTTATTTTTTGTAGTTATGAAAACTTCGGACAATTGGGCGCTGCCAGATAACACGTCATAAATCGTCTTGTTTATTACTGCATCAGCAACTTGCCGATTTTTGCCATAGCCCAAACCAGAAGTCAAATTTGATTGAGGGTCAATATCGACTAGTAGAATCTTTTTACCCAGGTTAGCTAAATAAACCCCAAGATTCATAGTGGTTGTTGTTTTACCAACACCACCTTTTTGGTTAGAAACTGCAAAAATCATATTTATGAATAAGTTGGTTTAGAAATAATTTTCAGTTGATTAATTGGCCAGAACTTAAAAAAGACTACCCCTTTAATCTTGCCCCTATCTATTAAACCAACTTCAGCGAACCTTGAATCCTTACTGTTTTCGCGATTATCTCCCAAAACAAAAAATTGATTCCCAGGAATTGTAAATGTCTCACCCTCATTATGCAAAGCATACATTGAATCAGGGTAAATTGTTTGAATCGTTGAGGCAAGATAGCTCTCGTTTAAAAGCGACCCATTAAGGTACACATGGCCTCCTTTTATCATAATAGTATCACCACCTATTCCGATAATTCTTTTGACAAGATATATATCCTGGTACGAGAAGACAATTATGTCTCCTCGATGATAGTCAAGACCATTTTCCTTTCCAAACGTGGTTTGCCCCAACCATGTTGGAATTTTATTAGTCAATAATAGATCTGCGTTCATAAGTGTTGGTTGCATTGACGGCCCATCGACTTGGCAGGGCATTACAAACATAAAATAGATAGTCACGTTGATGGCTATCGCAATTATTATCCCCTGAACGATGTTCCAGAATACACTTAGTCCTGAAGAACCTTCATCGCGTAAAAATGGGTTTGAGTCTCTTCCAAATGGCATAATATGTTATTTCTGTGCAAAATAAGTAAAAGGATAAATTCTCAATATCACACGGCCTTTAATGTTATCACGGTCAATAAATCCGACATCACTGTATCTGGAATCTTCGCTGTACATACGATTATCTCCCATTAGGAAGTATTTATTTTGCGGAACGGTTACCTCTTCATCTTCCTTAAATGTTGACTGGTATCTAAATGGCATATCTGTGAGTGTAGTGGGGGACAAATAATCTTCTTTGAACAGTTCTCCATTTATGTAAACATGACCACTGCTGATTTTCACTTTATCGCCGGGGAGTCCGACTACGCGTTTTATCAATTCCATATTTAATGCTTTAAAGATTACAATGTCACCACGTTTGTAATCATAATGGAATTGGTCTTTTGTGAGACCTCCAAACCACTGAATTGTTATGTCAGTAACTAGGAATTCCTTATCATGGAAGTTTGGTTCCATGGACGATCCATCAACAATATTTGGTGTGAAGAAAACATAATACAGAATAACTGTAATAGCCATTGCAATTGAGAAAGACTCAAGCAAATCAACCAAATATATATTCTTAAATTTCTCCCAGGCGTTCATACTCATCTAATCAATTTAACATAGACAGATATCTTATTCACTAGCATCTCAGTAAAATCTTTGTCGCCTTTGCCCTCATCAAATTCCAGCTGACTTGCATTGATTCCGTTTTGAAGCATGTCCATATTGTTTTCGATAGCAGTAGCAATAAACTTATCTGAGGTTGCGATTGTGAAAGCAACTTTATCGCCCATTTTAAGGCCAGCTTTCTTGCGCATATTCTGAATGCTGCGGATAAGTTCTCTAATAGCACCTTCCTGCTTCATTTCGTCCGTCAGATTTGTGTTTAATGTGATTTTAAGTTCTTTTTCCGTATTTTCGGATGTTATCCAGCCTTTGTCATCAATTATTTCTTCGACAACCGTGATTTTTTTTACATTAAGCTCGTCTTGCATAAGATCTTTCATCCAATCCGTGAGCTCTACATTTTGAACCTGCATCTCCGATAAAGGTTGTCTCACTTTGAGCGAATTGTCCACACGCAATGCCTGACCGAGTGTTACTATATTGCTTACAGTGTCCATTTGACCCATCAATTCTTCGGATTTTTCTAAGAAATTCATGTCATATTCCGGGAAATCGCAAAGATGAATTGATTCGGGCTGATTTTTAAAGTTTTCCGCGACCAAGTTCTGATACATTTCTTCGCTTAAAAATGGGGTGAATGGAGCCATAAGTTTGATGAGTTCTACGATCACGTAATAAAGTGTGTCAAAAGCCGGCTGATCGTTATTGGCAAAACGGCCACGGGATCTTCGTATATACCATTTTGATATATTATCAATTAATTGAGGTATGACCTTAACAGATGTCGGGACGTTATATTCGTCCATGCTTTCTCGTACATTTCTAATTGCAAGCTGCAATTTTGCAATTATCCATTGATCGAGCTGGTTTTTTACTTCTGCAAAAGGTATATGATCCCACTCTGTCTTATTGGAAGGATCTTTTCTATTATTTCTGGCAAGCTCTTCCCTCGGTTGCCAGCCTTTCATGTTTGCGTAAGTAATCAGGAATGAATAACTGTTCCAGAGAGGTAAAATAATTGTCTTGACTTGGTCCTTCAGTCCTTCTTCGTCAAAATTTACATCTTCACCAACCATCAGCTTCGACCCCATCAGGTAAAGTCTGAGAGGCTCCGCTCCATATTTTAGAATGGTATCTTTTGGATCTGGATAATTGCCATAGCTTTTGCTCATTTTCCTGCCGTCATTGCCAAACATGACTCCAGTAGTCACAGAGTTTTTGAAAGAATTGGTATTGAATAATGCTGTCGAAACCACATGCATTACGTAGAACCATGCACGTGTTTGGGCGATATATTCAACGACAAAATCAGCAGGATAACTGGCTTCAAATTTTTCTTTATGCTCAAAAGGGTAGTGTTTACAGGCATATGGCATTGATGCACTGTCCATCCAGACATCCAAAACGTCATTAATTCTAGTCAGTTCTCCGGTTGTTCCTTTAAGTTTAATTTGATCAATTTTTGGCCTGTGAAGATCCATCAATTCAGCCTTATTAAAGAACATCACAAATGGTTGATTTACTGGATATTCCATTGCAAAGACCTCTTTAAGAATGTATCTTTCGCATGTGTGCCTGAGAATTGCTAAAGTCTCGGAATCTGTTGTTACTTCAATATCTTTACCTATATTTGACATCAAAAATTCGGCAAATTTTGTCTGAATATTCAAAATGTATTCATGAAAAGCGTCTTCCAATAAGCCTTCTTCGGCATAACTTATAGATGTAAATTCTTTATCCTTTAAAATTTCATTTGAGATAGAAACAAATTCATCTCTATCAGCAATAAATAGTTCAGTTCTTTCAGAGGCATTTGTTTCTATTTGGCTACCCTTCAAAACGAATGTCACTTTGGTTATTGGATCAACGGAAAGTTCACGAATTTCATCACGAGAACCAACGACAATACGTTCAACTACTTTGCCATTTTCCTCACGTTGCCAAATTGGCATTGGAGTTGCCCAATATCTTGTTCGCGAAACTCCCCAGTCAGGGGCCATTTCTATGCCCTTCTTAAATCTGCCATACTTTAGATGATCAGGTACCCAATTGATCTTTTCATTATTTGCAATTAATTGGGGCTTCATATCCTGAATATTGACAAACCATGACGGTTGGGCCTTTTGAATCAATGGAGTCTGACATCGATAACAAAATGGATATCTGTGCGTTATACGTTCAGCTTTAAACAACCTTCCGGCATTTTTTAAATCTTCAGTTATTTGCGGATCGGCCACTTTGATATAAATTCCTTTATATGGTTCGACTTTGTCAATGAATTTGCCTTCGTCGTTTATGCTCATCGCCATTGTTAAACTCATTTTTTCGCCCATTTCGGTATCGATTTCTCCAAAGCCGGGAGCCGAATGAACAACCCCAGTACCTTCATCCATGGTTACCATTCCCGGGTATTCATATACTTGCCATTCTTTTTCACTTCCATCAAAAAAATGAAATGGCGGATCATAATGTAAGCCAATTAGGGCTTCTCCTTTGAATTCTTTAACAACAGTAAATGGAATAGTTCCAAAGACGTTCTCCAGTCTCTTTTTTGCTAGTATGTATTTTTCACTCCCAGATTCAACTAAAACATACGTCTCCTGTGAATCTAGTACTAATGCCCGATTTGACGGTATAGTCCATGGCGTTGTTGTCCAAGCCAGTATGTTGGCACCTTTAAATTCACCTTCAGTAGTTACTGGGAACTTGACTGTGATTGCAGGATCCTCCATATCTGCATATGAATTGTCCATAGCAATCTCGAAATTTGATATGGGCGTTCCGCATCTATTGCAGTACAACGAAACCCTGTTTCCTTCATAAACCTTGCCTTTATCCATTAATTGCTTGAATACCCATATGACCGACTCCATGTAACTTTGATCCATTGTCTTATAGCTGTTGTCAAAATCAACCCATTGACCAACTTTTTCTTTGTACCATTTCCATTCATTGCTGACTTCACGAGTGTATTTGTAGCATTCATCAATAAATCTACCAATCCCATAAGATTCAATCTCACGGTGGTTCTTGATGCCAAGCTTCTTTTCGACTTTAGTTTCGATTGGCAGTCCATGACAGTCCCATCCCCATTGTCTTTCAACCCTTTTACCTTTCATTGTCCAGTAACGGGGAACGACATCCTTAGCAATTCTGGAAAGTAACGTCCCATAATGAGGCGTACCGGTTATAAACGGAGGGCCATCATAAAATACGTAGCTGTCTTTTTCGGATCGATTAATAATTGATTTTCTGAAGGTATCATTCTTTTTCCAAAATTCATTGACCGAATCTTCCATCTGAGGAAAATTCTGTCTGGGATTGACTTGCTTCATCGCGACAAAATTAAAGATTCAAATTAGATAATGGTTCATTTTACTACAAAAAGCTTTGCATTATAAAGCTTTATCGTAACAATGATTTTTGTTAATATTAATTATATTAAATAGGTCTATCAATGAAAACATCCTGGAATAGAGTTGCAAATTGGTATAATGCACATTTGGATAAAGAATCAGGCAATTATCACAAATCGATAATAATTCCGAATCTTTTAAATATTTTTGAAAAGCTTTTTGGCGCTCATAAAGCTCGAATATTAGACCTTGCTTGCGGTCAGGGATTAGTCGCCGCAGGCTTGGCCGATAAAGGATACAAAGTTAATGGCATCGATATTTCGCCCAAGTTGATAAATATAGCAAAATCAAAATACCCCAAAGTCAGTTTTAAAGTTGCAGACGTATCAAGACTTTCCGAAAGTGTCATAAATGGGAACAAACGTGCAGACTTGGTGTTGATTAATCTTGCGATTCAAAACATAGAAGATCTGGACGGAGTATTTTTAGGAGTTAGTAAGATCCTGATTAATAAAGGCTATCTTGTAATTGTAATGAACCATCCATACTTCAGGGTCCCGAAGGTAACTTCCTGGGGATTTGATGAATCAAAGAAGTTGCAATATAGAAGGATAGACCGTTATTTTTCGGAGATAAAGATTCCAATCGAAATGCATCCGGGGAATATGGCGAACAAGGGTGAGGAAAACATTACATGGTCATTTCACCGGCCATTACAGACTTATGTAGAAAAATTACACAAATACAATTTTGTCTTAACAGATATACAGGAGTGGCTGTCAGATAAGCATAGTCAACCGGGAGCGCGGGCTCAAGCTGAAAATTCTGCTCGTCTGGAATTTCCGCTTTTTA
>Ga0182027_10008968_pt1 | contig 14465 bp, 16 predicted proteins | sample 712E1DmetaG_FD_121300 | JGI IMG/M metagenome (GOLD analysis project Ga0182027, IMG submission 121300) | Permafrost microbial communities from Stordalen Mire, Sweden - 712E1D metaG (Illumina Assembly) | ecosystem: Environmental > Terrestrial > Soil > Wetlands > Permafrost | place: Sweden...
AAAATATGATTAATGATCGCAGTATTGATCAAATTGAAGGAGATGATGTGGTGCAAAAGAAAGACAGGGTCAAACTTTGGATAGTTCTTTGGACAATTTTTGCGATAGGGTCGGCGTACGCGTTTACAACCTGGCCGGCTGATGACCATTTTATCCCCGATCAGGGGCTAGGTCAGCAGATAGCGGCAAAAGGCTTGCCAATAGCGCAGATGACAAATTTCAATATTCTGGACGGAGCGACCGTAACTATCTTTTCCAATCAGGCAGACTTTGTCAGAAATCTGAAGGGCGAGATGGTTTTATATTCTATCAGCGCGACGACTGTCTTGGCTACTTCCCAAATAACGGTGACGTATTACCAAGTTCAGGCAAATGGATTCGTTGAATTCGTCCAGTCCGAGCAATATGAAACCAGAAATTATGTCTACCTGGTTGAAAGGGCCAGTCTGCAAGAAGTCAAATACGGCAAGAACGTGATTGCTGGCGCGTTTCAAGTGGGATTTTTCACCATAATCTTTGCGATCGTGGAAGGCGTGTGTCTTCTTTTCGGCGAATGGCTGTGGGATGCCACTGACGGCATGAGGGCGCGTTTAAGGCTCAAAAAGAAGTAATAAAGGTTTAGGCCTTTATTTTTTTTACAACCCGCCGATCGCGGCAGCATTCATATTTGTTAAAACAAATACCTTGCTAAAAGTATGGGACGATAATTATAAATAAAAAAGCAGTGATTAAATCACTTGCGTTTATCTTGCACTTTTTTTAGCTCTTCCAGTAGGGCTTCCGAAAATGCATTTAAGAATGCATTGCTTCCAATATAAATAATTAATCCCTGTGTTTCCAAGTTTAAGATCAATTCGTGGCTTGTACCCGATAAGCCTAATTCTTGAATGATCTTGGATTGAGTTTTTCCGGGGTTTCTATATAAAAAAGCCAATATTCTCAATGTTTCGTTTCTCTTGTTAATACCCAAGCTATCAAGGAAATCAAGAAAATCCCGGGTATCTTTTCTTAATTCGTCTTCATGGGTCATAGCAAGCCTCCAGTTTTATTAATAGCTGATTTTTTGACAAAAAGCAAGAGTTTTGCTATTATATCACTGTTGTGCGGATAAAATGCAGTGTTTTCAGAGGTCAGACCTCTCGCTTAGAGGATTGACCTCTGGAAACCCAGATACAAAAATCAAATTTAATTAGAAATATAAAATACTATGGCAAAAACTAAAGCTACCGGCGGGACGCATCTGGGACGCGATTCGCGGCCGAAATTTTTGGGAGTAAAATTGTTTGACGGGCAAACCGTCAAGATTGGCAGTGTTATCGTGCGTCAGCGCGGCTCGCGCATCCTTCCCGGGAAGAACGTCGAAATGGGCAGCGACAATACCCTGTACGCGACCGGCGTGGGTGTGATCAAGTTTCGCGTAACCAAGAAGATAAGTTTTTCGGGAACCCAGAGGTTGGCTAAGGTTGTCGATGTTTTGGATGCGATGCCCAAAGCCGGGAAAACCGCCAAATAATTTTTAACTATTTTTAAAAACACCGCGTTCAGGCGGTGTTTTTGATTACTTTTTTTCGATTGCGGCCCGGACAAATTCGCGGAACAGCGGGTGCGGGCGTAACGGGCGCGACTTAAATTCGGGGTGGAATTGGGAGGCCATAAAGAACGAGTGGTCTTTTAACTCGATGATCTCGACTAGATCTTTTTGCGGATTGACGCCGGCGATCACCAGTCCCTTGTCCTCCAGGGCCTTGCGGTAGGCGTTATTCAGCTCATAGCGGTGCCGGTGCCGTTCGCTTATCTTGGCTTTGCCGTAAGCAGTAAAAGCGTGCGTGTTTTCTATTATCTGGCAGTTATAGGCGCCCAAGCGCATTGTGGCGCCGAAATTCTTCTTTTCCAATAATTGCTTTTGGTCGGTCATCACGTCGATAACGGGCTGGGAGGTTTTGGGATTAAATTCGGTTGAGGTCGCGTCTTTTAAACCGCAAACGTTGCGCGCGAATTCGATCGTGGCCAGTTGCATTCCCAGGCATAATCCCAAAAAAGGAATATTGCGTGTGCGGCAGAATTCAATGGCTTTGATTTTGCCTTCCACTCCGCGGGTTCCAAATCCGCCCGGAATTATAATGCCGTCGAAATCACTCAATTCATTTAATGATTGGGAATCGTTTTCGTAAGTTTCCGAAGATAGCCATGATATTTCGGGCTTTCGGCCAAAAAACCAGGCGGCGTGCTTTACCGATTCGATCACGGAAATATACGAATCGGCCAGGGTGAATTTTCCGGTTTCAAAGTATTTGCCCACAATCCCGATCTTGACCGGTGTAGTGGAGTTGCGAATCACTTCCACGAACTTGCGCCACTCAGCCATGTCGTGATTCTCCAATCTCATGTGGAATTTTGACAGGATCCGCTGGCCAAATCCATCGGCCTCGTATTGCAGCGGCACTTCGTATATGGAATTGGCGTCGGGTGACGATATCACATCCCGCAGATCGACATTGCAAAAAATCGAGATTTTGCGTTTACGCGGTTCATCCAGCGGCTGCGATGCCCGTCCGATTATAAAATCGGGCTGAATGCCGGCCCCGTTTAACAGTTTTACCGCGCTTTGGACCGGTTTGGTTTTCATCTCGCCTACCATTTCGGGGATCGGCAGGTAACCTACCAATGCAAACAGCACCCGCCCCGGGTTTTGCAGCTTTAGGATACGGGCCGCTTCCAAAAAAAGCATGTTTTGGTATTCACCCACCGTGCCGCCGATCTCGATCAATACAAAATCGGCATTAACCGCTTTGCCGGCCGCTTGTATTCGGGCGATAACCTCGTTGGGAATATCGGGAACGACCTCGACGCACCGGCCGTTGTATTCCAAGTTTCGCTCGCGCTGGATCACGGACAGATATACTTTGCCGGTGGTGGCGTAATTGGCGCTCGAAAGGTCTCGGTCCAAAAATCGTTCATAATTGCCGACATCCTGGTCGCATTCGGTGCCATCGTCGGTTACAAAAACTTCCCCGTGTTCGATCGGGTTCATCGTTCCGGCATCGACGTTAATATACGGGTCGAATTTGATCGCAGTGACCGAAAATCCCTTGCTTTCCAATACCTTGCCGATCGATGCCGTGGCGACGCCTTTGCCAATGGAAGACATAACTCCCCCAGCGACAAAAATATATTTTTGCATAGTGCTTATCCTTAAACGGACACGGCGCCGATGGGCGCCGTTTTAAGTTACTTTTTCTCGCTTGCTACAATTATGAGCTTTATTTGAGCCTCGAGGTTGTGCGCGAACGCTATCTTGATTGGAAATTCCCCCAGCTGCTTTAAGGGTTCTTTGATCACGATCTGTTCTTTTTGGACCGCAAATCCCATTTCACCCATTTTTTCAACGATTTTTTGCGCGCTGACCGCCTCAAACATTTGATCCTGATCGCCTGTTTTAACCTCGATAGTCACTTCGTGGCCGTCCATCGACGATGCCAGCTCCTGGGTTTTTGTTAACTCGATCTCGGCCTGCTTGCTGGTGATCTCGGCTTGAGTTTTTGCCCACGCCTCGGCATTTTTTGTCGCCGGTTGGGCCAGTTTCTTGGGGATCAGAAAATTCTTCGCGTAACCATCGGCAACGCTTTTTATCTCAAACTTCTTTCCAATATTGTCTACGTCCTTTAGCAGTATAACCTTCATAAAGTTTTCGTGTTCTTAATTGTCGATTAATTTTTTAATTTGTTACACCCTGCGGTCTTGCCACAGGGTGTAACAAATTACGAGGATTCCAAAGGAGGTTACTCCTTTGGCCCGCCTTGGCGGGGAAAACATTAAAGAAATATAAGTATTTACATTTTACTTCAACCCCTTGGCTATTTCAAGGGCTTTGTCCAATTGCGGATCTTTGTTGGCAGTCGCGTCAGCCTGGCTCAAAGCCACGTCAACGTCGGGATTCAGCCCTTTTTCGCTGATCTGGTTGCCTTTGGGTGTGAGCCACTTGGCAATGGTCACTTTCAACGATGAGCCGCCACTTAATGGATCAACCTCTTGCACCGAACCCTTGCCGTACGATTTTTTTCCGATGAGCAAAACATTGCGGTCGTCCCGCAGCGCGCCGGCTAGAATTTCCGAGGCTGAGGCCGATCCTTCATCTATTAAGACCACGATCGGGTATTTTGCCAGCAGCGCCGGTCCCATCGATTTATACTGGATTTGTTCTTTGCCGTTGCCTTGGTCCTCGGTGGTTACCAGTTGTCCTTTGTTAAGCATCCAGCCCGCGATGTCTTGCGCCACATTGAGATATCCTCCGGGGTTGCCGCGTAGATCTAATACAATGCTTTTAGCCGGGCTGCTCAATGTTTTTAGCGCGGCGTCCTTGAAGTCGTCGCCGGCTTTTTCGGAAAATTGATAAAGCTGGATATAGGCGACGTTGTTATCTTTTAAGGTCCATTTGACCGACGGCAGTACGACGACATCGCGCGTCAGTTTGATATCGCGGTTCTCTTTCCAGGCATCGCGGTAGATCGTTATCGTCACGTCGGTGCCTTTCGTCCCGCGGATCAGGTTGATCGCCTCATCCAATTTCATGTTTGTCGTTGCTTTGCCGTTGATCTTGACGATGATGTCGCCCGCTTTGATGCCTGCGGCTTTGGCTGGGGACCCTTCGATAGGCGTGATCACGGTTATCGAGTCGCGTTGGACGCCGATTTCCATGCCGACACCCTCGAACGAACCGTTGGAATCTTCCAAAAATTGCTTGGATTCATCGGGATCGAAAAATACAGTATAAGGATCGCCCAATGACTGGACCATGCCCGAGATAGCGCCATAGACCATTTTTTGCGTGTCGATCTTAGTTTTATCGACATAATTTTGTTCCAGCGCCGACCAAGTCTGCCAGAAAAGCGACATGTCGACGTTCGACGGCGGACAAACCGCGCAATTTTTCTTACCCATGAAAAAACCCAGTCCAAAACCTGCAGCTATCAATGCCAGAACCGCGGCAATCTTTAAGGGTTTACCGAATGTCATTTGTTTTAGGGAGTGAAGTGATTATTTTGTACGTATTTATGCTACACCAAACCGCGCGATTAGTCCAATGCGACCGATTGACCGACCGTAGAGATAAAATTTAAAAAATAAACCCGGAAAGATTATCTTTCCGGGAAAACTGATTGGCCGGCGCGCGATCTAAGCCGCCAGAGCCAGGTTCACCTTTTGGTGCGTTGTCAGCGTTTCGCTGCCGTCGATAACCTGCACATCCACGACCGCAAAGCGGTTTGTCGAAGAAAGCAGCAAGTCAAACGACGACGTAAATTCCACTGATTGGCCGGTAGCGATCCGAGCGGGCGCGCCGGGTTTGTGGTCGCAGCTTGCCCCCAGCCAATGCCAAGAGTTGTTGCCGTCGGTTATGTTTTGGGCAGCTTCCGGCGTTTGGCAACACGTCCAATCGAAGACCGTGTCTTTTTTGGCCGTTACGGTTGTCATGGCTGTTACTTGGCAGCTGTCGTTTGCGCTCAGGCTTTTGACCGCGCAAACAGTCTTAATGCTCAAATTTTGCCCGTCGCTGGATGTGTTGTATTGCGTTCCCATGGATTCGAAATATGCCACGAGGAAACAAATCAATAAAATGATCAACAACCAAATTTTTTTACTCACTATCTCATCTCCCGATGGTTTTGGTTTAAAAAAACTATACAATATTTACACTTAATAGTCAACCAGCTATTATTTATCCCCCCACAATTTACTATTTTTTCAATATTCAAAAAAATTTGACTGGTTGCTAAAATAAAAAAAAAGCAGAAACAATTGATAAGTTCCTGCCAAGGTAAATCCTTTAACTATCTTAACTAACGGTTTAACCGGCAACTATGTTTGGCACCAGGGTAACAATCTGGCCTTCCAGCAACACTTGGTCGATAGTTGCGTCGGTATTGTCCACTCTTATGCCCGCCTGCTGTTTTTTGAAGAACAACAGAAATCTCCGTTGATCGGGAACTTCCACTTCGGCTTCGCGCAAAGCGTCCGCGACTGTCGCTCCCCCTGCCAACACTACGGTTATTGGGTCGTTCGATCCCGCTTGCACTTTCACGTTTATTTGTCCTACCATTAAATAACACCCCTTATCCGGTTTTTTGTTTATGTGTTCTTTTGCCCCGGCAAGCTGGCAAATCGCGATACATGCGGCGCTTGCCCGCCGCTTCCGTCTTCCCCCGGCTCATCAACGCATCAGTAACGTCGGGGTTTTCCGGCAGTCGAATATTATCTCCTTGATTACCTTTTCCTCTTTTACCACCTTTTTTAATTGATTGCAAATGAACGCCGCCACGAAATACCCGGTGTATATAATGGCCCGGTTCGTACACGGGGCGACAAATGCGTTTTTGTCGTCAAACAGGCTCTTTTCGTAGAAAATCACCTGTTCTTCGTCGCATGGGTCGATCGTGAATATCTGCAGCATTTCCGCGCCCATTCTGGCATCGATATAGCAGCGAACATTAGGGTTCCAGGAAATATTTTTCCAGATCGCCTTTCGCGACCTCATCGAATCGACGCCGCTGATAACGATCCCTTCCGGCCGGATACTGCCCAGCTTGCTGGCGACGGCGTTTGGTCTTACCTTCGTGAAATCGCCGCAGATCGAAGCGATCGCCTCGACCTTGGAATGTCCCAAGTCCTGTGGCCGGTAAGACTGGTTGGGCAGGTTATGGGGTTCGACTACGTCATCGTCGTAAATAGTCAGATTGGTGACTCCCATTTTGGCCAGTGCCGGGATCGTGAACGATCCGATTCCGCCGGCCCCGACCACCGTTACTTCTACTCCGTCAAGATCCCGCGGCGATAGCATGTCCAGCTGCCGCAGAAAATCGATTTCATCTTCATCTGTATCCATTCCTACCACCTTGGTCCTACATACTATTGATCAATTGCCTTACCGCTCCGCGGGCATAATTCGCGTAATTGGCCGCCACGTTGCCTTCAACGATCGGCCAATTGGTAATATCGTGTTCCCATCCCTTCGGTGAAGAGTATTTCAGATACTGGATTACCAGATGGATGGCGACCGCGATCTCGAATTTCCCGATCAGATTGCCCAGCCTGTGGCTAAGATTTCCGAAACACGGCTTTTTGTTCTCTTTAATATTTGGATGGAACCATTGACCAACAGCGCGGTCCAAATTGTAACAGTGTATCTCCCCGAAATTGTAGTCATCTAACAGGATATCGATCCGGAAACGGCCGATGAGGTACTTCACGCTGTGAAACTCCATGATTATCGGCTCCGTGAAAACCATCACGATCCCGGGCAAAACCCTTATCGATTCCACCCCTTCCACGTTACAAAGTTTGTCAAATTCCGCGCTGAATTTTTTTGTTTCCTCTTCGGGCGCTTCCGGCGGGTTTTTCAGCTTTTTTTTGCAGCCTTCGTTTTCCCGGACCGCTTTGGCGATCGTTTGCTGCGCTTCCAAGATGACCAGTTCATTTTTTTCGATCGTTTCTTGCAGGTCGTCTGGATCCGGGTTGAAACGCCGGGAACATATTTTTTCGTAGGCGGCTTTTGAATCCTCCAGGATCTTTTGCGCGGGGGATTTAATCTCCCTCGGCAGCAAGACCCTTCTTTGCAGGGCGAAGGCCGCCTCCTGGCAGATACAGGCAAAGATTTTCAATTCATTCTCGCTGCCGTAATGACAGACATCGTGGTGAATGAAAATATTCATGTCGCCGACGATTTCCGCCGCCGCCCATCCGTTGTCATCGAAGATTGTCTCGCCCGTTCCCGACGGAGCGAACGCGTACCCGCGGTTATCTATTGGCAACCCCCACATTTTGCGGGGCATGGTTATTCCGCTGCGCCCATCCGGGGATGACCAGATAAAGATATGGACCTTCCCGTCGTTGACAACCGGCTGTATCCTGTTGTGGGGTACGCTGATAACGATTGTTTGCATAACCACCGGCAACAGGATTTCCCGGGCGACATCCGCGAATTTGGCCGGATCGCCGCCGCTCCAGTTACATGCTTCGACATTACAGCCATAGATAAGAACTTTTATGTTTTCCTTGTCGGTCGCCGATTCAAAAAATTTATTGTCTTTTAACCCCAGGATTTCAATTGCTTCGGACCGTTTATCTTCCGGGAACGCGATTCCCGTTGCCACCCTGGGCCACCCGATGTTTGCGGTTTCTGTGATGATCCCCGCAGCCGCAAGTTTTTCCTTTATCGCAACGTCGTCGATTCCGGTACCAACCACCAGCAATAACTGCATTTTTTTCAACTCCCTATTTTATTAAAGGACTTTCCAATATTCCCGCGAAAATTATCCAACCGACGGCAACCTTAACGGCCGTGGTCCGGTAATTGCCTTTTCGCGTTTGCTCTTCGATAAATAACACGTTTTATTTGTTCCGTCAAGGTTTTGGCTCACCCTAATCCTTTTTTGCCAATAAAAAAGAGAGGTCAAAGAAAACCTCTCAATGCGTATTCGCTCAAGCCTATGATTACTCCGTGCTCTAGCCAAGTTTCTACAAAACGTTTCTGGGCATAAAACGATAGCCTTTGACTTTATTCTTCATTTCTTCCAGGAGCCTTTCTTCCAGCACCCGGTCTTCGGGCATCTTTATCCGCAGGCCAAGATCAAGGAACGCCCATCTCACCGGTTTGAATATGTCCAATCTGACGTTATATTCGCCCGCTTTATTGCCTACAATGGATATGAACCAATCCGCGGTCGCGCCCAGGTTTTCTATCGTTGCCTCGTCTTGCATTGACCATTTCACGGGCATATCCACATGGGAATGCCACCACAACCTCACATTAGCCAGGCTTTTCCCCGACTTTACCGACTCGTACGCCAGGGTATGAAGCGCATCCTGGGATAGCTCAGCTTTTACTTCATTTACTTTCTGGTCGAGTAGGCAGAGTTTCTCGATCACGAAAGTATTACCCGTTTTGTTGACACACCCCAAACCCGTGATCTCCATATCGCAAAGATTGATATACGCATCCAATTCCCTTTGCGCCTGGAACAATGTATACACTGCCGGACGTTTTATCCATGGCGGCATGCTTTCATCCGTATTTGACCTTATCGTAATTGCGCCTCCTGTTTCGATGATGACCAATGCGTTTCCGATTCGATTTTACTGTGAAATAACTTGCGCCAATGCAACACAAATAACATTGATTGTTAATAATGTCAAATAATTGGGCTGAGTCCGCCATTCGGCGGTTTAATGTTGGCCTTGCTGGCGGTTGATGTTGTCCCTTTTGCCGGATTTCTGGCTTTTTGCGGTCTTTGTCCAGTGCGCCGATTACCTAGTGTCTGGTTGGTAAATTTCAACGGCTGGTGATGTTGACCAGCTACATGCCACATTGGCGTGCTTTGGAGTATTTGGAATAATGCCGGATTTGCGAATATGCCACGGTCATTGTCGATAAAAGAGGCAAGGGAAAAGGAAAAATATGATACTTAAGGGCCGTCTTCTCAAATAAAAAATCGGGTTATTCCCGACTGCTATCGCGTCCTTGATTCTGTCAGTAAAATTAATCTTGTTCTAAATTGAACTTCCCCAAAAACATAATCTGACTCCTTGGCAAGTCTCTCGCGAGAGTTATTCCACTCTCTAACTTCATTTGAGAGAATATCCCAAATTGATTGTGGTTTGATTCCGTACGTGTAAACGAGTTCGTTTAAATCTGTTTCAGCAAGCCAGAGGCGCTCTGACTTTTCGTATTTATCGCCGCGACTAGCAACTGAATATTCCAGCTTGGCCAATATCCACTTGCCTGATCTGGTGAGGCCCCAGATTAGCCGAGTACCATTGCCTGATATTCGTCCGTAATTGGATTCGGCGGTAAAAAATATGCCGCGCGTCGAGAGAGACAATTTATTCTCCGCGATAACTTTCGGTTCGCCCATCCAACACATTTCTTCTAATGTTAAATGGCTCGTATAAAGGGCTTCGTGCCGCATTACATTCATATTTTTCAATGCCGAACATTTCCAATTTTTAATGTGCGGAGCGATTAGTTCTCGCAGATCCAGTAGGAGCAAAATCCATTGCTCTGTCGTCAATTTTTTCTTTTCTATCAGACTATCCCAATTATTTGCTAAGGGCATCCCTTAACCTCCATCTATACTCGAGAGTGGCAACCACTGCTCGGTGGCTATATGTTATATTAAAAAAATTGCTTGTCAAATTTATCACCCTACTATTAATAATATGAAAATTACCAGCTCGCACATTTTATAATTTGTCACACCCTGCGGGCTTGCCGCAGGGAACAAATTACGAGGATTCTCCCGCTTCGCGGGATCCCGCGAAGCGGTGACAAAGGAGGTTACTCCTTTGGTCGATCCGCCCCGCCTTGGCGGGGCGGTATCGAAATACATTTAGAAAATCAAAGTATTTACGCTGTATTAAATTTAATTTAAAGCAGCCGCCGGGACGCGGCGACTGCTTGAGCGCATTGCAAAATTTATCGCTGGCTTTGTTGTCGATTCATTTCTCTGTTGATCTCTTCCCTTTTTCCGGCGTCGCGGCCCATTTTCCAGCTTTCGTTTTCTCTGCCTATCTCTTTGTTGATTTCTTCCCGTTTTCCGGCTTCATGGCCAATTCTCCAGCTGTTTTTGTTTACCATGTCCATCATCATCCATTTGCCGATCATCCAGAAGATCCAGGAGAAAACAAACGAGCCAATGATAAACGAAACGAATCCGAGAAACCACATTCCCGCTCCAAAATCAGCGTCGCGATACGCATAGGGATATTGCGCCATGGCTGGCGCCGCAAACGCGAGGAGCGTGGACGCTGCCGCCGTGAATATTAATTTGTTCATCAATTTTTATTTTATATTTGAAGTTACCCGCAATGGCGGGACCAAAGGATGTTTCCTTAATGTTCCATCCGCTTCGCTAGGGAATCCTCATTAATTTTGTTCCACCCCGCCAAGGCGGGGTGGTCTAAAATTAATAAATTTTTACTATTATTAAGTTTATTGTATCATTAGTTAAATTAACATTAATTTAAAAAATGAAACCAATTATTGAATACGCGGATTTTGAGAAGTTGGATTTGCGCGTTGGTTTGGTGCTCTCGGCCAGCTTGCCGGAATGGAGCAATAAGTTAATCGAGATGCGTGTCGATTTCGGGTCCGAGATCGGGCAGAAAACAATATTTGCCGGTATCAGGAAATTTGTCGATTTTCAAACTTTGCTGAACAAAAAATTTGTTTTCATCGTTAATCTGGCCGAGCGCAAACTCGGCGAAGGCATAAGCCAGGGAATGATGCTGGTGGCCGGCGACGAAACCAACCATTGTCCCTTGCAGGTAAACGATGCTATCGCGGCCGGAGCCGCGATAGCATGAATCTCCCCGGACTACGCGGGGAATCTTCTTAAGCCGCTTTCCGTTGCGCTTTGGGCGGTTTAATAAAAAACCGGCGGGCTTATGCCGGCAGGTTGTATTTTATGCCCATCATTATCAGGATCAGGGCAAATACAACACAACTTATTACCAAAATGGCGTCAGTTGGACATTCGCGGTGACCGATCTTAATTTTTTCCGGAAGCAAATCACGGTCGGCGAACCAATTAATGGAATCCCTCAACGCGGCCACCTCGGCGGTTTAAAGTATTTCGTTTCGCCGGAATTTTCCGACAGCCGTGCGCTAGACTCTGTTCCATTCAATCCATCTAATATATACCCTATATATCGCGTTTTAAACCACCCTTATATGTTTCAAAAAGCCTGGCAATCAGATCCTGGGGATTTAATTGCAAAGCTTCTAATTTCACTTTAACGGCTGTTTGGGCTTTTTGTCAAATTTGGGCGATCATTAATTATTCATTAACACTTTGGTTTTGGCTTGGTAAGAAGTCCTTTTCGATCTCTTTGAACTCATTTTCGAGGTTGTCGAGCTGTTTGCGGCTGGTTTTTATCAAATCGGCCGCTTCGCGTACTTTTTCCAAGCCGATTTCGATGTCCAGTTCTTTTTGGTCGCCAAACCACGAGCTAATCTCGGCCAGTTTTTTTAAATTGCCGCTCAGCGATTCTTTTTTTGGTTTTTCCTGCATGTTGATATTTTTTTGTTAAATTAAATGTTTGCTATTTTTTTTGACGCGTTATTTCTACCTTGGAAACTATTATGCCATCGGAAACGATGATATCCAGTTCTTTGCCAACTGCCGCTTGGCTGATCTTTTTAATTATTTTCCCGTTGATCCGGGCTATGGAGTAGCCAAGATTCAGCGGGCGTTCGGGATTATTCAACGCGATGATTTTTTCAAAGATTTCCAGTTGCTGGCTAGTTCTTAATATGCCCTGCGACATGGCCGAGAATATCGCCGATGCGGCAATTCCCGTCATTTTTTCGATATTACCGATAAGGTATTTAAAATTGGACAATATCATTACTGACCGGGCCAATTGTCCGCGCCTCGATTCGAGTTCGGCGCCAAACCGACCCATGATGTTGAAAAAATGCTGGTCCAGTAGCTGGTGGATCTTGCGCCAGGATTCGCTTAATAAATTGGCCGCGGCTGTGGGCGTTGAAACCGCGATATCGGCGGCCATGGCCGCCAAGGACACGTCTTTGTCGTGCCCGATGCCGGCGATTACCGGAACCGGGAAATTGGCGATCTCGCGCACGACCAGCTCGTTGTTGAATGCCAGCATCGCTTCCAGCGATCCCCCGCCGCGGATGATCACCAAAACATCAATTTTACGTTTGGCGAATGTTTTGATGGCGGCCAGCAAATCCTCCACGGCCAGCTGGCCTTCGACGCGCGAGTCGATGAATTCGATCACAAAGCCGAATTTGCCGATGTTGTTTAAAAAATCATGGATAACCGCGCCTTGTTTTGAAGTAATGACGCCGATATGCCGCACATATTGCGGCAACGGCCGCTTGCGCGCGGTTTCAAATAAACCTTCGGCGGTCAGTTTTTTAAGCAGGCGGTCATATTCTTTTTTTAGCGCGCCTTGGCCGGCCAACTCGATGGTATCGCAGACAAACGACAGCCGGCCGCTGGGCGGATAGATCTCGGCGTGGCCGCTGGCGACGATCTTGGCTCCGGGTACCAGCTGGATGCCAAACATTTCATAGCGCGACCGCCAGATGACGCAGGACAACACTGCCGCGCCGCCCAAGGGGCGAGCCTCGCCTGCTGGCGGGCCGTTATCATCCTTGAGCGAAAAATACATATGCCCGGTCGGTCCGGCTTTGGCTTCGCTAACCTCGCCGATGATCTTTGATGCCAGCGGTTTTATCCGCTGATTGAGCATGTCAACGAACTTGGCTACCGTCAGCGGACCTGCCTCAAACATATTTTTCTGTCCCAAAATATCGGAATTCATATTGCCAGTATAGCATCAACTGCGTTTGTATAAAAAAAAGAATCTATTTGGACATTATTATATCCCAAGATTCTTCAAGCCATTGCCTTAATCTTTCTTCAAATTCTGTTCGAATGAGCGATATTGAAAAAATAGTTGTGTTAGTATCGCCGTTTTCGTTTAGATATGGAACAAACGAAGTGTTGCGGGTAGTTCCATTATAGAGAAGGAACATATCAACTTGTGTGTCAGGTACCGCGACAATTAGTCTTTTTACTGTTACCATATCAAGGACGGGACGGCTGGTTTTGTCCTCTATGAAATTAACCGCATACGATACGACAATTTGTTGTCCCTTGATTTCAAAGCAGTTAAGGTTTGTCGAATGTGCGGCAATCGTCTCGTGAATGATTTCTTCAAGTGTTGCAAGATTCAAAGAGCGGTTTATAACGAGCCTTTGATCTAAGTTATCGGTTTTTCCCAGTTCAATTTCAATTGGGCACCCAAGTTTAACGAATTTCATTCCGTAACCTCCATCGATTTAACATTTATTAAGCATAAGCGGACCACGTTGTCAATTAAAAAAAGCGTCGAGTTATTACCCCATTATTTGCACTATCGATTATTCTTCGATCTTTACTCCGATCTTTGGCGCGGCTTTGGTGATCCATTTGTCGTGAGTGTCAACTTTCCGGCGCGTTTCCAGTTGCTCGGCCCGATGATCATCAACATGATTACCAGTTTGGTTGATTCTCGTCAACACTGCGTTAATATCCGATTTAAGTTCCCTTCTAACATTTTCAATATCCGATTTATCAGCCTTGGTTTTTAACGCTTCTTTTATCTCGCTCCTTAATACGCTTATGATTTCTTTAATTTCTTCCCTTGAGTCGTTAAATTTTTTAGACAAAAAATCAATGAGTTCGCTGTAATCGACGCCTTGGTCATTTTTTTTAGCTGCCATAGATTTGATTCTGTGTTTTCACTTTATCTTTGGTAACGCAAGATGTCAAATTCGCATAATTTATAATTTGTTACACCCTGCGGTCTTGCCGCAGGGAACAAATTACGAGGATTCTCCCGCTTCGCGGGATCCCGCGAAGCGGTGACAAAGGAGGTTACTCCTTTGGTCGATCCGCAGG
>Ga0182027_10008969_pt1 | contig 14465 bp, 12 predicted proteins | sample 712E1DmetaG_FD_121300 | JGI IMG/M metagenome (GOLD analysis project Ga0182027, IMG submission 121300) | Permafrost microbial communities from Stordalen Mire, Sweden - 712E1D metaG (Illumina Assembly) | ecosystem: Environmental > Terrestrial > Soil > Wetlands > Permafrost | place: Sweden...
CAATCGTATAGACCTCACCCGGCGAAGCGCCACCCTCTCCTATCAGAGAGGGTAAGAGGTGTGTCCGGCTCCCCTTCTCCGATAGGAGAAGGGGGTGGGGGATGAGGTCAAAAACAAAAGAAAAGAACTCTCATATACGTTTTTCCCTTACTCGCCGGAATTTCCGAAAGGCATTGATCCTAATCCACCCATGGAGTTCCCGATAAACCAGATCCGTCGGTATCCTGAGTCAATTGCCGGCTTCATCACGCCATATGGAATTTCTTCAGCAATTGAATAGTTATTATCGGGGTACAAATTTGAAAACAAGAGAACTTCGTTATTTTGCCTCACTTTGGTTCCCCATAACGAAACACTTTTAATCAGCCGATAAATCACCAGACTCCTGTGTGGTGATGAACCGGCTGGCGAAGCCTCAGTACGGGATACGCTTGCAATTGCATAAGGCAGACAGTGCTGAACGAAAAGATGCCACCGACTCCTGTCGGTGGAGGTTCACTTTGAATTTTGCAAAACCTTGCAGTGATGGCTGGCCTTTACAAAATCAGCGTTATAAATTCTCTACCTGACGATCACCCGAGAGGTGATATTTGCACTGCTGTTCTTTGCGGAAACAATATAGACGCCCGGGCCAAAACCGGTTAAAGGATCCGTGCCCTTGAAATGCACGGAAAATCCGCGCGAAAAGCTCGCAGTCCCGCATTGCCTGCCGCGAATGTCATAAATGCAGAAAGAGTATCCATTCTTTTCATTAAGTAAACTCGTCGACGGAGATGTTTTGATATATGCATAAATACTCCGATTGATCCGATCATATCCGGCAATCAGCCTGGGGGTTTTGGCGTCGGCCGTACCACCATATGGCCGCAAGGAGGCTGTTGGAATAACATATTCATAAGCGCCGATATCAATTCCTTTTCCCTGTGGGCGGGCTGTTCCGGCGATATCGGTTGCCGGCGCCATGTCCGGGCTTCCGCTGTCTATGGCCGCGCAGCCGGGTTTTAGCCGTAAGTCTCCCTGTGCATAATCGACAAAAAAACTGTCCGGAGTGCAAGCCGCAATGTTGTGATCGTCATGACAGCTGGAATCACCGCTATCAGCGACGGTGCTGCAGAAATTGTTCCGCATGATACAACTGGTACTCTTGGTCTTGGTCCCGTTCGATAAATCATAAATGGTGATAGAGGGCAGAATGCAATTAGCCGTGTCGAGCCTGCAGACCGTATTATTTATGATATGGCAATTATGAGCGCCATTAAAGGAAATACCGTACCAGGTGTTAACCAAAACCACATTATTCTCAACGATCCAATCCTCGTATATTCCATCAAAACAGGCGATGCCGTATAATTGACCCTTAAAAGGCTGCGTGGACGAATCAGTGTTAATTATGGTATTGCCCACAACACTGATGTGGCTCACGACACCAGCGCCCACGGTCCCATCCGGACCTGTAGAATAGCCCTGAAATCCCATACCATAAACATCGTTTCCCATATGGAATCCCCGTACCATGTTATAATTAAAAGCGCAATTATTTGCGCCGCACAGGCGCATGCCGCAGATGGAAAAATCCTCAAAAACATTCTTTTCGATTAAACATGAGTCGGCGACAACGCGGATCCCGATATCCACATTGAAAACGACGTTGTTCCGGAAAATAAAGCTCCTGCCGTGCATCCTCGCGCCGGTGCATGTGTAATTCCCCCAATCATTCACGGTCCAGGCCGATGCGTTCTTGACGGTAAAGAGCGAACAATTTTCAACGGTGATTTCACGGCTTGGCCCGGGCCAGCCGTCGGAGTTGATATAGAGCAGGTCCCGGTTGTGCCCCACCGTATCAAATGCGGCGCTTACCGTGAGTCCTTGTATTTTCCATTTACTTGCACCCGACAAGAAGAGATGATTGACACGAGGCGATTGCCCGGGCGCCGCCGCAATGGTTATATAATCGGTGTTCAATGCCGCCTCGATGGAAACGTCGCCTTGATAGCCGGTATTTAAAGAAAGCGTATCGCCGGCATGTACGGGCGCCCCCTGGTTTTTCACTTTCAGCGTATCGCCTTGCTGGTACGGATTGCTTGCATAAGCCCGCGTTTGAATTTTGTTGCTATCGATGACCTCCTGCAGGGTTCTCCAGGGATGAGCATTGCTGCCGTCATTGCTCAGGTTGCCATTTGCCGGATCAATGTAAAAAGTTTTCGCACCGGCATTGAATACGATCGACGTTGCGATCAAAATGCGGCACATGATCCTTCTGCTGATAATCATACTAACCTCTCGATGATGGAAAAAGGTTGGTTTTCCCGTATTGGGAAGTGTAATTTGGAACGGGTGCTTCCTATCCTAGCGCAAGAGGCGTGCCGGGTGCATCGTGATTCCTTTTTCCCCAATAAAGCCCCTGATTTCCCGAATAAATCCAGTTTTGAGAATTTTTTACGCAAAACCGACAATTCATCTCCTTTATTCATTAAGGGGACCTCTAGAAATCAAAAAACGCGGTCTGTCATTGCGAACGAAGTGAAGCAATCTCGCGTTTTTGAAAAGAATCAAGGGAGATTCGCAAAGCGGCTGCTCCCGTAGGATTGTAACCGGTCAAAGTCGCGGTGCCACGTCGCCTGGTTCACGCTTCGCCTCCAGCTTCGCGCCCGTGGGGCGCACTTCGTGCGTGGTCTCCGCACGTCCTGTGCTGCGGCTCGCTCCTCGCAATGACATTTCGGCAATTTTTAAAGGTGCCCTTAAGAATAGTTACTGATCCGGCAGACCGCCTCTGGCATAGGCTTTGCGCACAATATAGATGCTCCAATGATTGCCTTGCCTTATCGAAAGGGGAGTCAAACGTGGTTACGCGGCTTCTCTTCCTGTTATATCGGATTGACCGGAAAAATGCTCGCCGGCTTGTTGTGTGGCTCGTAAGGAAAATTGAAAAAGGCGAGTGTTATTCCATGACTTTGCGCGACATCTTTCGCCACTACCACAAGGTCGATATCGGCATGTATACGCACGGCGGGTGTTTCCGGGAGTGGGCCGTTGATCCGGAAACAACCATAGGCCGGTATTGCTCCATTGCGGCCGGGGTCCGTATTCTCACGGAAAATCATCCCATGGATTTTCAATCGACGCACGGTTTCTTTTTCAACCCGCTGTTCAGATTCACCGCAGGCAACCTCGTACGGCGGAAATCATTGACAATAGGTAATGACGTGTGGATCGGGTATAATGCGGTAATCATGCCGGGCGTTTCGCGCGTCGGGGACGGCGCGGTGATCGCGGCTGGCGCAGTTGTCAATAAAGAGGTGCCCCCGTATGCGGTTGTGGTGGGAAATCCCGCCCGGGTGGTGCGGTTCCGTTTTTCGGCTCCCACGATAGCAAGGCTCCTTGCCTCGCGATGGTGGGAAAAGTCGATTCAGGAGATCGTACCGGATATTCAACAGTACGTGCGGCCCCTGGAACCACAGCAGGAATTTCCCGAAGTCCAGGATCAAAAAGCCTGAAAAGGTGAGCTATGGATGCGAAGCACATTTTGACAGCTTCTTGGGGAACGCCGCTGCAGGGCCTGCTTGAAGGAAGCGCCCGGCAGTATCCGGACAAGATCGCGGTTATCTGCGGTGAGGTACGCGCGTCCTATACGCTGCTCAACACCCTTGCCAACCGGTTTTGCGGCGCATTGCGCGACCATGGTTTACAAAAGGGTGATATTGTCGCGATCCTCCATGAAAACAGCCTCAACTTCATCGCTGCGTACTTTGGCGCGCTTAAGGCCGGGGCGGTTGTCGCGCCGCTCAATACGGACCTGAAACCGAATGGCTTGCAGCCGATCCTGCTTGAACTGCTGCCCAAGGCCATTATTGCATCGGCCAGGCAGACCGAGAAGCTGGAATCCTGCAGCGAGGAGGTGTTCGCGCGAACGGCCGTACTCCTGAGCGATGGGGACAGTTCCGCGCGAAACAACAGGTTCGATCTCGTATCGATCCGGCATATTGCTTCATACCCATCAACCGATTTTGATCCAGTCCGGACCATTTCGGAAAACGATATTGCCTGTATCATATATACCTCCGGATCAACAGGGAAGGCCAAGGGAGTTATGTTGACTCATGGAAATATCGTTGCCAACACGCGGTCGATTTGCGACTGCCTGCGTTTAACTGAACGCGACATTCAGATGGTTGTTCTGCCGTTCTCGTACGTGTTTGGCCTCTCCCTGCTTCATACCCACATTGCCGTGGGCGGCACGCTCGTCATCAATAATCTGTTCTGTTTTACAGGCGGTATGCTCGAACAGATGAAAACGGAGATGGTTACGGGTTTTTCCGGCGTGCCTTCCACCTACGCGTTTCTCCTGCACCGTTCGCCGCTTGTCGCCTTTCGGGACAGCCTGCCTTGCCTGCGGTACTGCTCGCAGGCCGGCGGCCACATGACCCGCAAAGTGAAGCTCGAATTGCGGCGCGCCTTGCCCGACCATACAAACATAATCATCATGTACGGCGCAACCGAAGCTTCGGCGCGCCTCACCTGGCTCGACCCGCGCTATTATTTCGAAAAGACCGGTTCGATCGGCAGGGAAATCCCTGGTGTCACTATAAAGACGCTTGACGAAACGGGAGGAGAAGTCCGGCCCGGCGAAATAGGAGAACTTGTGGCAAGCGGCCCCAATATCATGCTCGGCTATTATCTGGACCCCGTTTCAACTTCCCGCGTCCTTGATGTACATGGTTACCACACGGGCGACCTCGGTTACCGGGACGGGGAAGGGTTCCTGTATGTAACCGGGCGCCGCGACAACCAGATGAAGGTCGGCGGCTACCGGGTTGATCCGCAGGAAATTGAAGATGTCATAATGGATTCCGGCCTCGTGGTTGAGGCAGCGGTGGTAGGGATGCCCGACGATTTACAGAGTACCGTGATTGAGGCCCTTATCGTTCCTGTAATCGTGACAGACGGCCAGGAGGAACTGTTTGTCCACTGCGCGCGCTGTCTCCCGCGTTACAAAGTGCCGCAGCATTTCTTTGTAATAGCCGAATTGCCAAAAAACGGCAATGGAAAAATCGACCGTCGTCAATGCGCCGAGATGATTTCACACCTGCAGGCCCGGCAAAGAACCGCCGTAGAATCGCGATCCATACATGCATGACCAAATCCGGCAATTCATTCTTGTCAATTTTCTGTTCGGCGATGGCTCCAGACTTTTCGACAGCACTCCATTTCTGGAAAGCGGGATCGTAGATTCCACGGGACTCCTTGAAATTATCGAGTTTCTGGAAACAACATTCAACATAACCATAGAAGACCAGGAACTTCGTTCGGTCAATCTCAACAGTATCGACAACATCGTGCGCTTTGTACGGGAAAAGCAGAAACAATAACCATGTGCGGCATTGCCGGCTTCCTGTCTCTAGAAGACAATGCGCCCCGCATCGGGTTGTCGTCGCTAAAAGCAATGATACAATGCGTGCGAAACCGCGGCCCCGACGAATCGGGCGTGTATATAGACGATCATGCCGGTTTGGCGCATTGCCGCCTCAGTATTGTGGGGCTGGCCAACGGCGGGCAGCCCATTCACGACGAGGACAAGACGCTTTGGATTGTCTTCAATGGGGAGATTTACAATTATATCGAGCTTCGTGAAGACCTCTTGGCGCGGGGCCACCGGTTTTACACCTCGACGGACACGGAGGTGATCGTTCATCTGTTCCAGGAAAAGGGGAGCAGGTGCGTGGAGGATTTCAACGGCCAATTCGCATTTGCCATTTGGAACCCAAAGAAGAGAGAACTTTTTCTGGCGCGTGACAGACTCGGCGTAAGGCCCCTCCACTATGTGGTGCACAAGGGGCTCTTTCTCTTTGCGTCCGAAATAAAATCGATCCTCACGGTTCCCGGTGTCCCGCGTGAGCTTGATGTCCCAGCCCTCGATCAAACCTTCACATTCTGGACAACGCTCCCCGGCAGGACAATGTTCAAAAATATTTGCGAGATAAAGCCGGGCCAAACCCTCACTGTTTGCGGCCGTGAATTAAAATCCCGCAAATACTGGGACATTCCCCTGTATCCCCGCGATGCCCAACGCGATTTGTCACTGGCCCAAATGACCTCCGAGGTCCGGGATCTGCTGATCGACTCAATAAGGATAAGGCTCCGCGCCGATGTCACGGTCGGCGCCTACCTGAGCGGCGGTCTCGATTCATCGGGAATAGCTTCCCTGGTGGTTCGTCATTTCAACAATCGGGTTCAAACATTCGGCGTTACGTTTGAGGAGGACAGGTTTGACGAAAGCAAATATCAGCGCCTGATGGTGGAATACCTTCTCGTCAATCATTCCGAAATCGCAGCTACCAACAGGGCAATCCGGGAAAATTTCGAACAGGTGGTTTGGCACGCAGAAAAACCCTTGCTTCGCACGGCGCCGGTCCCGCTGTTCCTTTTATCGAAGCGTGTGCAGGACAGTTCCATCAAGGTCGTGCTCACCGGTGAAGGCGCCGACGAGTTCTTCGGAGGATACGACATTTTCCGTGAAGCCCTGGCCCGCCGGTTCTGGGCAGAAAACCCCGGCTCTCGTTTCCGCTTCCGGATGATTGAAAAGTTGTACCCCGACATTTTCAAAGGTGAACGGGCGCGAACCGGCATGCGGAGTTTCTTCAGGCAGGGACTTGCCGACGTCGGCCACCCGTTTTTTTCTCACCTGCCGCGCTGGAACACAACGAGCAGAATCAAATCATTTTTCAGCGGCAATGTGCAGGACGCACTCAAAGGATACAGCGCTCTCGACGATTGCGCCTCGCACCTGCCGGCCGATTTCGGCAGGCTTGACATTCTGGCAAGAGCGCAATATCTGGAGATCATGATTTTCCTGAGCAATTACCTGCTTTCGTCGCAGGGAGACCGGATGGCCATGGGCCATTCGGTGGAGATCAGGTTTCCGTATCTGGATCATCGCCTGCTCGAATACCTGGGCCGCGTGCCTTCGCAATGGAAGATACTGGGGATGGGCGAAAAACACCTCTTGAAACGGGTTCTTTCGGGAATGCTGCCACCGGAGATTATCCGGCGATCGAAGCAGGCATACCGGGCACCGGTTCAAACAAGCCTCCTTGGCGGATCGGATAACGGGTTTGTTGAGGCCTGTCTGTCCGAACAGAAGCTGAACGAAGCCGGGTTGTTCGATCCGGCAAAAGTACGGTTGTTGCTGGCCAAAATCCGCGCCGGCCATGCGCATGGCGAAACAGACGGTATGGCGCTTTCGGCTATTGCATCATCGCAATTGTTTCATCAGCTCTACATTCGAGATTTTAACCCGGCGTTGCCGGAGTGCACATTTACCGTTATGGAAGATTTTCGGACGGCCCCATAGAAAGAGTGCCCAACCCTTATGAAACAGCAGCTTTCAAAAGACGTGCTCAAGCTTGATTGTCAACAAGCGATCGAGCGGATTCTTCCTGCTCTCGTGGAGTCACTCAAAATGTTTAAGCGCAGGGGATTTGTCGTAGGAGTTTCAGGAGGGATTGACAGCAGCGTAACCCTGGCATTGTGCGCCAAAGCCGTCGGGGGAAACCGGGTGCTGGCCCTCGAGATGCCCGAGCGTCATTGTGCCGGGGAATCGCTTGTTCTGGCCGACGGTGCCATAAACCACAGCGCAACCCAAAAAGCGCACATGGACATATCACCGATCCTGGAGGCCGCGGGATTCTATGGGCGTTATGACGAAATCGTTCGCACGCTCATTCCAGACTATGGCGAAGGCTGGAAATCAAAGATCGTCCTTCGCGACATTACCCGAGAGGAACGCCTGCCCTATTTTACCCTTGTGGCCCAATCGCCGCAGGGCGCCCTTGTCAAGAAACGGCTCAATGTAAAATCGTATCTGGAAATTGTCGCCGCGACAAATCTTAAACAACGCGTGCGGGCAATGCTTGAATATTATCATGCCGACCGCCTCAACTTCCTGGTGGCCGGAACGCCAAACCGCCTTGAACACGACCTTGGCTTTTTTGTCAAGCAGGGCGACGGCGCCGCAGACGTCAAACCGATTGCCCGTTTGTACAAATCCCAGGTGTATCAGCTCGCGGCGTACCTGGGGATTCCCAAAGAAATACGCGAGCGGCCGCCCACTACCGACACCTATTCGCTGGCCCAGGGACAGGATGAATTTTTCTTCTCACTTCCCTACGAAGAAATGGACCTTTGCCTCTGGGGGAAAATCCACGGGTATGCGCCACACGACGCGGCGGCGGCCCTCGGTCTGGCGCCGGACGCGGTTGAACGGGTTTACCGCGATATCGAGTCGAAGCAGCTTTCGGCAAGATACCTCCACGCCCAGGCGATTGTTGTTGAAAATGTAAACGAAACGAATCCGGACATGCCTGCAGGAGTCCCGGGATGAGAAACCGGATCGGCATTATCGGCGCGGGACAAGTGGGTGCGGAAGCCGCCAATGCTTTGCTGCATAACGACACCTGCGACGTAGAACTGATTGATATAAACGAGGGGGTCGCCCGGGGCAAGGCCCTCGATCTGTCCCATTGTTCCTCGTTGCGCAAATCGTCGGCTGCGATTACCGGGGCATCCGATTTTTCCGCTCTCAAGGGTTGCTCCGTCCTGGTCATCACCGCAGGGTTGCCCCGGAAGCCGGGTATGTCTCGCGACGATCTGCTCCTCGTGAACCTTCGCATTGTGGCAGAAGTGTGTTCGCAATGTCTCCGCTATGCGCCCGACGCGGTTTGGATCATGGTCACCAATCCCCTTGACGCGATGACATATGCCGCTTGGAAGTTGTCGGGCAAGGCGCCGGCCACCGTTTTGGGCATGGCGGGCGCGCTTGACGCGGCGCGTTTCAAGTGGCTCCTGGCGCGCCAATGTAAAGTCTCGGCGGATGTTGTGCAGGCGGTTGTGCTGGGAAGCCATGGCGAACTGATGGTCCCGCTTGTCCGGTTCGCCACGGTTGCCGGAATTCCGGCCGTTGCTCTACTTGGAGAACCGGCAATGCAGGATATCGTTCGTCAAACGGCAAACGCGGGCAACGAACTGGTGTCGCTGCTTCAGTCCGGCAGCGCTTATTACGCGGCCGGCAGCGCAATCGCGGGCATGGTAGAGGCCGTTGTTTACGATACGCACCAGGTAATCTGCTCGTCGGTACTTTGCAGAAAGGAATACGGGCTCGGCGGTGTCTTTATCGGCGTCCCGGTTGTTCTCGGCGCTGCTGGGGTAGAACGAGTTGTCGAGCTGGATATAAACAAAGAGGAACGGGAAGCGTTTGGGAAGGCGGCCGATCATGTACGCAACATGCAGCGGGCTGTTGACAGGTTCCTGGATTTCCCGGGCTAAGGAACTGCGCGCGCCCATGGTGAAGCTCTCATACCCTGCCGTCACGTGGGTGCCGGGAGTGCGCGGTCTTGGTCAGACGAGCCGTCGGTTTCCAGCGTTCGCTCTTTCTGCTTTGTGGCGCACGGAAGACCTTCTATGCAACATATTTGTAAAGAACTGATCCGACAGCGTTGAGCAGGGGCGCAGGCATGTTCCTGAAGATCGTGGCGTAGAACCTGGACACCTGGGAACTGTCCTTCACATAGGTCTCTTTTGAGAAATCGTACTTGTAATACTTCAGGATTTCCTCGGGGGCTCCCCACCCGGCTTTGTAGTGCCGCAGTCCGCTGTTTTCCGGCTCAGTCCTGCCCAGGCACAGGCTGGTGAAACCCTCCCGGCAGTACCGGCGGATGGTTTCCCACAAGACGAGATTGTTGCCTCGCGCGGTTTGGTATGCCATGTCGGACGCTGAGTACTTGTAAATGGCCTTTTTCCCGAAATGAAAAAACACAGCGCCGGCAATGGGCCTGCCCTTGAGCCTGGCAAGGGAAACGAATCCATTGCCGGTGGCGAGTATTCTCGCATGCACTGCGGAAAAGAAGGAAAAGGGCTGCGGCGGCAGGCCGTGTCGTTTGCGGGTTGCACTATGGAGTTTAAAAAACTCCACGAGTGAGTCCTTATCCGTGGTGATGGAGACCTCCACACCCTCGCGTTCCGCCTTCTTTATATTGCCTTTTGTGCCGTTGGAAAAGCCATGGAACAGCGCATCTTCATCACCGGTGAGCCGGAGCATGTGGGTAAAATAATCCGTCGAAGGCATTGACTCGTCGTTCGCATGAGTATCACCACGGATCTCCAGGGATTTCCAGCCAGCCTGTTTTCCGTATGCGATGAGCGCCCCATACACGTCACGCCATGGTATGTCGCCATCGATGATCGGATCGCTCATATCCGTAAACGGAAGCGACACACCCTTCTTCTTTATGAGCGCGTTACTTATTTCCATGATCGGAATCAACGTCGATAGTGCGCCGTCTTTTACAATGGAAAAGTACAACGGAACAAACTTGTACGAATCAAGCAGCGTCCTTGCCCAAAACGACGTATGGAAGAACGAATATCCCGGGTTGGTGAGGACCAGTTTGTCCCAGTCCCTGACTTCGACCGGATTACTTATGTCGAGTGTGAGCGCCATGATGCGTTACCGTTATGCCGGAGAATTTTCGAACTGTAATGTGCGATTTCCGGTTTTTTGGCTTTCCATGAATTCCGTTATGGATCCGGCAACCCTGTCCTGCTGTTCCTCGGTGAGCGTGGGGAACATGGGCAGGGAAAGGATTTCCTTTGCCGCCTTTTCGGAGACGGGGAAATCGCCCAGCCTGTACCCCAGCGGTTTGTAAGCGGTTTGCAGATGGAGCGGTACGGGATAGTGCAGCCCGGTCCCGATTCCTTTGGCTTCAAGATAGTGCTTGAGTTCGTCTCTGCCGGCAACGCGCACTACGTACAAATGATACACCGCCCGGGACCAGTCGGGTTCGAACGGCGTGATAACCCCGCTGAAATCCTTGAACAGGGAGTTGTAGCACTTCGCCCGTTCCCGGCGTCTGTTGTTCCAGCCGTCAAGATGGGGCAGCTTAACAGAAAGGAAGCCCGCCTGGATGGCGTCCAAGCGGCCGTTGTATCCTTCGATATCATGATAGTACTTTGTCCGCTGGCCGTGGTCTCTCAGGACGCGGACCATGTCGTCGATACCGGGATCGTTCGTGGTCACCATGCCGCCTTCCCCAAGCGCACCGAGGTTCTTCCCCGGATAGAAACTGAACGCACCAGCCTTGCCCATCGCACCAGCCTTGTGCCACGTGTTTGTTTTTTTCGACAAGTACTCCGCGCCATGCGCCTGGCATGCATCCTCGATAACGATGCAGTTGTGTTGCTTTGCAATGTCCAAAATGGCATCCATATCGGCCATCTGGCCATACAGGTGCACGGGGAGAACGGCGGTAACGGGTTCGCCGGTTTTTTTCAAGACCGTTTTTCCCGTAGCATCGTTTGTCTGGCAATTCTCCCGGAAGAATGCTTCCAGCGCATGGAAAGACATGTTGAATGTCTGCGCATCCACGTCCACGAATCCCGGATATGCGCCCACCTGGGAAATCGCCTCGGTTGTCGCGATAAATGTGTTTGGCACGGTTATCACGGTGTCGCCGGGCTTGACGCCCGCCGCAAACAGGGCAAATCGCAGCGCATCGGTGCCGCTGTTTACCGCTATTGCATGACGAGTGCCGCAGAACTGCGCAAACTGCTGTTCCAAAGTGTCTACGGCCGACCCGCCCACGAACTTCCCGGCGCGCAATGCGGTAACGAACACGTTTGTGAGTTCATGCTCGAGCGCTACATGCGGTTGCACGAGATCGAGGAAAGGAATCGCTTCAGTTTCCATTGGTTCTCCTTACCGTTGCCTCCGGTATCCGGGCGGCTATGGTGTATGGTTTGATGTGGAGGCTGTTCACAGTGAGACCGTCTTCCCGTTCTGGCGGAGCGATTGGTCGCAGGCGTCAAGCAGCCGTACCACCTGCAGCCCGGCAAGCCCGTCGTTGTGCGGTTTTGTGCTGTTTGTGACGCACTCGAGAAAATAGGCCGTTTCCTGTTTAAGGGCCTCCAGGTTCTCAAGCTTTGGCGTCCAGATGTCACCCGATCGGTAATTCACCAGGAGGTCGTAAATGCCTTCGGTGGTGGTGACATCAATCCCTTTGTCGTACACCTTAATCTTTTCGTCGTCGGCGATGTCGTTCCACACGAGCATTTTCTTCTCCCCGCCGATCAGCGTATTGCGGACTTTGACGGGCGAGAGCCAGTTGACGTTGATGTGCGCAATGAGGTTGCTGGAATAAAAGACCGAGATGTAGGCGATGTCCTCGTGCCCGTTGATGTGCGACCGGCCACAGGCGGTAACCGCAACGGGCTGATCGGCAATCACATGGCTCAGGATCGCAAAATCGTGCGGAGCAAGGTCCCATATCACGTTGATGTCGTGCTGGAATAGCCCGAGGTTCACGCGTGTGGAGTCGTAATAGTAAAGTTTGCCCAGCGCTTTTTCCTTAATGAGTTGCTTTATTTTACGCACCGCACCGGTAAAAAGGAACGTGTGGTCGACCATGATGACAAGGTTTTTCTTCTCCGCAAGATTCACAAGTTCTTCGGCGTGCGCCACCGAGTCGGTAAACGGTTTCTCGATAAAAATATGCTTGCCGTTTTCGAGCGCCTGTTTCGCCAGCTCATAGTGGGTGAACACCGGCGTCACGATGGCCACCGCGTCTATGTCGGGGGACAGTAAGATGTCATTGCAATCGGCTGTGGTTTTAACGCACGGATGGTTAGCGGCAAGTTTTTTAAACGTTGTGGGGTTCTTGTCACATACCATAGCAACCGTGGCGCCCTCTGTGTTGATAAAATTCCGGACTATGTTCGGTCCCCAGTAGCCGTACCCGATAACGCCAATTCTTAACATGTAACCACCCATTTTCTATTGTGAAGTCCGGCGCTGCGGCCTTCACATCGTGTTGACCAACCTCGGAGCTTGCTCAGGGGTTAGCGAGCGACTCAGAGTAAGTTTGTTTCCATACCCGTCCGCTGTTTCAATATGCTCCCTTTAGTACCGCAAGAGGAGTCCTAAAAATCAATGTAATGTCCCACCACAGCGACCGGCGCATTACATACTGGAGATCCATACGGACCATGGTGTCGAAGGTGGTGGTGCTTCTACCCGCCACCTGCCAGAACCCGGTGATCCCCGGCTTGGCTTCGAGTACCCTGCGCCTGTGCCACGTACGGTAGTTTTCGAGCTCGTAGGGAATGGGCGGCCTGGGGCCCACCAAGGTCATGTCGCCTTTGAGCACATTGAAGAACTGGGGCAATTCGTCGAGACTGGTTTTCCGAAGGAATTTGCCCAAAGGATTCACCCGGGGATCGTTTACTATTTTGTAAACACCATCGGCTGCAGGTGCGGCGTCGCCCGATTCTATCAGCTTTTTGACATATTCCTTGTGAATCGAACTGTCGTTGCCCACTTTCATAGACCTGAACTTGATGAATTTGAACGGTTCCCCGCCTCGCCCGATACGCGTCTGGGTAAAAAACACAGGACCCTTTGAGGTCAGCTTAATCGCCGCCGCTATAATTGCAAAAATCGGAAGACACAGCAGTAGAAGGGCGCTGCTTCCGAGAACGTCCATCGCGCGTTTGAGAATCAGGGATGCTTTTGCCTTCGCAGAATGATTGTACGGCGAGGGGTAGAACCGAATGTCGTCCATATGCCAGCCGCCGGAGTTGTCGCCGTTTTCCGGGAAAATCGCGTAGGTGACAATCACTTTTTCTGCCGGCTCCGATCCCAGGGCGAGTCCCAGGTTGACATGAATCTTTTTTAAAATCGATTCTTCTCCGGGCGTGCTGGTTTCGGTATAGATAATGCCGATACTGTGGTTGAACCTGTACCATCCTTTGATGTCTATTCCCCGCGCCGACATGGTGAGCAAAGACGAAAGATCCTCGACAATCTTCTTCCTGGGATTTGCAGACATAATTTCCGCCACGTCAAGCATTACCAGCATAATCGGCTTTTGTGACCGCTCGGTTCTTTTGCGTTCCATGTCGAGCATTTCACGGAAATAGGACTCCGTATAGAAACCGAAATTGTCATCGAACACGTGGTCTTTCCGGTGATCGTGGTCGATCTTTGGAAGGTGCGGCTGGTGTTTTAGTAGTAATGTTTGCTCATGTTCACCCATATAATCGTCCTCTCAGTGATGCAGATTCGTGTGCTGCCGGTTGCGAGAGCACGCTTGCTATTTCCTGTTTGTTGATTTCTCCGTTGATCTTTTAATGTGCAAACCCCGTGCCCGATTCGAGGGACAACCTGCTATAATGGAAACGGGTGAGGACTTTTCCCGAAGCAATGGGTCGGGAGTTGCCGCCGGCCGCCCAACTTGCTTGTGTCAAAATGGGGAAATTGAGGGCAGGAGCATGTATGTCGATGTCGGCTGTACTTAAGGGGACCTCTAAAAATTCAAAAACGCGGTCTGTCATTGCGAACGAAGTGAAGCAATCTCGCGTTTTTGAAAGGAATCAAGGGAGATTGCCACGTCGCTTCGCTCCTCGCAATGACATTTCGG
>Ga0182027_10008971_pt1 | contig 14464 bp, 12 predicted proteins | sample 712E1DmetaG_FD_121300 | JGI IMG/M metagenome (GOLD analysis project Ga0182027, IMG submission 121300) | Permafrost microbial communities from Stordalen Mire, Sweden - 712E1D metaG (Illumina Assembly) | ecosystem: Environmental > Terrestrial > Soil > Wetlands > Permafrost | place: Sweden...
CAGCAGGTCGGCCAAAAATTGTTCCAAGCGCTTTCGACTTCTCTCGATTTCGCTCTCGGTCATGAACCGGAGCTTAGCACCTCCCGTAGGAGAGGTCAATAACATAACGTAGTAGTACTAGCCCCCAGTCCCTAGCTCATGTACCACCCGCCATTCACGTTAATCGTTTGCCCGGTGATGTACCCGTTGCGCGCCAGCATGACCGCCACGTCGGCCACTTCCTCGACGGCGCCGAAGCGCCCGACCGGAATAAGGTCCGCGCGGGCCTTTGGATTGGCAGCCACCATTTCGGTGTAGACAAGGGCGGGGGCGATGGCGTTCACCGTGATGCCCTCTTTTGAGAGAAGCACCGCGTAAGAGTGAGTGAGGCCCAGGGCGCCGGCCTTGGAAGCAGCATAGTGTGGACCCACCACGCCGCCCGTTTGCGCGGCGACGGATGAGAGGTTAATGATCCGTCCCCAGTGGCGGGCGCGCATTCCGGGGAGGACTTGTTGTGTGACCAGGAACATGGATTTCAGGTTAGTAGCCAGGAGCTCGTCCCAATCTTTCTCGGTGATCTCGTCGAGCGGCTGGGGGCGCGTGATGCCGGAATTGTTCACCAGGATCTCGACTGAGCCTAGCTGCTCCTCGACGGTCTTCACCAACCGCGCAACCTCGACTGACTGAGAGACGTCCGCCCTGATGGCCACGGCGCGCCGTCCATGCGCCCGGACCCGCTCACAGGTTTCCTGGGCGGCGCCCTCCTGCGTGAGGTAGTTCACGGCAACGTCAACTCCAGCCGCCCCCAACGCGATGGCGATGGCCCGCCCGATGCCGCGGCTGGCGCCAGTCACCAGTGAAACTTTTCCGGAGAGTTCGTCCATCCGTTCTTCCCCAGTCCCTAGCCCCGATCTTTTGACTGACAACTTCTTTCACCGTTCCGCTAGAGATTTCCGAAGTCCAGCCACACCCGGACATCGCGGAGGTTGTTGTCCATATAACCGATGTCCACCGTATCTCCGAGCGTCCGGAAGAAGGAATAGGAATCGCTATCAGCCAGGTACCCCGCGGGGTCCATCCTCCGAACATGGGCGCGAGAAACAGTCTGGCCGTCCGCCACGGCGCCGCTGGTTGGGCTGTTGCCGTCGCGTCCGTCGGTACCTGCACTCAAGACCACCCGGTACTGTCCGGCAATGGACTGGGCCGCGTAAAGCACGTAGGCTTGATTGCGCCCCCCGACTCCAGGTCCGGTGACGCGGCAGGTGACTTCGCCGCCTGCGATGGAACAAACCGGACGTCCCTTGTGCGTGTCAGCCAGTGCTTTGAGCGCGACGAGGTTCGACTGGGCCACCTTCCGGTAGTCTGCGTCCCATGGGTTGGAGTCAATCTCGCACACAAATCCGAGTTTTTCCGCGGCTGCCCTGGCAGCCTCCACGGCGTCGCGGTTGGAGAGCAGACAGAAGTAATGGGAATTCTTGAAACGCTCGTCGCCCGGCTTGGGAGTTTCTTCCAGAGTGTGGTCGAGGAAGCGTTTGCGGATGCTGGCTGGGAAGCGGAACACCAGCCCGTTTTGCTCCGCGAGTGCGTAAGCCTGCTCCACCGTTGACTCATCGGGAAGGGTGGGGCCCGAGGCGACCATCGAGGAAAGCTGCTCCGGCACGTCAGAAATGTAAATAGTGAGCTGATGCGCTGGGTACGCCCGCACGGCGAGGCGCCCGCCCTTCACAGCCGAGATATGCTTGCGGAGAACGTTGATTTGCTCGATGGGCAAACCGCAAGTGACCAACTCACGGTTGAACTCGCTCAGGTCAGAAAGTGAGACATCGGAATCAAAAGGTTGCTCGAAGATGGCTGAACCACCACCCGAGACAAGGAAGATGACGAGATCCTCCGGAGTCGGATTGGAAGCCAGCTCCAGGGCGGCGCGCGCCCCCTCAAGACTTCCCGCCTGCGGGTAGGGATGGCCTCCCAAGAAATAGTGGAAACGGTCCAGTTTCTTTGCCGGCTCTCCCGGCGAGACGCAGACTCCTGCTTCAACCCGGCCGTCCAGGATTTCATCCAGCACCACCGCCATCCGGTTGGCGGCTTTTCCGAAGGCCACCACGCGGGGAGGACGCTTCAGGGAAACCGATATCTCACCGGCCTTGAGCAGCTCACCGTCGCGCTTGAGCTTGGCCAACATGGCGGAGCGAAGATCCAACGCGGCCATGGCGTCTAAGAAAACCTGATTAGCCAGTTGCTTTCCACGCGAGTAATCAAGACTGGAAGGCGTAGCGGATTGGGTGGCCGGCGTCATATGAATTTTGCCAAAGCGTCCGCACCGGCCCGCGCCACTTGGACGTCCTCATCCTCGGTGCCCGCGCTCACTCCGATCCCACCTACGCATTGGCCGTCCACCGTTAGCGGCAGGCCGCCTCGAATGCAAGTGAGCTTCCCGCCAGTCGCCAGCGGCAACCCCAGTGAAAGCATCACGCTGGGTTCGCCGGACGAAGGGGAGGGACCGGTGGGTGAGCGGCGGAGCGCGGCGGCACGGGCCTTGGTGAGCGCCACCTCGACCGAGGAGAGCTTGGCGCCGTCCATGCGAGCGAAGACAAGCAGGTGACCGCCCTCATCCACAAGGGCGATATTCTGCGGTACGTTGATCTCCCGAGCTTTGTTTTCAGCCGCGGCCAGGATGGCGCGCGCCCCTTCCAGCGTCAAACGAATATTGTTGCGTGTAAGCATAAGAACATTATTGGGAAGTGCACGAAGAAAGGCAAGGGCAGGTTTCAGGTTCCAGGTTTCAGGAGAGAGCGATGGCGGGTCCGTTGTTAGTGGTCCGTGGTCAGTTGAAGAAGACGGGGCTGGGGAAGAACCGAAGGCAGTAAGCAGAAAGCAGTAGGCAGTAGCGAGCGAGGTTGTAGTTGTAGCGCAGACCTGTTCTCCGGGTCCGCGGCTTGTCCGCAGTAAACAGCGCGCAGTAGGCAGTAGGCAAGGAGAAGCAGCCTCTGGGGGGGGCACAAGAGTATGGAGTGGTTGGTTCATTGGGTCATGGAGAATCACGTCTAGAGCCGGGAGCAATTCTGAATTTGAAATTTGAGATTGGAAATCTGAAATTGGAAATGTGAGATTGGAAATCTGAGATTGGAAATGTGAAATGTGAAATTTGAAGTCTGGATCCTGAAATTTGAAACCTGAAACCTGAGATTTGAAACCTGAAATCTGAGATTTGAAATTTTGAATTTTGAATGGCTTCTCCCCAAGGTGCAGAATTATGCATGGTGAATCGGGGATGCAGAACTTGCTTTGCGCACCGCGCCCAGGGCCTCTGACCGCCGCACTCCCTCAATTCACAATTCAGAATTGCCCCAGCCCCGTTTTTCCAGCCCTCAGGCGTGGCCCTGAAGAAACTCTTCGACCCGCCGAAGAGTCGGAGCCGATTCGCCACCGCCCATGCCCAAGGTTGAAAGCGCGGCCGCAGCGTTGGCGAAGCGAACAGCATGCTGGAGGTCATTCCCTCGGCAGAGGGCGGCGAGAAAGGCAGCCTCAAAGCAATCGCCAGCGCCCGTGGTATCGATGGCGCGAACCGCGAACCCAGGAGATGAGAACGCGCCTTCGGGGCCATCCACATAACATCCCGCAGGTCCCAGCTTGACGATAACCGTCTTCACCCCTGCCTGGTGGAGACGCGCCGCAATGGCCGTGGGCGCCGTCTCGCCCGTGAGCTGGCAGCCTTCTTCCTGGTTGGGGCAAAAGTAATCCACATATGCCAAGGCCGGCTCGATCAGTGGCAGCCAGCGGCCCAGCGAGTCCCAGCAGGGATTCATGGAGGTCAGGCAGCCAAGCCGCCGGGCGCGAACCATAGTCTCAACAAGTGGGGCGCCATCGAAACTCGGCAGGGCGAAGGCGCTGGCATAGTGAAAGACCTTCGCCCCCTTTACCAAGTCCCAGTTCAAGTGGCAGGCGGAAAAATGAGCATTCGCGCCGCGAAAATGCAGGAGGCGCCGCTCGCCGCTGGACTCCACGAGCACCATGCTGACGGAGGTTCGGGCGTCCTTAACCTTGATCACGTTGGAGTCATCCACGCCTTCGGCGCGCACTGAATGGCAAAGAATTTCTCCCAACCGGTCTGCGCCCACAGGCGCGGCGAGGGCCACGCGAACCCCCAGACGCGCGAGCGCCATGGCGGTGTTGACGCCGTTGCCTCCTGGTCCGAGGGCCACCTCGTCCAGACGCTGGCTTGCCCCTGGGGCGGGAAGTCCGTCCACCGGCCGTGCCAGGACATCCACCACGGCATTTCCGGCGCAGAACACTTCACATCCCGGCTTCATGGTTTGCTTGCCTCCATTCGGTGTGCCTCCACGCAGTGGTAGGCGGTAGGAAGTAGGTCGTAGGTGGTGCGGGGCGACTTTGGATTTTGAATTGAACCGCACCCGCCCCCAGCACCTGAAACCAAAAACTGGCGTCCGACACACGTCTACGTGGCCAAGCGATTATACGCGGACTTCAGAGTTTTTGAACCGGCGCCAAAAGCTCCCCCATGCAGGTTCGATAGATCGCAGAAATTGTCGAAGTTCCCGCCGGTTTCACATAGGTTTGGAAAATGGAATCAATGCACCATTGATCGGCAAGGCTATAAGTCCCTGAGACGCAATGTCATATTGACTTTGTCTCTTCTTGACCATTTCCTTGCGCATGATAGAATGAGTGACTATTGCAAGTGGATTTTATTCTCTCCTATGGAAGTTCTCCCGAAGAAATACCGTCGGAGAACCCGACCGCTTAAATGGGGTAAATAACCAAGGAGATTCAATTGGAGGCAATTTGATGTACTTTCCCGCAATGCTGAGTATCAGTCTGCTTTCATTAATCGTGGCATTATTCTTCGCCCGGCGGGTGCTGGGCGTTTGGTTCGTCACTGCCTGGTCGCAACGATGTCGAATGGCCAGGACATTCGCGGCCAGCGTTGCCGTAGCTTTGGTGGGCACGGCCGGAGCTTTTGCGCGCCCCCCCGAAGAAGCTGCCGGCGGCGAAGCCAACCTGAAGCTTCCGGACCTTTCCCAGGTCCAGTTTCTCGGCGTCAGCGGCCACCGGTTGCTGACCATCGGCATTCTGTTTTGCATCTTCGGGCTGCTCTTTGGCGTGGTCACCTACGGCCGCTTGAAGAATCTGCCCGTCCACCGCGCGATGGCAGAGATGTCCGAGTTGATCTGGGAAACTTGCAAGACTTACATCATCCAGCAGGGCAAGTTCCTGCTGCTACTGTGGGCTTTCATCGCTGTCATCATTGTGCTGTACTTCGGCGTGCTGCTGAAATATGAGGCCCAGCGCGTGGTCGTCATCCTGGCGTTCAGCGTAATCGGGATTTTGGGCAGCTACGGGGTCGCATGGTACGGCATGCGCGTCAACACGTTCGCCAATTCCCGCACAGCGTTTGCCAGCCTTCGGGGCAAGCCATATCCCGTCTATCAGATCCCTCTCCAGGCCGGAATGAGTGTGGGCATGATGCTGATCTCGGTCGAACTCCTGATGATGCTCATCATCCTGCTCTACGTTCCGGGAGATTATGCGGGGCCGTGCTTCATCGGCTTCGCCATCGGCGAGTCGCTGGGCGCGGCCGCGCTGCGCATCGCCGGCGGCATCTTCACCAAGATTGCGGACATCGGCTCCGACCTGATGAAAATCGTCTTCAAGATCAAGGAAGACGACGCGCGCAACCCGGGCGTGATCGCCGACTGCACGGGCGACAACGCGGGCGATTCGGTGGGACCCACCGCCGACGGCTTTGAGACCTACGGCGTTACAGGCGTGGCGCTCATCACGTTCATCCTGCTGGCGGTGAAAGGCCCGACCGAAGCGGCGAAAGAGACCCTTCAGGTGCAGTTGCTGGTGTGGATCTTCGTAATCCGCGTCATCATGCTGGTGGCTGCCGCCGCGGCTTATTTCATTAACGGCGCTATCGCCAAGGCCCGGTACGGGAATGTGGACAAGTTTAACTTCGAAGCGCCACTGACCTCGCTGGTCTGGATTACCTCCCTGGTTTCGATCGGGATGACGTACGTGGCCTCGGCGTTGATCATTCCCAGCATGGGCGGCGATGCCTCGATGTGGTGGAAACTCTCCACGATCATCTCCTGCGGCACGCTGGCCGGCGCCCTCATCCCGGAGTTGGTGAAAGTGTTCACTTCCACCGAGTCGAGGCACGTCAAAGAGGTGGTGGCCTCGGCGAGGGAAGGTGGCGCGTCGCTGGACATCCTGTCGGGCTTTGTGGCCGGAAACTTCTCCGGCTACTACTTGGGGCTTACGATGGTGGCGCTGATGGCTGTCGGTTCCTGGGTTAGCCTCCAGGGGCTGGGGAACTTCATGCTCGCCGCGCCGGTATTTGCCTTTGGTCTGGTTGCCTTTGGCTTTCTGGGCATGGGCCCGGTGACGATTGCAGTGGATTCCTACGGCCCGGTGACCGACAACGCCCAATCGATTTATGAGTTGTCCCTCATCGAGCAGGACCCGACCGTTGTGCAGGAAATCAAGAGGGATTACAACGTGGACGTGAACTTCGAGCACGCCAAGGACATGCTGGAAGCCGCCGACGGCGGGGGTAACACGTTCAAGGCCACAGCCAAGCCTGTCCTGATCGGCACTGCGGTGGTCGGAGCCACGACCATGATTTTTTCGATTATCATGGCGCTCACGTTGGGCCTCACGACGAACGTGGATAAGCTATCGCTGTTGCACGCGCCGTTTTTCCTCGGCTTGGTCACCGGCGGCGCCATTATTTACTGGTTCACCGGGGCTTCGACCCAGGCGGTGACCACCGGCGCGTACCGTGCGGTGGAGTTCATTAAAGCGCATATCAAATTGGAGAGTGCGGAAAAGGCGTCAGTCGCCGACAGCAAGAAGGTGGTTGCCATTTGCACGCAGTACGCCCAGAAGGGCATGTTGAACATCTTCATCGCGGTGTTCTTCGCCACCCTGGCCTTCGCTTTCGTCGACCCGTTCTTCTTTATCGGCTACCTGATCTCGATAGCTATTTTCGGGCTCTATCAGGCCATTTTCATGGCCGACGCGGGCGCGGCGTGGGACAACGCCAAGAAGATTGTCGAAGTCGAGTTGAAGCAGAAGGGCACTCCCCTCCACGACGCGACTATTATTGGCGACACGGTGGGCGATCCGTTCAAAGACACTTCTTCAGTGTCTTTGAACCCCATCATCAAGTTCACCACACTCTTCGGGTTGCTGGCCGTCGAGCTCGCGGTCAAGCTGACCTCGACCAGCGGCAGTGGTCTGACGCACGCATTGGCCGCGGCATTTTTCCTCGTATCGTATTTCTTCGTATACCAGTCGTTTTACGGGATGCGGATTCGCGGTGGCGCGGCCGCTGAGACAGATGCCGGCTCTAAGACAACTCATTAGTCAACCCTGAAAACAGTCCCCCCCTCCTCGGCTGAGGAGGGGGTTAGGGGTGGGTGTTAAATTAAGGCTTCTTGGCCGGATTCGGCCGAGAACAAGTGCAAGCGAATGGAACGGGAGCCGCGTCAGCTTGGTTTCTTCGGCCTCCCCGAAGGGGCGGGATGAAGTAGCCGGGGGGCAACGCCCAGTAAAACGGTCCTTACCTCGACCGACCCTGTAAGGGTCGCGGAGGGGCGGGGTTTGAGCCAAGCCAGACCCATCCCCGCAGTCCGTGCGATCGCTTCGGGGTCGGTAGGCCATCCTGGCAGTTTAGCGGAGGCGTTGCCTCCGGCTACTATAGGGCGCCCTTGCAGGGCATAGGACCTCGCACCTCAACGATGGCCTGTGTCTGAGCAACCTGCTAGAACCCGCGCGCGGCCCCCTTAATCCTTTTCGCCACCTTTTGAATCGTGTCCGCCTTTTCGACAACACCTAGTGGCAGCATGTTCTCGTTGGACTTGTTGAGATCTTCCTGGAGGGCCTTGACGAGGTCAGCAAGCTCCCCGGCATCGCGCTTCATCTTTTCAAGGTTGGCCTTCAGGAGGTCTCGCTTTTGTCTTCCCGAGGCTGTAGTTTGTGAGGATCCCGGGGTGGATTCAACTTCAGCGTTCTGCTGAGAAACTATTTGGCCCGCAGCTTCAGACCTTGTTGGGACTGTTCCCTGTTCGTGGCTTGATCCCTGGACAGAAGACGGTGGGGCCGCTGCTTGAGCAACTATGCGACGAAGGCCCAGCATCTGTCCAGCGAGGCTCACAGAAAGCCAGAGCAGGATTGAAGTCCGGTAGAAAGATGATTTGCCGCAGAGTAGATCCATCGCGATACCCTTTCCATCGAGGACGGCAAGAGGCCTGGCAATACAACTCGCCCCCACCTGTACCCATTGATTATAATCGCTTCACTTATGAGTCTGCAATCCAGAAAAATTGCCCGAAAATTCGCCTGTGTACGAATAGATGGTAGGCAGAGGGGCAGAAAAGGAGCCTCCAGGTGAATGGTGCCAGGGCTGGGTGTTGAGGGTTAGGGACGGGGGCAATTCAGAGTCCAGAAGTCAAAATTCAACCTCGGCCTGCCCTCCTGACCTGCCCCACTACTTACCACCTTTGGGCCGCGGATAGCTGTGGGCTGAAGGCTGACACGCCGCGGCGGGGCTACAGAGAACTGCGTTTAGAATGCCACTGCCTTCTCGGCATCCTCTAGTAGCCCCGGGCGGTTCCCTTTATTTTTTTTGCCAGCTTTTCTATTTTGTCCGTCTTGTCGATTATGTCCAGTGAAAGGATATTCTCGTTGGACTTGTTGAGATCTTCCTGGAGGGCCTTTGCGAGGTCAGCAAGCTCGCCGGCATCGCGCTTCATCTTTTCGAAGTTGTCCTTCAGGAGGTTACGCTTCTGTTTTTCCGAGAGTGATGACCGTGAGGATTCCCCATTGGATTGTCCACGGGGAAAGTGTTGAGCTGCGTCTGGATTATCGGCTTGACTTGTTGCCACGGGATAGGCGGGCGCCGCAGTTGCAGAGATGATAAGAGGAACGCCCGGCATCTGCCCGGCGAGGACCACAAAAAGCCAGAGCAGAATTGCAGTCCGATAGAAAGATGATTTGCAGAAGAGAAGTGCCATCCCGATATCCTCACAATGAGGGGCGAAGATTACCCTCCGAGATCGGCCAGCGCCTTTTCCACGTCATCGAAAGCTGATTTCGACATCTCACAGGCCATAGGGTCCGTCGCAAGCCGGGCGTACACATGCTCCCCGATTTTCGAAATCTCCAGCATCTCGCTCTGATCCTTTTCGCCGAACTGGACTTTGAACTGATATGCGGGTTTGGTCAGCCCCAATGGTGCAAGATCAGACCCCTTGGGAAACGCAGATGCCCGAAGGTCGCGGAGTCGAGTGAGCAAGGTATCCATCTTGGCAGCAGGAATCGTCTTTGACGCTCCTCCAGCTTGCTTCCACTGATTGTCTTTTTGCATGTCGAAAACGCTGTGGCCTTTGGGGGAGTCGATTTCCACATGCTTCACGTCGAAGTTCGAATACGAAAACAAATCCTTTGAGCGGAGGTCAGCAGGGTCTTTCTGGAATTCGGTCAGGAATGCCGAATTGAGTGTGAAGACGGGCGGGAGCGCGGAGTTCACGGCAAAATAACGATCCCCCTCCTTATCCTTCTTGCCGAGCACCAGCGTTTGAGCGCCGCCGGGACCTGTCAACTGAAGCCGCAATTCCGAAGCGCCCAATCCATAAGCAGCTTGGTTCTTTTTATCCTCCGCGGCGATGGATTGCATGGTGAGCCCGCGCAACTGGCTGAGCAGGCCATCCACGGCGAAGCGCTCGGCGCGCACCGGGGGCGGCAAAACGAGATCCCAGATTCCTTCGGGATTCTTCTCCAGCGTCCACTTCTTCCCCTTGGAATCCACTTCAATCTTTCGAAGCTGGTCGGCCTCGAGCGTCAGGGCACGCCGGTCGCGGAGGTCGAAAAGGGTCTTCTCCAGGTTTGATTTCAAGTAGCTCGCCAGCGTGACCACGCGCGGATTGCCTGCAACCTGCGCGTAGACCCCGCCGCTCGTAGGCGTGTCATCACCGATCAGAAGGTTGAATTTGGACGGGTTGGAGTCAGTCGAGACTTCCAGGGAGAAGGAGGGAGGATTGAGCCCGAATTCTTTCAGGTCTGAAGGGTGCGGATCGACGACCTCGTCCACCGTGGCCGTAGTGAAGTTGTTGAGAACCGTGGAAAGCGTGCCCTGGTCAGCCGATAGCTTCCTGGGTTCAGCGATCGCCCACGTGCCCCCGTCGTGCTGGCAGGTCACGGCTTCGCCGTCGCGGGGACGAAAGGTGATGGAGGTTATGTGCTTGCTGTCCAGGGCGAAGATTTTCTCTTCTTTCGAGCTTTCAACGTTCGATGTTTTGCGGCTGGCGCGCTTGTCCAGATAGGTAAAGATTCCCCAGAGCCCGGCAAGGACCAGCAGTGCGATAAGCGTATTTAAGTATTTCTTTCTCATCGACGTTCCCACCAAACCAGAGTGCCTGCCGCGACAATCAGGAGGGGCAATCCGAACACGCCCAGCCAGAGGAGTTTGCTCATCTGCGCCGCGGTCATCATCAGGTGCTGAGACTCTGGAGGCTTTGGCCGAACGGAAATCAGATCCACATCCGCCGAAAGCCAGTTAACCATGTTCATGAACAGGTCGCGGTTGGCCTGGAATCCCAGAAAGGCATTGGCGGGAAGAATGGAAGTGCCCAGGGCGATAAAGCGGCCTTCCACCTTCTTCTCTCCCTCCCCGCTCAGCGTGCCCGAAACCGCCACAGTAAGCGGACCCTTGATGTCCTTCCCCGCGCGGAATGAAACCTGGCGCATCTTGGCATTGAAATCAGCCACCCCAAAGCTTGCATCCGAAGTCTCACAGAAAGAATCTGTGCTCACACCCGGCTTGGATTCCTTCCCCACGGAGAACGATCGGGTGAAAGGAAACATCGAGGCCTCGCGGACAATGGGCTGCACAATAGGACTGGAGCCATACTTGAGGATGAGCGGCATGGTGGGCTCCGTTCCGAAAAGCTGCGCGACCGGATTCTCATCGATAACAAGGTCGTTCCGAACCGTCACATTCCAGCCGGTTAAGAGCTTCGAAAGTTCCGGCAATTCCACGCCCGGGTCGAGCATGAACATGGCCCTGCCCCCTCCCGCCACGTACTTGCCGATAGTTTCGGCCTCCTGCGGAAGGTAGTCGGTCTTCGGCCCGGCGACAATCACCATCGAACAGTCCGCGGGAATCTCCATCTTCTGCATCAGGGTCACTGCTTTAGTCAGGTAATTCTCGTTCTCGAATTCTTTCTTGACCTTCGAGTAGCCGGTGCGCTCCGAGTCCTCCACGTCCCGTTCCCCGTGGCCCGCGAGGAAGCACGCGGTGCGCTGCCCTTTGAACAGACGAATCAAAGCGTTGCTGAGGGCTTCCTCCGTGTCTCCCTGGGCATCGAAGTGGCGGTCACCCGCGGCCACCACAATCGCCCCATAGGTGCGCACGCCGTATTGCTTGGCGAGAGAGGGCTGCCGGTCAACGTCCACGTACCTAACGTTGAGGCGCCGCGAGACTGAGGAGAACATGTTCAGCAGGTCACGTCGTTCCCCGAAGCTGCGTTCCCGGTCGAACACGTAAATGGTCACATCCTGGTTCATGCCCTTCAACAGCTTCACGGTCTGAGGCGCCAGGCTGTATTTCTTGTTCGGCGTTAAGTCCCAACTCTTATCGTGACGGCTCACAAACCAGTTGGCCAGAGTAAGGATAGCGATGACAATCAGTGTATAGACGGCGAAATTCGCACCTTCCAAAACCCGCCGCCCGCCGCGTCCCTTGAGTTGATCCTTGAAAGCCATGGTTACGGCCTCCCTTTCAGAGCTTCGACCGAGCGTGCCGTCATGAAGATTCCGAAAATCACAACGGAAAGGTAATAGCACAGATCGCCCAGGTTGATAACACCCTTCGAAAAATTGTCAAAATGCGTGGTCAGCGCCAGGAAAGACATTACCCTGCCGGCCGCGCCGCTCGAGTATGCCGTGACCCAATCTAGCAGGAAGAGCAGAAGGAAAACCGCCAAGCCCACGGCCCCGGCAATAATCTGATTCTTCGTGAAGGCCGAGAACCACATGCCCAGAGCCATCAAGGCGGCGCCGTATAGGAAAAACCCCATCGCGCCTGCCACTAGCGGCCTGGCATTGGGGTTGCCATAAATGAACAGAACCGTGAAATAAAGAAAAGTAATCGCCTCCAGCACTGCGAAGAGGGCCAGCGCCCCGAGGAATTTCCCCAGGATGATCTCGAGGTCGGTGAGCGGAGAGGTAAGCAGCAATTCGATAGTGCCGGACCGCTTCTCCTCCGCATAGAGCCGCATGGTAATGAGCGGGATCAGGAAAAGCAGGACCACCGTCATGACGCCAGCCAGGATGGGGCGAATGATGTTCTCATTCAGGCTCATCGGCGGCGCCCCCATGCCCCCCATCGCCTCCATTTGAAACGTCCGAGCCATGAAGAACGCCGTTGAACTGTAGAAAACATAGCCGCAGATCACGGCATAGACGGTCATGACCAGGTACGCAATCGGCGAGTGGAAGTAAGCTCGAAGTTCCTTGCCTGCAACAGCTAACATATTGCGCATGTCCTATATCCTTTCAAAAATGCAGAAATCAGAAAGTAGAAATCAGAATACCCAGGGAGCCAACTCATGCGTTCTGCTGTCGCTCCCTGGCTCTTGATCTCGCCATTTTTATTAAAGTGACAAATATGGCCGTCAGATCGCAGGTCTCGGCCTTGAGCATCGCCAGTCGCGAGGCAGAAACAACTCCCGCCTGTTCCAGCAGTTCGAGCCAATACAACGTCTCCTCAAGTTCCATCAACCCAATATTGAGCTTGGCAGCATACTCGGATTTGAACCGTGCTCAAAAACCTTCACGATAGTTGGCGCCCACGAACGTGCCCGAACGGAGGACTTGCTTCCCGATTATTTGCGATTCGCTTTTCTTCGGCAGGGCGGTGTATAGCCTGATAATCCGCAGAGCGAAGTCTCTTGTCCTGTCCTTCAGGTCGGGTGGAGTTGAGCGGCGCCCGCCCTTTTTCTCGAAGACTTCAGGATGCTGTGGACCGGAGCCAGCGGGGTTTAAGCCGGTCGCCAGCCTTCCTGGCGCGTCTGATTGATGGTTCATGCGCTCAAAAGCCGCCCTTGTCGATTGGCCTTTCTCTTCTGATTTCTGCTTTCTGATTTCTAATTTTCTTCGCTCAAGTCCTTCGTCGTAAGCTTCAGGAATATGTCCTCCAAGCTCAGGCCGCTGGTTCTGAGTTCATAGAGCTTCCAGTTCGACTCCACAACGGCGCGCGCCAACTCGGCACGCACGTCCTTGCCTTTCTCCGCGTGTACCTCGTAGGTCGCCCGCCCGTCGGTGGAGTCGTGCGGCTCCACCAGATTCACGCCTTCGACTCGCTGCAGCTTGTCCTTGACATCCGCCGCCAGACCCTCGACGGTCAGCAGGATCGTCTCGAATCCCTGAAGGCGGCGAGTGAGCTCGTCCGGAGTTCCCATTGCCACGATTTTGCCGGCACTGATCACCACCACGCGCTGGCACGTCTTGGCGGCCTCGGGAAGAATGTGGGTGCTGAGGATGACGGTATGGCGACCTGCCAGACCTTTGATAAGCTGGCGGGTTTCGATGATCTGTTTGGGATCGAGTCCCGCCGTCGGTTCGTCGAGAACCAGAACCTCAGGGTTGTGGATCAGCGCCTGAGCCAAGCCGACGCGCTGCCGGTACCCTTTCGACAATTTACCGATCTGCCGGTTCTGCACGTCTCCCACGGCGCATCTCTCCACCACATCCGCCATCCGCGACTTTAGCTCGCGACGCGATATACCTTTAATCCGCCCGACGAAGGCAAGGTACTCGTTCACGGTCATGTCCGGGTAGACGGGAGGGGTTTCCGGCAGATACCCCGTGCGGCGCTTGGCCTCCAGAGGTTCTTCCACCACATCGAATCCGGCCACGCGCACCCGGCCCTCGCTGGGCGGAAGATAGCCCGTAATAACACGCATGGTGGTCGTCTTTCCCGCTCCATTCGGGCCCAGAAAGCCGAGAACTTCACCCTTTTGGGCCTCGAAAGATACCTCGGAAACGGCCAGAGTCGGCCCGTAGCGCTTGGTCAGGTTTTGAACTTCGATCATAGGAGATCCTTCCTTGCCGGGCCCATCGGGCCCGCAATCTCGCCTCAGGTAATTACCTTAGCACTGCCGACCCTTATGGTGCATGAGCTCCGGCAGTTGCCTCTGCCCTCCGGAATACTTGTGCGGCCCGTGCCTGCGCAGGACCGCGACTCATCATCCTGCTCCGGCCAGTCTCCAGGTAAAAGTAGAAGCCTTCAAATATATAACGAAAATCAAAAAGTGCACAAGGATGCCGAGATGATGGTAGTGACTCATTTTGCCTTTTCGGTTGATCGAACCAGTAGATTGTCGTGCATCGGGGATGCCGCGCTGGTGTGAGCAAGTAACCCCTCATCCGGCCTCCTCCGGTCTGTACCGGACGGTAC
>Ga0182027_10008972_pt1 | contig 14463 bp, 8 predicted proteins | sample 712E1DmetaG_FD_121300 | JGI IMG/M metagenome (GOLD analysis project Ga0182027, IMG submission 121300) | Permafrost microbial communities from Stordalen Mire, Sweden - 712E1D metaG (Illumina Assembly) | ecosystem: Environmental > Terrestrial > Soil > Wetlands > Permafrost | place: Sweden...
ATCGCAGATATGAAGCAGGGAGTCGTGAGGTATGAGGTATGAGGTATGAGGTATGAGGTATGAGGTATGAGGTATGAGGTATGAGGTATGAGGTATGAGGTATGAGGTATGAGGTATGAGGTAGAAGGGGAAGGGTTGCCAGAAAACTAAGGAACACATTACGCAAGATTCACGACTCACGACGTTCGGCACAAGACAATAAAACTACATTACTGCAATACAAATTTGCTGTAAATGACTGAAATGCTGATATGTTGAAAAGTTGTAGAGGTGAGGGTGGAAATATTGATATATTGAAAGAAATGAATTACAATTTTACGGATTTAAAAAATATCTTTATCTTCACTATTCAATTTATAAATATGTTCAAAAATTTACAATCTGCTGTAATCCTTTTAATTGGGTTACTGTTTTTGTTTACAATACCTGGTGTCAGCGTTGGCGCTCCCCGGACATATGATATTACAAAATTCGGCGCTCTGGGCGATGGTAAGACTCTGAATACTCTGAATATACAGAAAGCAATCGATGATTGTTATAAAGACGGGGGAGGAGTGGTCATGGTTCCAAAAGGCAGATTCATTACAGGTGCTATATTCCTCAAGCAGGGAGTCAACCTCTATGTTCAGAAGGATGGTGTATTGAAAGGATCTGTAAATCAGTCTGACTATCTCCAGATCGATACACGTTGGGAAGGTGAAGAACGTAAATGGACTTCGGCTCTGATCAATATTATTGATGTAAATAATGTAGAAGTCTACGGTGAAGGTACTATTGATGGATCAGGTACAGAGTGGCCAGGTTTTGGCAGACAGCAGGGTCAGCAGATACAGCAACTTTCCCGGGCAGCCCGCGACAGCATAATGAAACTGCCTCGTCTTGGACGTCCCCGGCTCATCTGTTTTCAGAATTGCAATAAAGTACGGATTCATGATCTTAATTTCCGGAACCAGGCAGTTTGGTGTCTGCATATACTTTATTGCAGTGATGTGATAGTTAAAAATCTCAATATACGTGCTGCACATACAATCCCAAGTTCCGATGGTATTGATGTGGATTCGAGTAAAGGAGTTCTGATCGAGGGTTGCTTTATAGACGATAATGATGATTGCATTACTATCAAATCGGGAAAAGATGCCGACGGATTGAGGGTAAACCGCCCAAGTGAGAACATTACTATAAAGAAATGCAGGTTTGGTTACGGTCATGGAGGGGTAGCTATGGGAAGCGAAACATCAGGAGGCATCCGTAATGTAAGGATCCTTGACTGCGAAGCCGACTCGGGGAACTGGGCTCCCATAAGGTTCAAAACACAACCCAGCAGAAGTGGTGTCGTCGAGAACATTGAATACCGGAATATTCTGATCAAAGATGCTAAACAAGCTTTTGAGTTTAACATGGAATGGAGAATGGTTCCTCCGATTGCTCCACCTGCAAAGGTTTTGCCCATTGTACGTAACGTCAGGTTTGTCAACATCACTGGTAATGTCAACTCACTTGGTTTGATCCATGGATTGAAAGATAGTCCTATATATAATGTGAAATTCAGAAAATGTAAAATCTCTGCTCAGAAGGGACTTACGGTTGATAATGTAAAAGATATTGATTATTCAGGATTAAATGCTGAGGTCAAAGAGGGGCAGGTTATTATAAATAAATAGATTGTTATGAGATCACTTAACTTTTTTTTCAGATTCTTATTTTCACGGATATCGTTATCTTTCCTTTTGTATTGTATGGCTTCGTGTCTCTTTGTAGTACCCATTAATTGTCAGACTGTTTACATCGACGGAAAAGCCGGTGGCAAAAGGTTTGATGGAATCGGAGCTGTAAGTGGAGGTGGAGCTACGTCGGTATTATTAAAGGACTATCCCGAACCTCAGCGAAGCCAGGTATTGGATCTTCTGTTCAGACCGAAATTCGGGGCTTCTGTTTCAGCCTTACTTGTTGAAGTTCCAGGTGATGGTAATTCAACCCAGGGATCTGAGCCAAGCCACATGCACACAAGGCTGGATGAAAACTACAACAGAGGTTACGAATGGTGGCTGATGAGCGAAGCAAAAAAGAGAAATCCTTCCATAACACTCGATGCTAATGCCTGGAGTTGCCCGAAATGGGTAGGTGATAATAAATTCTGGTCGCAGGATATGTGCGACTATTATGCCAAATGGATCAAAGGTATGAAGAATGTGTATGGGCTTGATCTGGATGCTATTGGCTGCCGTAACGAGAAAGGCGTCAGTGAGGATTTTGTAAAAAAATTCAGAGTTACTCTCAACAACAATGGTCTGTCCAAAGTCAGAATTCATGCTTTTGACAACTGGGGAAAAGGAAAATTCGACTGGTGCAAAGACATGAGGAGCGATTCAGTATTAAGAGCATCAGTGGATATCATGAGCGCCCATACAATGTCTGAAATTCCTGCTCCGGCTGACGTAATTAAACTAAGCGAAGATCTGAATAAACCGATCTGGAATTCCGAAGAGCATATTTATAAAAAAGGTTTTTACTGCGAAATTAGCCTGGTAGAGTCATTCAACAGGAACTTTATTGAAAGTGGAGTGACAATGATTGTGAATTGGTTCCTTGTTGCTTCTACTTATGGTATTGAACCTTTTCCTGAAGATCCGGCCATTATGGTAGCCCGTGAACCATGGTCAGGATATTATTATATACGACCAGTACTTTGGGGATATGCCCATTATGGTCAGTTTTGCCAGACCGGCTGGCAATATGTAACAGGTGGATGCGGGAAACTCCAAAATGGAGGGACTTATGTTACTTTGAAGTCTCCAGGGAATGATTACAGTATTATTGCCGAAACCAAAGATGCTACTGCGAATCAGAAAATTACATTCAAAGTCAGCGGAGGTTTATCATCCGGTAAACTTTGTGTCTGGAGAAGTAATGCTCAGGAACAGTTCGTAAAGCTGGACAATATCACTCCTGTGAACGGAACATTTGATATAACGCTTGAACCTCAATCAATATACTCTATATCGACAACTACCGGGCAACAGAAGGGTTCATTCTCAGACATTCCGGCTTCAAAACCATTTCCATTTCCATACAATGAATCATTTGAATCTTATAAGGATGCAAGGATCTGGGGTTACTTACCTCATTATACAGCTGATATCGCTGGAGTATTTGAAATTGCTGACCGGCCGGATAAAAACGGAAAATGTCTGCGCCAGGTTATAGAAGCCGGAGCACAGAGCTGGGCCCCTGAATGGATTCCATATACTATCCTTGGGGACCGGAACTGGAAAGATTATGAAATCAGCGCTGATGTATATCTTAATGCCAATGGCTGGGCAGGTATTCTGGGTCATGTTACAGCCACAGGATCGGGTTACGGATGTAAACCAAGCGGATATTATATGAACCTGAAGACAGATGGAACATGTTCCCTTTTTGTTACAAAACAGGATGAGAAGAAGAATGAAGCAGGTACTTTGCTTGCAACCGGTAAGGCCTCAAATATTTCAGCAAACCAATGGCACATTCTTATGTTAAGTTTTTCAGGAAGAACCATCAAAGGATTTGTTGATAAAATTCAGATCATATCAGTAGTTGATTCCACATTTTCGGAAGGTATGGTTGGCCTGGTTTCAGGCAGTGACGATAAGAAAAGCAATATTTCGCTGTTCGATAATCTGATAATAAAACCGGTTGGCGGTGCTGTCCCTGATCCCACTGTTTTTTCAGGGAAGGTCCAATCTATATATCAGTCTGATAAAAAAAATAATTAATTATATTGACATGAACCTATAACTTAAAGAACTATGAAAACAAAAAAACACTATTTATTAATCCTGATCTGCCTGATCTCATTTTCCTGCAACCAGCAGCCTCAGACAGCTCAAAAGGAGATTCCCCATCTTGTTAAAAAAGGGAACGCCACTCAATTTATAGTTGATGGGAAACCATTTATTGCCTTATGCGGTGAGCTGACAAATAATGCCGCCACCAGCCTGGAGTATATGAAACCTGTCTGGCCGGCAATGACCAAGAGCAATCTTAATTCAGTAATTGCAGGTATCTCATGGGCAATGATTGAACCGGTGGAAGGAAAATTCAATTTTGATATAGTCGATTCTGTAATTAATGGTGCCAGAAAAAATAATCTTAAACTGATTTTTATCTGGTTCGCCAGCTGGAAAAACGGGATGTCCAGCTATATTCCAGATTGGGTAAAGAAGGATTATAAACGATTCCCCAGGGTAAAAATAAATGATGGTGATCCAATCGAATTGATAACGCCATTAAGTGAAGAGAGTCGCAATGCAGATGCGCATGCTTTCGCTGCCTTAATGAAATACATTAAAGAAGTTGATAGCAGCCAGCGAACTGTCATCATGATACAGGTTGAAAACGAAGTCGGCACATTGCTCGATTCACGGGATCGGTCCGCTCTTGCAAATGAGGCTTATAAAGGACCTGTTCCGGAGAAATTATTAAGCTATATTGAAAAAAACAAAGATAATCTCGTTCCTGAATTAAAAGCAGCATTGAAAGCTAAGGGATCTAAAACGTCAGGAACCTGGGAAGAGGTGTTCGGTCCCGGAAAACCTAAAGGACTTGTTATGCCGGTCCGGAACCTTGTTCCTCCGATGACTCAGAAAGAACAGGATGAAGCCTTGGTGACTTATCCTTTTTATTCCGATGAAGTTTTTATGGCATGGTATTATGCTACATATATTAATCATGTAGTTGAAGCCGGAAAAGCCGAGTACCCGATACCTATGTTTGTTAATGCCTGGCTGAAACAACGTGAGCATTCATGGCCTGGTACCTATCCGAGTGGTGGACCGCTTCCTCATGTTTTTGATATCTGGCATGCTGGTGGGCCATCAATAGATATTCTTTGCCCTGACCTTTATCGTCCTGATTTTGCCTTTATAGCTGAACAGTTTACACGCGAAGGAAATCCTTTGTTCATCCCTGAAACTAGCAGTGGTGCTCAGGGAGCGGCAAATATCATTTATGCAGTCGGGCACCATAATGCATTAGGATTTTCTCCCTTTGGTATTGAGCGACGTATTCTTGCTGGTGATGAATTGTCACAGAGTTATAAAATGATCTCTCAGCTGATGCCTTTAATTGGCGAACATCAGGGGATGAATTCGATGGGTGCAGTTTTGTTGACAAAGGATAATCCCTCCGAAAATATTGAATTCGGTGAGCAGATTTTCCATACCGATCTACGCTTCGATCCGAATAATCTGCACAGCAGAAGTGCTGACCTTGGTGCTGCTATATTTATTATGACAGCTCCAGGAGAATTCTATATCGGAGGAACAGGCATGTCAATTACTTTCTCACAAAAAAACAACGAATTTAAATCCGGCCTCGCAACTGTTGAAGAGGGTACTTTTGATGAAGGAAAATGGATTCCCGGGCGAAGGCTGGCAGGAGATGATACAGCTCAGGGAAACAATCTCAGGCTGGGTGCGGGGTACAACATTTTGAGAGTTACTTTATATAGTTATAAATAACCTTAATATCATCCCGGACAGATTAATGTTTCGGCTTTTAGAATTAAATTTCAATCATTATCAATTTAAAAATAGAAAGGACTTTTTATGACTCTACCTCAAACTTACTGGATGGTTTTGATGCTGATCATACTTACCATGATCTGCTGGGGTTCATGGGCCAATGTACTAAAATTCGCCAAAGGCTGGCGTTTTGAACTCCTTTACTATGACTACTCGATTGGAGTAGCGCTGGGTGCGCTTATTGCCGGATTGACATTTGGCAGCTGGGGGTCCAACGGGCTTAGCTTTACGAATGATCTTTCGCATGCCGGTAATATAAACATTCTCTGCGGTTTTGCCGGTGGTGTTATTTTCAATCTTTCAAATATCCTGGTGGTGGGAGCAATTGCTGTAGCAGGAATGGGTGTGGGATTTCCCATTGGAGTGGGACTTGCCCTGGTTGTAGGAGTCATCTGGAACTATTTTGTGAACCCGCAGGGGAATCCATATTTGCTGTTTGCCGGCGTTGCTCTGGTAGTGGCAGCAATCATTGTGGATGCCATAGCCTACCGGGCACTTGCCGCCAGTAGAAGTGTTGCCGGAGATGAAGCGGATATTGCTGTCAGAAAAGCTTCAACATGGAAAGGAATAAAGCTTGCCATTATCGGTGGTATTCTGATGGGAACTTTTTACCCGCTCGTAGAGATAGGCAAGAAGGGGGAAAGCGGACTTGGCCCTTATGCTGTCGGGTTCGTCTTCAGTCTTGGAGTACTTATATCGGTTTTCTTCTTTAATTTATATTTCATGAAATACCCGATCGAAGGCTCACGCCTGACTTTCAGGGACTATCTGAAAGGCAGTGCATGGGTGCATCTTCTAGGGATTATAGGTGGCCTTATATGGATAACAGGTTCCTTGTCGAATTTTGTTGCTGCCAGTGCGCCCAAAGCGTTGCAGGTTGGTCCGGCAATCAGCTATGCCATTGGACAGGGTTCGACCATGGTTGGAGCCCTCTGGGGTGTTCTGGCTTGGAAGGAGTTTGCCGGAGGTGGAGCACGAGTGAACCGTCTGCTGATTTTTATGTTCCTCTTCTATTTAATAGGACTGGTGCTGGTTTCAATCGCGCCTCTTTATGCAATAAAATAGGAAGAGTACATCAGATATGGAATCATTGTTACTCGGTATCGATATAGGAACCAGTTCAGTTAAAGCTGTTCTAATAGACGAAAGAGGAAACATTCGTGCAGTTGGACATGCCGAATATCCCCTTCACCATATAAAACCTGCCTGGGTTGAACAGGATCCTGAAGACTGGTGGAAAGGTACGTGCAAGGCCATAAAAGAAGCGCTTTCATCAGTGCCACATGGAGCTGACATGGTTTTCGGGCTGGCAGTGAGTTGCCAGGCGCCAGCCCTTCTGGCTTTGGATCATTCAGGAAAACCATTGCGGCCTTCAATGATATGGATGGACCGTCGTGCTGAAGCTGAAACCAATCAGCTGACGAAGCTCTTTGGAGCAGACCAGATTCACAGAATAACTGGTAACCGCCCTGATGCCTTTTACGTTGCGGAGCGATTATTATGGCTGAAAAATAATGAACCGGAAATCCTGAAACAAACCTGGAAGTTCGTTCAGGTTAATGGTTACATCAATTACCGGCTTACAGGGCAGCTCACTCTGGATAAGTCAAATGCTGCGCTCCTGCAATTAAGAGACTACCCAAAAGAAGAATGGTCTGAGACACTTTGCAGCGTATGCGGGGTGGATCCATCACAGTTTCCTGATGTTGTAGCAGCCCATTTCATTCAGGGTAATGTAACCCTGCAAGCATCGGAGGCAACAGGTCTAAAAGTGGGTACCCCAGTTATGGCTGGAACGGTGGACAGTGCTTCGGCAGCTTTGGAGGTTGGTGTGGTTGAACCGGGCATTGCCGCTGAAATGACTGGTACATCCACTGTAGTAATCTTACCGAATGACAAGGGTCTGACTGAACCGGCTTTTATTGCTATGCCTCATGCCTTGCCGGGAATGCATCTGCTTCTGGGCGCCATGGTATCTTCGGGAGGATGCCTGCGATGGTTCCGGGATCAGTTTGGTCAACAGGAGATTCAGTCTGCGTCGGAACTTAAAGTGGATGCTTTCGATCTGCTTATCACTCAGGCTGCAGACGTTAAACAAGGTAGCGATGGTGTTATTTTTCTTCCGTATATGATGGGTGAGCGATCACCGCTTTGGCATACAAATGCCAGGGGAGTGTTTTTTGGTCTGTCACTGGCCACTCCCAGAGCAGCTATGGTGAGATCTATTTTAGAGGGTACAGCATTTTCCTTGCTTCACAATATTGAGGTAGCCAAACAGGCAGGTGTAGAAGTCAGGGAGGTTCGGAGTGTGGGAGGCTGCAGCCGCAGCGATCTTTGGAATCAGATAAAGGCTGATGTACTGGGAATTCCACTATTACTGCCACGCACCTCTGTCGGTTCACCATTTGGAGCAGCTGTTATTGCAGGGATGGGTGTCGGTATGTTTCCTGATATCAGGAAATCATTATCTGAAATGGTGCAACTTGATAGGCGCTACGAACCAGACATGGCAAATCACGAAAAATACATGAAAAGTTACCAGATATTTAGAGACATCTACAAGCATCTTAAGGACGACTTTGATCACTTGGCCAATATTACTCCATGAACTCTTTGAAGAAGTCTGACAGTTCGTTCAACTTCAGCTTCTTTTTCTTTTTGCGACCATTGCAAAACCGGTGAGATGATAGATGCCAGTTCTTCCAGTAATGCAAGGCTCACTTCACCCAGCATACCCATTAGTGTTCTTCTTAGAATAAGATCATCGAGGTGAATTACACGCTCATTCCGTGCAATGAATTCGATTTCCCTGCGGGAATAACGATTATTATTTATAAGTAGTGAATCCGGGCCAGATTTCATATAGGCAGCTACATCTTTAGCCCCGGTTCCGTAACGCTCAATTAGTGCTTTCACTCTCTCATCAGAGAAATCCTTATATTCAGACATCTCAGGGGGGTAGTTTTTTCCTCCGCCAATCGAAAGATTAGCTGAGTCACAGACACACGGGCGTCCAAGAACTTTAAGTATCTCATCTGCCACCTGCCAGGACAGTGCACGGAAAGTAGTCCACTTTCCGCCGACCAGCGAGTAGACAGGAAAATCAATTCCATTGTCAGGGGTTATAACAGGAAAGCTGTGGTCGCGGCTGACCTGACCCGGAGTGAGAGCGTTACTGCGAGGTAAGGGGCGGACACCGCAGAACCTATAAACAACATTTGACTTGTCCACCCTTAATGAAGGGAAGACCTGCCGCATGGCTTCAATGATATAGTCGACCTCAGCTTCATCGCAAACTGCTTCCGGGTCTTTTGTAGGTATATCAGTGGCTCCGGCGATGATCTTTCCTCCTACGGTATAAAAGATACAGATGCGACCATCCCGGTTCACGAAGTAGATCATATCGTCTCCGGTTGCTTTTGCGAGTTCGGGGTGATCAAGCACAATATGGGAACCTTTTGTTCCTCCTATAAAATCTGACTTATGCCCAAGTTCCCTGTTGGTAAGGTCTATCCAGGCACCAGTGGCGTTAACGACTATCTTTGGTCTTACTTCACATGTTTCTCTGGAAAGCTCGTCCCGCAGAACTACAGTTTTCCCTGTGGCGCGCTGAAGACTTACATAATTTAGTGCGCGAGCCTTGGAAAATGATGCTTCTGCATCCTGTACCAACTCAAGGCACAGCCTTTCCGGATATGTGATCCTTGCATCGTAGTAAGTTGCAGTACAAATCACACCCGGATTTAAAGCAGGCCGCAGTGATAATGCTGCATGCCGTAAACGAAACTTGTGTTTTGGAAGCGGAGACTTCCATCCTGCCAGCATGTCATAAAGTGTTAGTCCGGTTTTGATAAGAATTGCTCCGCGATCACCAGGCTTAGCAGGCCATCCTAATAGATTCCGGATGGCAGGAATAATACCCGATGTCCAACTGAAGATCGGAATCGTTGTAGGAAGAGGTTTGACATAGTGTGGAGCGTTCCCCAGCAGCATGTTACGCTCATGTAAAGATTCACGTACAAGACGCAATTCAGCGTTCTCCAGGTACCGGAGACCGCCATGAATAACACGCGTCATTGCCGCGCTGGTTCCTGAGCAGAAATCGGATTTATCAATAAGTAAAACATCAATACCCTGCAATGCCAACTCCCTGAGCAGTCCTATTCCGTTAATTCCACCGCCCACAATAAGAACGGAGATGTCAGGATGTTCATTTAGTGAGGCGAACCCCTGACGTACAAAATGAGTGGTTTCTTCCGTACTTTGACTCATAATGATTTACATATTGGCAGAGAAGATTAAATCTCAATGTTTTTGGTCATACGTATATCGGTGGATGATGACCCGATCATAAGTTGGATTTCTCCATTTTCGAGTTGCCAATCATTACTCTTGACATCCCAATATCTTAGCTGACTAACAGGTACAGACAGGGTCACTTTTTTGGTTTCCCCGGGTTTCAGTGTTATACGGCAGAAGTTTTTCAGTTCCTTTGCCGGCCATTCAACTTTTGAATTAATACGATGAACATAAAGCTGTACAACTTCTTCTCCTTCTCTTTTCCCGGTGTTCTTCAGCTCGAAAGAAATCTGAATAGTTTCATCACTTCTGTATTTTTCTTTGTCAGTCTTGATTCCGCTGTAGGAGAATTGCGTGTAAGAAAGTCCAAATCCGAAAGAGAACAGAGGTTTGATATTCTTAGTCTCAAACCAGCGATATCCAACAAGAGATCCTTCTTTATAGCTGGCGTTATTATCTCCAGGATAAGTGGCAAGTGCAAAAGCAGGAGAATCGTTCAGGGAAACCGGGAAGGTAAACGGCAGTTTCCCGGAAGGATTTATATTACCCAACAAAACATCAGCAATTGCATTGCCTCCTTCCGATCCGTTAAACCACGACATCAGCAAGGCTGAGGAAAATTGAAAAGCTTCATTCAAATCCTGTGGAGAACCAGCAACTAAAACAACGATAGTTCTGGGGTTCACAGTTGCTATTCTACGGATCAGTTCATCCTGTCCAAAAGGCAGCTTCAGATCAGAACGGTCTGAGCCTTCTGTTTCATAATCTCTGTTAGTCCCTGCATAAATGATGGCAATATCTGAATTTTGTGCCAGACTAACTGCTTCAGTGAGCAATATGGAATCAATCCTATTATTGGGTGATCTTCTGCCTCTTCCCTGCTGACCCTGAATAAATGCTGGTTTATACCCTTGAGCAAACCGTATTGAGGCCAGGGAGCCAACTTTGTTTTTTAAACCTTCAAGAGGAGTGATTTCATATCGTGCTTTTACACCTGCCCCAAAACCGCCGGAAGCCTGTTTATGCGTTGCATTGTCTCCAATAACTGCTATTTTCTTTATTTTGCCCAGATCAACAGGTAAAAGGTTGTCAATGTTTTTCAATAATACAATGGATTGGGATGCTATCTTATAGGCAATCTTTCCATGTTCCGGGGTAGAGACAACTCTTTCCGCTCTGGATTCTGTGATCGGTTCAATGGAAAACCTTACCCTGAGGATTCTTTTTACCTTATCATTAATGACCTCTAGAGGAACAAGACCAGCTTTAACGGAGTCGAGCAATGGTCGTCCAAGAAATGCATTTCTTGTTGAACCCATTTCAACATCAAGTCCATTTATGGCAGCTTTAACGGTGCTATGTGTTCCTCCCCAGTCTGACATAACCATTCCTTTAAAGCCCCATCCTTTCTTCAGGATCTGATTCAACAGAATATCATTTTCAGAACACCAGCTGCCATCAACTTTGTTATAAGCAGCCATAACAGCATATACATTTGCTTCCATAACGGCAGCTTCGAAAGCAGGTAGATAGATCTCCCTCATGGTACGATCATCCACAATGACGTTGACTCTACCTCTGTTAGATTCCTGATTATTAAGTGCAAAATGCTTTACGCATGCTGCAACTCCACGGTCCTGTACACCTTTGATATATCCTACTGTAAGTTTTGAATTCAGGAATGGATCTTCGCTAAGGTATTCAAAAGTTCTGCCTCCGGTGGGAATACGGGTAATGTTTACAGCGGGGCCCAGTAGTATGTCTTTTCCCCTGGCTCTGGCTTCTTCCCCCATTCCTGTTCCCAGCAGATAAGCCAGCTCAGGATTCCATGTAGCTGCAAGAGCAGAGCCAGTTGGAAAAAATGTAGCCGAGTCAGTGGTTAATTTCAGGGAATTCCAGGAGTTCTTCTCCAATTCTTCACGAATACCAAAAGGCCCATCAGTATATTTTAATTCTGGAATTCCCAAACGTTCAATTCCGGGAGAAGTAAACATTCCGTTTCCATGCAACATTACTATTTTTTCTTCGAGGGTCATCTTCGATATAATGCTATCTATTTTAGCATCATTCAGAGACAGATCCTTAGAAATACCTTTTGGCTGTGATCGACCCTGACCTAAGATATTGTCCGGGGGAAATATAAAAAAAGACGTAATCAATAATATTGAACCTACTTTTCTCGCTAACCGATCATTCAATAATTGAGTAAACAGTACCATTTGTCTGCTGGATTAAATTGATAAAAACAAATATAATTATTTAGTAAGTGTATAAAGCCATTTTTTTGTTTTAAGAGTATTTAATTATTAAATATATTGCAGTATATTTCATTATTAAATTAACCTTGAAACAAAATTTCCGTTTGTTCCGGAAATCTTCGGATTTATTTTGAATTCACTTTTGGTATCATTCTGAACAGACCAGTTCGATTGATTACTGAAGAATATTATAAAACAAATAGTTATGAAAAAATTTTTGCAGGTTGTGGTATTTTGTATTATTTACACCACACCGGTTTTTCCCATAAGCGGATACAAGAATTTTAAAGTTGCTGTCTATGCCCGTGCATATGAAGTACAAAAAATGGATAGTATCCAATGGCTTGAACGGATCTGGAACGAGATCTCCCAACAGGTTAATGTCGACAAAATCTACCTTGAAACCCATCGTGACCTGATAATTGTTAATGAGAAAACTATTGAATCAGCTAAAAAGTTTTTTGAATCAAGAGGCGTAAAAGTAGCCGGAGGTATTACACTTACTGTAAATGAAAGTAATCGTTTTGAGACATTTTGTTACACTAACCCTGATCATCGCAAAAAGGTAAAGGAAATAGTTGAATACACAGCCAGACATTTTGATGAAATTATTCTTGATGATTTTTTCTTCACTGACTGCAAATGCGATTTATGTATTAAAGCTAAAGGGAATCTGAGCTGGACTCAATACCGGCTGAATCTTATGACAGAAGCTGCACAGGAATTGGTGATAAAACCTGCGAAAGCAATAAATCCTAAAGTAAAAATTGTGATTAAATTTCCAAACTGGTATGAGCACTTTCAGGGTCTGGGATTTAATCTGGAAACAGAACCGAAATTATTCGACGGAATTTATACCGGAACAGAGACCCGCGATCCGGTTCGTCCCGGACAACATCTTCAGCAATATGAAAGCTATTTAATATTTCGCTATTTCGAGAATATTAAACACGGCGGTAACGGAGGGGGATGGGTTGATACAGGAGGTTTGCCATACATGGATCGTTATGCTGAACAGCTCTGGCTGACGCTCTTTGCCAAAGCCCCGGAAATAACACTTTTCGATTTCAGACAATTGCAACGATCTATCCACGATACTGATCGGGCTGAATGGCAGAGTGCTCATCCCAGCTTCAACTTTGACGAAATGATCAAACCTGTTCAAACCGGGAATGGCAAAACTGTAACACCAACTACAGTTGCACGTGCTGCCGGATATACTTTCGAAAAGGTTGACTCCTTCCTCGGCAAATTAGGTAATCCTGTTGGTATTAAGAGCTATAAACCTTATAATTCTCAGGGTGAAGATTTTCTGCAGGATTATCTTGGCATGGCAGGAATTCCAATGGATATAGTACCGATGTTCCCAGCTGATGCAAAAATGATTTTTCTGACAGAATCAGCAAATTTCGATCCACAGATCGTAAATAAAATCAAAGAACAGTTAGCTTCCGGTAAAAATGCAATGATCACATCAGGATTACTCAGAGCTTTACAAGGCAAAGGGATCGAAGATATAGTGGAACTCAGGTATACCGACAAAAAAGCATTAATAAAAGAATTTGCAGTTGGAGGTCAATCCAATTGTATGTCAAAAGGAGAAATATTAATTCCTCAGATAACTTATCTTACAAACGATTCATGGGAAGATATATCATGTATTGCATCAGGGATAGGATGGCCGATTCTTCATCAGGCACGCTATTCAAAAGGTTCACTCTTTGTGCTTACAATTCCTGAAAATTCTGGTGATATCTACAATTTGCCTCCTGAAGTGTTGAACAGGATCAGGAACGTGTTATCACAGGATATCAATGTACGTATTGAGGGTCCTTCACAAGTCAGTCTTTTCGTTTATGATAATGGTACATTTATAGTGGAGTCATTCCTTCCTGAAAATGTCAGTATAAAAGTTATTACCTATAAGCAGATCAATAAGCTCAATAATATTCTTACAGGTGAGGAAATCTCCGGGAAAGTTGGACAGGACGGGCGGATATGGGGCAGGGAAAGGACTGATATTATGACATTTGATGTGAATATCAAGCCACATTCCTTCCTTGTATTTCAAAGTAAATGATTCAGGAAATCAATAGAAACTGAAATTTATTGAAACAACAACTTCCAAGTAAATATCTGACCAATGAAAACGACTACGATCATTATTATTGCTATTGTTTTACAGCTTTTTTTATCAAATATCCGGGCCACCGTTCCATATACACGTCAGCATTTGCTGATGGATTTAAACTGGAAGTTCACCCAGACCGATGTTAAAGGTGCAGAAGCACCGGATTTTAATGATTCAGGATGGCGTATGCTTAATCTTCCGCACGATTGGA
>Ga0182027_10008974_pt1 | contig 14460 bp, 10 predicted proteins | sample 712E1DmetaG_FD_121300 | JGI IMG/M metagenome (GOLD analysis project Ga0182027, IMG submission 121300) | Permafrost microbial communities from Stordalen Mire, Sweden - 712E1D metaG (Illumina Assembly) | ecosystem: Environmental > Terrestrial > Soil > Wetlands > Permafrost | place: Sweden...
TGGAGGGCTGGAACCCGCAACTGCGCGAGCACCTGACGCAGATGGCGGCGCTGGCGCGCGACGAGGAGGCCTGGTGGCAGAGCGAACTGGCCCGCATGGGGCCTCAAATTGTGATGCCGGGACGCCCTGTACGAGGTGGGGGCCGTACCGCTGGGGATGGCCTGGCACCATCTCTGGCGATTGATGTCACACGGCTGGCCGCGCTGGCTGTGGCGCTCCAGCGGCGGCTTTTGCGCTACGCAGCGGATGAGTTGGGCGCAGCAATCGATTTTCCCTCGACCGAGGCGCTGCGCACGCTGGCGCTGAGAGGCCGCGCCGGGCAAAAACTCGAGTTGGCTCAGGGGCTGCTGGCCGAGCGAACCCACCGCGAAGTGCGCCTGACGATTCTGCCGGCGACGCCAGCCGGTTCGGCGACCGCGGAGGCTGCTCCGGAGTACACGGTCGGCATTCCCGGCGAGGTGACGGCCCTGGCCTTCGGACTGAAGCTTTGGATTGAAGTCCCCGAGCCAGCCAGCAGGGCTGCTGGGCAGTTCGCTACGCTGCGCAACTGGCGGCCAGGCGACCGCGTGCGGCTGCGCTACTCCTCCGGCCCGCGCAAGGTGAAGGAAGTTCTGGAGCGCCTGCGGGTTACCGGCTCCGGCCGCGCCCGGTGGCCGGTTCTTGAACTCGATGGCCGGGTCGTCTGGATGCGCGGAGTCGAAGTGGAACCGGAATCGGGAATCCACATTGAGTCAGCCAGCCTGACCGACGACGGACCTCTGCCGACGGAGCGTTCCGGGGAAGGTTGACCAGCCGATACGGCCCTCGGATCGCTATAAGCATCCATGACTTGGGAGTACAATCAAAGTTACTGCTCTCTCCGAGCGGCGGGATTAGTGTGTCTGCCGGCGAGGTGCTCTGTATTTTCTGTGACTTTGTGGAAGGTACCGGCGTCTAAAAGGGGAATGCAGGACGTTCTGGAGACCCGCCCGGCGGTTTCTCCAACGCCTGAAGAGAGGAATCCTGGTGAATTCGACCGTCAAATCGATCATGGTCTGGGCTTGCATCATCGCCTTCGGCATGGTTCTTATTAGCTGGGTGTCGAAGGGCACCGTGGGCAAAGACACGGAGATTTCCTACTCCGACCTGTACAACCAGGTGAAGGCGCAGCAGGTGCTCGATGCGGAGATCCAAGGCACCGAGCTGCGCGGTCATTTGAAGGCCAAGCCCAAGGAGCAGTTCCATACCCACGTGGGAGAACACTGCGAAGCGATTGAGGCGGCTCTGCTGGCCTCTGACGCCCACTTCTCCAAGAAGGAACCGCAGAGCAACTTCCCGTTGCAACTGCTGATCAACCTGGGCCCATTCGTCCTGCTGATCGGCATCTGGTTCTTCTTCATGCGCCAGATGCAATCGGGCGGCAACAAGGCGATGTCGTTCGGCAAGAGCAAGGCGCGCCTGCTTTCGATGCAGCAGAAAAAGATCACCTTCAAAGATGTGGCCGGCGTAGATGAGGCCAAAGAAGAGCTGAAGGAGATCATCGAGTACCTGCGCGAGCCGGCGAAGTTTCAGAAGCTGGGCGGACGCATCCCCAAAGGCGTGCTGCTCGTCGGACCTCCGGGAACCGGCAAGACGCTGCTGGCCAGGGCTGTGGCAGGCGAAGCGAATGTGCCGTTTTTCTCGATTTCAGGTTCGGATTTCGTGGAGATGTTCGTCGGCGTGGGCGCAAGCCGCGTCCGCGACCTCTTCGAGCAAGGCAAGAAGAACGCGCCCTGCATCATCTTTATCGACGAAATCGACGCCGTGGGCCGCCATCGTGGCGCAGGCCTGGGCGGCGGACACGACGAACGCGAACAAACTCTCAACCAGTTGCTGGTGGAGATGGACGGCTTTGAATCGAACGACGGCGTGATCCTGGTGGCAGCCACCAATCGCCCCGACGTGCTGGACCCCGCGCTACTGCGCCCCGGTCGCTTCGACCGCCGCGTGGTGGTGGGCCTGCCCGATGTGCGCGGTCGCGAGGAAATTCTGCGCGTGCACGTCAAGAAGGTTCCGGTCTCCGACGACACCGATCTCAACGTCCTGGCTCGCGGAACCCCCGGTTTCAGCGGCGCTGATCTGGCGAACATGGTCAACGAAGCCGCGTTGAGCGCCGCACGCATGAACCGCAAGCAGGTCGTCATGTATGACTTCGAACTGGCCAAGGACAAGGTGCTCATGGGCGCCGAGCGCAAGTCCATGCTGCTGACCGAAGAGGAGAAGCGGGTAACCGCCTATCACGAAGCGGGTCACGCGCTAGTCTCGTTCAAGCACGTGCACTCCGACCCGATTCACAAGGTCACCATCATTCCCCGCGGCATGGCACTGGGCGTTACGATCTTCCTTCCGGGCGATCGGCACAATTACACACGGGAATACCTGGAAGCCAATCTGGCTATCGCTTACGGCGGACGCGTGGCGGAAGAGATATTTCTCAGCCAGATGTCCACCGGGGCGGGCAGCGACATTGAAAGCGCCACGGATCTGGCCCGGCGGATGGTCTGCGAATACGGCATGAGCCGCCTCGGTCCACTCACCTTCGGCAAGAAGGAGGAGCAGATTTTTCTGGGCCGCGAGATCTCGCAGCATCGCGACTTCAGCGAGGAGACGGCGCGGCAGATCGACCTCGAAGTGCGCCGCCTAATCGACGAAGCCTACCAGTCTGCTCATGGAATCGTGGAGTCAAACGCCGACGCCATGCACCGCATCGCCGCAGCTCTGCTGGAGCGCGAGACGATCGATGCCGATGAGGTGAAGATGCTCATCGAGGGCAAGGAATTGCCTCCGCTGCGCTCGAATCTGGCCACGCCGAGCGACGCCGGCAGCGGTGACTCGCTGCAGGTGCTCAAGCCAGAGGGCAGCGGCGGACCGAGCATCCCCGAGGGATCGCCTTCCCCGGCATAAACACCAACGCAATTCATGTAAATAACGAGGGCCACTCCTATGGAGTGGCCCTCGTTTATTTCTATGAGCAGGCTCTCAGAAGAACTTGTAGCCGATGCCTACGCTGGCCCCGTAGGGCGACAGCGAGGAGTTATTCCACCAAGGCCAATAATGGTACTCAAAGTCCGCCGCGCGGAGGCTGAGCCGCTTGGTCAGCTTCATGTCCATGCCGCCGCCGAAGGCGAGGTCAGTGTATTGGCCGTGATCGCCGTACGAGTCGTATTGCATCCTAGAAAACCCGGCGAGCGCCTTGCCATAGACGGTCGTTTTCCGGAAGTGGTAGACCGGAATTTTGGGGCCGATCAGATAGTTGTCCTGGTGGATGCCCGCGTACTGATTGAAGCGCAGCCAACGGCCTTCGGCCTCAATCTGGAACCAGCGGCGCAGCCTCACATCTACATAGGCGCCCGCACCGATGAGAGGCTTGCTGCTGGCAGCCGCCGCGGGAGAATAGTAGCCAGTGCTACTCGTGGAGAGAGGCGAACACAAGGATGTGCACGTGAAGGTCCAGTCGCCCTCAAAATCTGGCTGAAAAATGGAAGCCATCCCGCCGGCGGTGATTGAAACCAGCCGTCCGGTGGCCGAGGGGACTACTTGCGCGCGGACGCAAACAGCTCCGGCGGCAAGCAGGATCGAGAAAAGAATTGCGCCAAATCGTCTCATATGCAGAATGCGCTTTCTGTCCGGGCAAATCATCGCTGCCGGGTGCGAGATTCCAGTCGAACGAGTTCAGGAAGCCCTGGACCGGAATGCAACACAGGTCAGATTCCGGTCAAGGGATTCCCGATAGAGGCTACTGCTCAGCCGGATGCGATGTGCCCGTGAGTTGTTGGGGCGCGTCGCCCGCGGCGGGCGGAACGGCAGCCGGCACGGCGGCTGGAGGAACGGGCGGCAGCAACTTCGAGGCATCAAAGCGCTGCAACTTGTAGAAGATCGGCGTCAGCTCCAGCGGCATCTTGTCGCGGGGGTTGATGTAGGCGTAGATCTTCGCGTTGAGCTGATGCACACGGTCGTCCCAAGGGTCAGTCTTGAGCCAACTGCCGAGGGGCAAGGCCGGACGCTGGGTGAGGTCGTCCCAGTTGAGCTTGGGCGCCATGCGCTCCAAATCGGCCAGCCACGGGGTTCCGTCGGCCTGAAGCAGCGAGTCGCCGAGTCTGGCTGAATTCAGGGCCTTCAGCACCTTTTCCCGATCAACCAACTGCGCATAGTAAAGGCCGGCTGAGGGCAGCTTGTCCTTGTACATGGAGTTCTGGAGGTACTCCATGGCACGCTTGGCAGCCTCCGCGTTGTCGTGGTCCGAGTGGTACATATCAATGCGCCTGAAGGTCGCCTCATCGGGAAACATCATCCGGTCATTGAAGGCGAACCGCGTATCGATGTGGTGCCCCATCACGATGTGGGCCACTTCCATGGCCACCACGGAGGCGATTGCTTCCTCGTTGGGCAGCGTATCGATGAGTCCCTTGCTGATGAGGATGGTATTTCCGACGGTGGTGGCTTCCACTGTGGTCGAAAGCAGAATGCGGGTATGCACCTGGTCAGTGAAGGCTATATTGTTGGGCACTTGCAGGTTGACGACGATCTGGTCCAGCACCGTGTTCTCATAGCCGCCAGGAGTCAGCGGCGCCACCAGACCGGCTTCCACCAGACGGTCGATCACGTTGTTTTCAGCCTGCGTGACCCAGGCGCGCGAGGCCTGGAGCGGACCCACATCCTGCGAGTCATCGCTCTTGTCCACCGCGTCGTCCACCCTGATGCTCACGTTCTCGCTATCCCGCGTGGGGAGCTTGAGAGAGTAGCCCCAGAAGTGCGTCTGGGCCCTCAGTCCGACCTTATCGCGATCCGTGCGTTCGGTCTCCTCAACGTAAACGGCCACCGGCAGCCAGATTCCAGGCTGCACGTTCATCCGCCAACTGTCGAAGTGGAAGTACAAGCGCGAGTCTTCCTCGGACGTGGGCGAGGTAAACGTGCCGTTGAAGCGGACAATGTTGCCGTCCTGGTCCTCAATCCAGATGCGCCCATAAAAGCGGCCCATGCCGGAAACCTTGGGTTGCACGTCGTAAACCCACGTGCGCACCGACCCCAGAAACTCCCGCCGCACGAAGTTGAAGGCATAGTGCTGGTCATCAAAGCTGTTGGGATCCAGGAACATCATCTCCGTGAAGCCCAGGGGGTTGTTGGTAATGTGCGTCTCAAGCCTCAACGCTTTGCTGAGCCCCGCGATGGAGGACAATGACGCCTTGAAGAACTTGTGCTTTGTAGCGGCTGACCTGGTCTCATAGGATTTGTCGAAGAATCCCTTCCCAAAGTCAACGCGGCTCAACATATACTCATCCGAGACCGGCACCTGGTAGAGCTTGGGGTCGGGCTTGGTGTTCTGAATGTACGTCTCCACCAGGGGCGTGCGCTGCTGAATGCTCTTGATCAGCACCTTCTCCTGGCCGATCGCTCTTTCCACCAGCGCCGCTTGCTCCGGTGTGAGCTGATGGAACTGCGAGAACTTTGGGCCCTTCTTTGCGTACGCACAGGTGACACTCAGGGCGATGAGCAGGAAGGCGAGGGAGATCTTCCGAAACGTCATGTGAAACTCCTAAGCTGGTTATTTCAAGTCTTTCTCAGAGCAAAACCAGAGTGAATATGCCCTTCTTGAGAGTTTGCGAGGTGGCTTTTTCTTGCCACTTGAGAACATTGCCTCAGGCTACAGCAACTCTGGTTTTGCTGTAGCCGCTTGCACCGTTCACGCTCAACGGCTGAGCACAACTATTCGTCTTGCAAACAAATTCGATGCTACGCCAACTGAAACGTAATGGTGATGTTGGTTGTCATGTCGATGGGCTGTCCGTTGCGCGTGGCGGGGCGGAAACGAATCTGCTGCGCCACACGCCGCGCCTCTTCATCCAGGCCATGGCCCAGGCCATGCACGATGCCCTGCACCAGCACCTGACCCTTGGCCGTGAAGGTAACGCGCAAGATGACGTCGCCCTGCACCTTGAGCTGCCGGGCTTCGCTGGTGTACTCGGGGCGCGGCTTGGAGACAACCTCCAGGTTGGTGGAGACGGGTTCCGCGACCGGCCGGGAAACAGCCGCCACGGCTGTGGGGGCGTTTGGAATGCCGACCGAGGCCACCTTGCCCACATTGCTCGATGGGGCCGCCTTCATGGCTCCCGGAACCGCTGCAGAGGCTACCTTACCCACGACTCCGGCGTTCGATCCGAACTTGGTCCCATTGCCAAAACCAGTAGAGCCCACAACGCCATGAGGCGCCACGGCCGGCCCTCTCATTCCGCCATAGGGATTGCCGATGGCCGACACAGTAGCCGGTCCCCGGGCGTTCGGATTGGGCGTGACACCAAAGGTCTGACCATAATGCACCGGCGCCGTCGAGGGCTTGCCATGGTTGTCTTGCGCCGGCATGGCCGCCGCCCCCAGGGCGGACTTGGGCTGCGGCGAGAGGATCACAGCCGGCCTGGCAGCCTTGATGATCGGAGCCGGCAACTTGGCTTCCAACTGAATCGGTTTCGGGTCCGGCTTGGGCTCCGGCCTGGGCAGGTTGATCTTCGGCGCCTCGAACTTCACCTCCGGAACCTTCGGAGTATCTATCGGGGGCGGAGGGGGCATCTTCACCTTCGGCGGCGGTGGCGGCTCTTTGGCCGGCAGAATCAACAGCGTCTCTTCGTACCTATGCTGATCGATTGCCTTCCTGGCAGTTGCTCCAATGTAAATAAATGCGGCCATCATCAGCACGTTGATCACGATACTGGTGATAAACGAGACGGGGCTGCGCTCGGGCTCAGGGAGCAGCCCGAAAGTCGCCTGTCGTTGAGAAGCCTTCACCGGCATGATCTCAATCCTCGCTCACGGCCATGGAGGCCGATGTATTGCGTCCGCTGCACCCGGCGGAATCGTGATGGAAACGATCAGCCATACCGTAACCAACTACCGAGTCGGATTCAAATTGCCCATGCACAGATCGGATGGGGGAAAAGGGGAAAACTTTGTTCATGCCAGCTGCGGATTGCCGGGAAAACCAGCCACGGCCAAACCCCCGCTTCCAAAGTTCCGCGCCATGCGAACTGCTGGCCGCGTGGACCATGGATCTGTGAACATTCCATTTTACGTCCGAGACAACCAACAAAAGATCAATTCCTCCTTTGGCGTCTTACCGGTGGCCCGCATATGGTCGGCATCAAGCTGCGCCATCACGGCCCTACGTAATAAACTTCAGGGTATACCAAAGTGTCAGAGAAGGGACAGGCTTAATTGTGAAGATACTGGTAACTGGTGGAGCGGGGTATATAGGTGGTACTGTAGCTGGACTGTTGGCCGAAACTGGGCACCAGGCCGTTGTTTTTGACAACCTTAGCCACGGACGGCGCGACCTTTTGCCAGCCGGCGTGGCATTTGTGAAAGGTGAGCTGGCAGACCGGACAGCGCTGGAAAATATATTTATTGCAGCCAAAGACCAGGGAAAACCCTTCGATGGCGTGCTCCACTTTGCCGCTCTGATCGAAGCGGGCGAGTCCATGGTGCATCCTGAGCAGTTCTTCCGCAATAACACCGCCTCGACACTTTCCTTACTGGAAGCGATTCTGGCCCACGGACCCCGGCGGCTGGTCTTCAGTTCCACAGCCGCTGTTTATGGCGAGCCGGAAGTAGTGCCAATCCAGGAAGATGCGCGCCTACTGCCGACCAATGCCTATGGCGAGTCCAAGCTGCTGGTGGAGCATATGCTCGGCTGGATGAACCGCATTCACGGCCTGCGCATTGCCTCGCTGAGGTATTTCAACGTGGCCGGCGCACCGGAAGGGCCGAACGGCATCACACGCGGCGAGGCCCATGATCCCGAGTCTCACCTGATTCCGCTGGTTCTGGATGTGGCGCTGGGACGCCGCCAGTCGATAAAAATCTTCGGCGAAGACTACCCTACCCCCGACGGAACCTGCATTCGCGACTATATCCACGTCTCCGACTTGGCTGATGCCCACTTGCTAGCCCTCAGCGCACTGGAAAAAGCGCCTGCCGCGGAGAGCCGCCTGATCTTCAACCTGGGCAACGGCAAAGGCTTCAGCGTCCGCGAGGTCATCGAATCAGCGCGCCGCGTTACCGGCCATCCCATTCCTGCCGAAGTCCAACCCAGACGCCCCGGTGATCCCGCCGTGCTGGTTGCCAGCTCAGAGAAAGCCATCCGCGAACTCGGCTGGAAGCCCCGCTACACCCAGCTCGACGAGATCGTCCGCACCGCCTGGATCTGGCATCAAAAGCGGTACGCGCAGTAGTCGAGCAGATAGAGAGGTTTGTGGCTCCTGGGACCAGCGTGCGAGAATCACGCTGTAAGCTCTTTCAAGAGCATTTTGGGAATACATGTTGACTTTTTGAGGGACGTGCAGGGTGCCTTTTTCTTGAGGAAAAAGGCACTTAGCTGCGTGCTTTCGGTCTACAGCAATTCCCAAAATGCTATCGCCTGGAGGTTCATATGCGTCTCGCGTTTGCTCTGCTCCCTTGTTTGTTCCTTGGCGGACTGCTTCACGCGCAGAACACGCCGTGTTCAGCCTGCGCAAAATCAGAAACCGGACCTTTGCCGCAAGGACTCGGCGGTTGCCTTTCAGACCATAAAACTGCCTCCCGCATCGCTACCAGCAAACCTGTCGCCGCGCCCGGACTCAACGAGCCTCACATGAACGCCAACGGCACCGTGAGGGCCTGTCTTTGCTTCTCGCGGGAAGGCAAAGTTACGCAGGCGAGCATTCTCTCCGGCCCCGCGATGATGCAGCAGCCGGTGCTGGATTCGTTGAAGGGTTGGACTTTTCGCCCGGTCGAGCAGGGTGGACAGGCATACGGCGGCTGCGGAACCCTGCGGATTCACATAGCTATGAAAGACTCGCAGGTGCGAACGACAATCGAAAAATGAGGCTTGGCCGCTAGGAATGGCGCGCCACCCGATTACTTTGCGCGCCAAACCCAGGCGCCCCTTCCCACGCCGACTTGCCCTTTGTGTGCCCGTTCGATAAAGTGTCTTCCACGCGCAGTCTTCGCGGGAATGTGCCCCTTGGCCTGCCGTGAGAGGTCTTGATTCTTCTATCCCCAGAGGATCTGCGCATGTCTCCGTTGCCCGACTCCGCCCCTGCCAACCCGGCTGCCGCTGCTGCCAGCCAGGATATTGACTCGACACTGCGCGAAAACCGCGTCTTTCCGCCGCCGCCGGAGTTCAGCGCGAAGGCGGCTATCCAGAGCCTGGAGCAGTACGAGAGCCTCTACAAGCAGTCGATTGACGATCCCGAGGGCTTCTGGGCCGGGGTCGCCCAAGAGCTGCATTGGTTTAAACCATGGGAGAAGGTTATGGAGTGGCATCTTCCTTTGGTTCAATGGTTTGTGGGTGGAAAGTTAAACCTTTGCGATAACTGCGTGGATCGCCACGCGCTGGGAGCGCGCCGCGACAAAACCGCGCTGATCTGGGAGGGAGAACCCGGCGAGGTGCGACGGCTGACTTATGCCGAACTGCACGCCGAGGTACAGAAGTTCGCCAACGCACTCAAGGCGCTAGGCATCAGGAAAGGCGACCGCGTCGCCGTCTACATGGGCTTAACCCCGGAGCTGGCTATTGCCCTGCTAGCCTGCGCGCGTATCGGAGCCGTTCACTCCGTGATTTTTGGCGGGTTTGCCGCCAATGCCATTGCGGACCGCGTCAACGACTCGGGCTGCGTCGCCATTCTCACCCAGGACTCGAGTTACCGGCGTGGCAACGAAATCCAGCTCAAGCGCACCGTTGATGAGGCCATGAACGCCTGCCACACCGTCAAGCACGTGGTCGTTTTCCGCCGCACCGGCTCGGCGGTCAATATGATAGAGGGCCGCGACCACTGGTGGCACGAGCTCGTTGCCGAGGCCGATGCCGATTGCCCCGCCGAAGAGATGGACTCGGAGGACCCGCTGTTCATTTTGTATACCTCCGGCACCACAGGCAAGCCCAAGGGCCTGGTCCACACCACCGGCGGCTACGCCGTGCAGACCTACATCACAACGAAGTACGTTTTCGATTTGAAAGACGAGGACATCTACTGGTGTACGGCCGATATCGGCTGGGTCACCGGACATTCCTATGTTGTGTATGGCCCTTTGCAGAACGGCGCCACCGTGCTGATGTATGAAGGCGCGCCGAACTGGCCCGACTTCTCCAGATTTTGGAAGATCATCGACGACCACCGGGTTAGCATCTTCTACACGGCGCCTACCGCAATCCGCGCCTTCATGAAGTGGGGCGACCAGCACGTCGAAAAGTATCAGTTGGACACGCTGCGCCTGCTGGGAACCGTTGGAGAGCCTATTAACCCCGAGGCCTGGATGTGGTATCGGGAGAAGATCGGCCACAACCGCTGCCCTATCGTCGATACCTGGTGGCAGACCGAGACCGGAGCGATCCTGATTGCGCCCATCCCTGGCGCCGTGCCCACCAAGCCCGGCTCGGCCACGCGGCCCTTCTTCGGCATTCAGCCAGAGGTGGTCAACAAGGAGGGTGAACCGGTGCCCGCCGGCCACGGCGGCCTGCTGATTATCCGCAAGCCGTGGCCCTCGATGGCCCGCACTGTCTATGGCGACCCCGCACGCTACCGGAAGACCTACTGGAGCGACGTCGAGGGCTGTTACTTCACCGGCGATGGCGCTCGAAAGGACGCCGACGGCTATTTCTGGCTGATGGGCCGAGTGGACGACGTGATCAACGTGAGCGGCCATCGCCTAGGCACCATGGAGGTCGAGTCGGCCTTGGTCGCCCATCCCAAGGTGGCCGAGGCAGCCGTTGTGGGGCGCCCGGACGAGCTCAAGGGACAGGCGATCTCTGCCTTCGTTACCCTCGAAAGCGGCCACCAGCCCAGCAATGATCTGAAAGAGGAGTTGCGAAAGTGGGTCTCGAAGGAGATCGGCTCCCTGGCCCGGCCCGACGACATCCGCTTCACAGAGGCCCTGCCCAAGACCCGCTCCGGCAAAATCATGCGCCGCCTGCTCAGAGAACTCGCCACACATGGCGAGATCAAGGGAGACATCACCACGCTGGAAGACTTCACCGTGATTGCCAAGTTACGCGAGGCTGAGGAGGGTTGATGGAGGGCCGCCGGCGGTTGCACGCGGGCTTCTGTTACCCTGTTGGCACGATGTATCGCTACCACTTTCAACGATGAACGGCCTCTCATTGCCTGCAAATCTGTCCTGGTTGCGCCTTCCCAGCCTGCGACGCCTTCTGATTGGCCTCGCATTGATCGGGAGTTTTCTGTCCCAGTTCAGCGTGGTGTGGATGTTGCGGAACCAGATCGCGATAGGTTTCAGCGATTTTTCCGCTTTCTACATGGGCGGAAAGATCGTTGCTTCAGGGAACGGCGGCAATCTCTACGACCTTGCCACCCAGGCGCGGGTCGAAGGCGCCTACACCGTGCGCTCTGACTCCGCCAGCTTTCTGCCTTTCAATCATGCTCCATTCGAGGCTGTGCTTCTTGCGCCGCTGGCCATCTTTCCGTATTCCACCGCGTGCTGGATTTGGTGGGTATGCAATCTTCTTTTCGGCTATCTTGTGTTGCTTCTGCTTCACCCTCATCTTCCCCGCCTCAACACCTGGCTTCCTCTGGCAATTCTCGGAATGGGGTTTTTCCTGCCGCTTCTGACGGCCGAATGCCAAGGGCAGGATTCTGTTCTCTCGCTGCTGCTTTTTACCGTCTGCTTCGTCAACCTGGTCCGCGGCCGGGCATGGATTGCAGGATCCGTTCTCGCCTTCAGCACCTACAAACCGCAGCTTGCGCTGGCTATGATCGCAATCCTCGCAATCACCTCCGAGAAGCGTTGGCGCCTCCTCGCGGGCTTCATTGAAACCTGCCTGGGCCTCGCGGCTTTGTCAATTGCCACGCTGGGCTGGCGGGCTTGCGCGGCCTATCCCGCGTTTGTGGGAAGATTCGCTGCAGATTTTGACGATGTTAAATCGCGCACTGAGACGATGCCCAACCTCCGCGGCTTGATGTATCCCATATTCGGCACCCATCTCTCGCACCCTGTCTTTGTGTTCCTGGTGGGCGCCGTATCCGTTCTCTTTGTAATCGCGGCGATCTGGGCATTAGAGCAAAACCAGAGTGAATATGCCCTTCTTAAGAGTTTGCGAGGTGGCTTTTTCTTAAGGAAAAAGCCACTTGAGGATATTGCCTCAGGATATAGCAACTCTGGTTTTGCTATACGGGGCAAAGGCGGAACTGTACAGGGAACGCATCTCCAATTTGCGTTGACGGTCACGGTCACAGAGATTATCGCCTACCATGGATTCCTCCACGATATGACCGTGCTGCTGCTTCCCTTGTTTCTGGTCTGGAATTCATTGGCTGAAACCGGCCTTCATACCTGGAGGCGCAGGCTTTTGGCCGCAGTTGTATTGCTGCTTTTTTGCCGCGAATTGCTGCCGGTTTCAGGTCTGCCGTTCTACGTCTGCGCGCTGATCGCCTTATTTGCCTTGCTCTGCCTGGAGATCCGCAGCGGCGGCGAACCGGCCGTAGAGACTGTCTAGAGCTTTTTTAATGTTTCTGTAATGCCAGAGTCGTGGTATCCCACCCTTGCCGCAAGAACAAAAACGCGGCAAGGATGGGGCACCGAGGACCTTACACGATCTCTAGAAATGCTCTAAGACAATCCACGCCTTACGCGGTCATCAGAACCGCTCACCGCGCCATCTAGAATCCGATAGCGGTGATTTGCGTCGGGAGCGATTGATCCTCGTCTGCAACCGGGGCTGCAATCGAGAAACGGCTCAGATCCGCCAGTTATCGGCGCGCCAGCTATGGATGCGTTCCTTGATCTCCTTGCGGGTCAGGTTGCCCTCCAGCGCCTGCTTGGCCAGTTCCACCACCTCGTCGTCGGCTGCGAAACGCAGGCCGATCAACTGGTCTTCGGTGAGGCGGTAAATCTGGGAGTGCCACTCCCGTGGAGCCAACGCCTGCAAACGCAGCCGCTCCTCAAGCCGGATGACGCGATCCTGCACCTTGAGCGGATAGGTGCGCAGCTTGAAGACGGGGATGAAGACTGCCAACGAGAGCACCAGGAACCATCCCGAAGCGATGCGGGAATCTCCCCAATGGTAGATCAGGTGGAAGATGGCAAAGATCAGGTTGGCCACCAGGACTAAAAGCAGCACAAAGTGAAACGCCGGATCGAGCCGCCCGTGGTTCTTGAAATTCTGCTGAGAGGATTTACTCATGCGCATCCTTGATTTCTGTCAGGCCGGTGTTGGCTGTCTCTGTGGCCTTTGTTTCCGCGGAACCACTGACAGCGGCGCTGGGGACCTGCGCGCCTGCGCTGTCGGGATTCTCAGCGGCGCGGGCCTGAGCTGTCAACGGCAAAAAATCGTCCGGCCCCAACATCTGCGGATGCTTGGGAATGAGATGAAAGCGGCCGCGCACAAAATAATCCACAAATAAGCCCCCTGCAAGGTAGGGATTGACCAGCGCGATAGGGACAGCATAGGCCGTAGTTGACAGCGATTCAGCAACACTCTTGTTTGAGCGGCTCAGGCGGCGATAGCCGGGAACCTGCGGAATCTCAAAGATGGTCAGCTGCGTTTCAGGATGCTTCCGGGCGTAATGCACCAGCTTGTAGGCGATCTGTTTGGGCGTCGTCATCCCCATATCCGGGAAGACGCTGCGCCGGAATGTGCCGGGGAAGTAAAAATTGAGTTTCTGACGCGCAAAATCCGAGCAGTTGGCGAACAGGAGGTTGAAAGGTGTGCGATTACTACCATTGTTCATGCGCGCGATGAACGCGTCATCCTGCGCTTCGCTGGTCTCGAAACGGAAGGCGTAGATGCGCCGCTCATAGGAGAGGCCCACCAATTGAGTCCAGCCGCCATGTATAACGTTTCCACGAGCCAGGTTTGCCCCCAGGCTGAGCAGATGGGCTTCACGATAGCGGTTGCGCAGCCGATCGACGGTTTCGCGGTTGACTCGCGCGGGGACGTCGGAGGCGTCTTCGACCGAATAGAGGTAAGGAATCAGCGGAATCGCAACCCAGTCGTAGCCACGGATGCCCTGATAGCGGGCAATGACGGCGCCCAGCTCACCAGCTTTGCAGCGGCGCAGCTTGACGGGAGTGTCGGCACAGATGCGCTCGAAATAGATGGCGTTATGCCCGGTCGGGTTGACCGAGCCGAAGAAGCCATACGGCTCCTCCATCAGCAGAGCTGCCTGCGCCCTGCCCGGCGCAGGGGATAAGGCCAAAACCACTAAGGCCACGAGAGCAAATGCAGGTGTGAGTATTCCTCGCATCGAGAGCATCGGTCCTCCTTGGTCAGGATCTTGAATCACCTTTCAGTGTGCCCCGCTTCCGGGAAATAAACTGCACTGCAACTTGGGGAACGAACTTACATAAGCTGAAATTACGTCCGGAAATCGCAAAGTGCCAGCAAATCCTATTTGTTCTGACACCTCTGGAGGTTAAATGTTGCGCGCATTCCAGTGGAAAACACAAGATAAATCGCAGAAA